>ENA-UOTZ01001368-UOTZ01001368.1-compost-metagenome-genome-assembly--contig:-NODE-1368-length-16957-cov-9.408353_pt1 | contig 16957 bp, 13 predicted proteins | sample MGYA00238144_ERZ746983 | MGnify/ENA primary metagenome ERZ746983 (study PRJEB28759, sample SAMN06268863) | compost metagenome | isolation source: single cell | place: USA: California, Emeryville, Joint...
TAGTTTAGTAGTAGTAGGAAACACAGTAATTATATTAGAATATCACCAAAATCAAAATGCAGGAAAAAGCAGGAACAATGGACTTTCCAATTGTACTTTGAGGAGGAGGAGAAGTGTTGATTCATTATCATTCCTTAGATTATCATTTCGAATTTTCGGCTTTCAAAGAGGATATGAATTCCCCTAGCTCAAGAGGGTTAGGAAATAATGAATCTTCCTATGTTAGGGTTGAGTTGAAAGTTTCATTCCAGAAATCGCGGTTCTCTTGAGGTATGGGAATGAACTGTTGAAAAAATGGAATTTCAATGCGGTTTTTCCTTTCATCTGAAACAGCTATCTTCACAGAATCCGTGACCTTATAGTCATGCTCAGGTTTCAAAGAATACATTGCCTTTAAGAGCATGTGCAGGTGCTTCTCAGGAACAAACTATGATTTGCCTGCTGTGTTGTTAAAAAATTAACGTATAGAATCAGAGAGTAATTAGTTAAATAAATGTCAAACTGAGATTTTAAGAGAATGAGATGTCCATCACATACTTTGATGAGCTCCTAAAGGAAACGGAAGATTGAATCTGATTGTTAGGGGGTTTGGAAATTTTGTGGCTTGTAACAGGATGAAAGCACAAGAAATTGTAAAGAATTACCTGATTTTTTACAATTCTTAATGTTGTACCAACAATACATTTAAAAAGATCAAGCCAGAGGATCTTAGAATTTCAGATTAGTTCAATCATAAAGAATTTTGAATATTTCACTATTTCCTTGCTATCATAAACATATTTATAATTGAAATTTTAATTTTGAAATCCAGATATAAAATTTCAAAATCTTGGCTATGGTTGGAAAGAGTAGACTCATTATGCTCTTCGCAAAAATCCTCCCTCAACTTTTTTTAGAGAATCAGAATTATATGGGAGCAATTCTGGCAAAAAAAGTTGATGATGAGCGCAGCGTAACTGTACAAGTATTGGTAAATTATCAGATTTTGGTAGTATTAATATCAAACCGGTATATTAAAAAACAAATTAACTGAGAAAAAATATTTGATAGTGTAATAGTCCTTATCCGATTATTAATGTACTGGAGTTGTAGCAAGAATAGAATATCTCATTCCCTTTAGGAATCTCATTAAATACCTGGGGATAAAGGTAAATACGAGGTTTGTCAAGTAAATATCTCTTTCTTGGAAACAGAGTTTATAAATACATCTTGTTATTCACAGTTTTGAGATTCAAATAAGAAATAACTGAACGTTTTGTAACCAAGAATTACATAAAAACTAAGAATAGCTGTTTCTGAACAATTTCAGAAAAGTAAAGGCTGTAGGAGCTATTAACTACTAAATTTAAGAGGTTGTGAGTAATAAGGTCAACCACAGTAGTTTTTCATGAAATAATTCTCTTTTCGGATTTTTTCCACTACCTATTAAGTGAGGAAATACTACTATCAACTAGCTAGAATAAATAAAAGAACATCTATCTATCAGCATCGATGAAGTATCAGATTTCATACAAGGTAACACAAATATCATTCATTATATTTTGGCATTTTCATGCATTTGAATCAATATGTTTTCTTTACTCGTGCCTGCTGGTTCCTGAGCGGCTGTAGGCAGAACTATATTGCAAGAAACTTGAAAAAATTGCATGTCAAACCGATTAAATCATATAACACGAGAGATATATATATATGCCAGCTCAATGTACTATGTAAGTGAAATGGCAAGCTAAGAGTTGTCATGTTTGTGATATTGTCCGACTTTCGTCTTAAAATATATGATCTCGTGGACTCATTTAGACATTTTTGTAAGCTCTGATAGTAACTGCTCACAATTTCAATAATATTCTGCCAATAATGTCTCTGAGTGGTTCAATCTGACTTGCTTTTTTCAATTTTTTTTTTTTATTTGGTGCGATTGCTAAAGTATTCTTAGAGTTTTTTCATCCAATTTTAAGGTTAAATCAGAAACTCTGATTAAGTGCCTGAACAGCAACAACAGCTTAGAAGGCTCGCTTATGTAATTGCCATTCAGTTTGATAAGACTTCCTCATGAGAGAATCGCCCTCCGAGTTGTCACCTATATCCTTTTTAATAGAATTAACTATGTGACTGACCCTTGCTTTCTTTTTTTCGTTGACTAATAATCCGCGTTTAATCATATATTTTATTAAATTCTATTGATTCCTGCTATTTTAAATCGACGTAACCATAATCCATGGGAGCCTGCTGTTTTTCAAGGCCCGCCAAATCGGCTTCTGATTATGTAATCGAAACTGTGTTGACTTTCTGACCATCCTTCAGGACCAAGAAAAACTAGAGTCCGAGGACTTAAAATTGCTTATTACTGTTCACAAAAACGAAAATGGCTATTCCAACACCAATATACTTCTCCCAACCGAAGTCGATTTCGAAGCTACCAAAGAGGATCTTGAAATTATCAAACCAAATTTCGAAGAAACCAAAGAAGATCTTGAAGTTACAAAAGCAGATTTCGAAGATATCAGAGAAGATCTTGGAATTACCAAAGATGCGTTTGAAATTACCAAAGATGTGTTTGAAACAACCAAAAATGAGCTTGAGGACTCTAGAATTAGTGAAGAGCCCCTCAGTGGCGTTAGAAAGAGTCTTCCAGGCACTTATTATGAGTTTGGAAAAGCGCTATCCTACTGTACATAAAAACATTGCAGTTTTCCCTCACGACTCACTTCAATTGATTTGTTAGCACTTAACCAAAAGTCTTTGATTGTAAGAAACAAGAGAACAGGTAATATTATAGAGGATTATGAAGGACATTTGAGATTATCATACTTAGGTGTCGAAAAAGTGGCTAAAATAGTGAAAAAGGCTGGAACATCAAGCAAAAATCGCGAGCTTCTGCAGGAATATGAGATCTTGAAGAAGCTTGATCATGCAAACATTCAAAAAATTCATGATGTGCATGGAGATGATAAGCACTATTACCTGATCAGCGAGTATTCTTCATCTTGAATAATTGCGATACTAATTGCAATTCAGTCTGTATCAGGCAGGAGATCTCTTCACGAAAATTTGTTATGAAACCACTTTTTCTGAGCAAAAGGCTGCAGCTTACATGAAACAGCTTCTGAATGCCGTTGCTTATTTGCATTCCAATCGCATCGTACACAGGTAAATGCCATTAACTAGAGGCGGAAGATCTCACTATATATGGCGGCAATAAGGGATATTAAACCTGAAAAAATCGTTTTTACTGATGACACTGAGCATGCTACCTTAGTTTTGATTGATTTTACTCAGGCAGTGAGGTTGCCAGCTACGGCGTTTCTCACAGATAACGTCGGATCGGTAATCACATAATTCATTCGTAAATCTCATCCTTTCTGTTGGAAATAGGCGCTTTATAAGGCTCCAGAAGTGATGAAAAAGCGTTACAACGAGAAATGCGATGTATGGTCATGCGGAGTTATCCTCTACACCATGCTATGTGGAAAACCTCCTTATCAAGGACACAGCGAAGAAAAGATACTGTATAACATCCAAAATCGAAAGCTATCATTCGATGGTATGATGATGATACCTTAGTCTTACTGATTTCACTCACTTTTTCAATGTGTTGAACGATAAGAGGAAGGATGGGACTCTATTTCAGACTCGGCGAAACAATTAATTGGAATGCTTCTGAATAGAGAATATCAGAAGAGAATCTCAGCTGCTGAAGCGCTAAATCACCCTTGGTTTAAAACCGCTTTGAGAATAAGCACGAAAATTCATTCTCAATCACTGCTGAATCTGCAGGAATTTCATGTAAGTTAAAGTGTTATCAGTTACTACTATACTCAAAATTCCACCATTCTCAGGCTAGAAACCGATTCCAGCAGTTGATTCTTGGATTCATTGCGTCTGAGTTCATGACTCCTTCTGAAAAAGATCATTTGTCAAGGGTTTTCCAAGATTTAGACACAGACCACGATGGCGTCTTATCCAGAGAAGAAATCGCTCAAGGCAAGCACTTAACTTTTTTCCTGCTTGAATTGTCTTTGCTAATATAGGCTTTGATAAATTTGCGAGTGGGACTCAGTCAGCAGAATTCGATATCAACGAGATTTTCGATCGCATTGATACAAATAATTCAGGAAAAGTCGATTATTCAGGTATTTATATTCGACTCTCGATAATTGATCTTAATCTATTGTCTATTTGAAAGAGTTTTTGATAGCTGCACTGGATACAAACCAACATGTCATGGAAGAGAAAATTGAACGGGCATTTGATGCGCTTGATTTAGTAAATTCGTTAACATTGAGCTTTTACGACTAGATGCGTAGGATCGAGACGGTTATTTAGATAAAGTTGAGTTGATAAATTCATTTGGCGAGCTAAACATCAGAGACAACGAGTTGAACAAGATATTGCAGGACTCAAAGGATGGAAAGCAAAGAGTATTACAATTTCCTAAGCTTTTTATGAAAAATTGTTAAATTGCTATCGATAGATTTCCAAGAAAGATTTCGTTGCGTTGATGCTAGCAGCCAAGATGAAATGAAAAGTCTTCACATTTTTTGTATAAAATTTCTCCCCTATCTTTCATCTATTCTGTTGTTAAGAGTCATGCATTATTTGTTATTTTTTCTTCTCGATAAATTCGTCACATTTTTTTAGTTTTTAATTGATATTAAAAATTTTCATATTGCTGGATGACCGAGAACAATGATAGAAGCTGCGATAAGCTTTGAAAAGAACAAGTTTATGTTGAACTTTTGAGCATTTGTTTTCGAAAAAGACTCATTTAACACATTGTGCATATCAAAATACTTACAATTATGATGAGATATATGTACCAAAACTTAATTTATAGAAAGAACTTAAGGATAATTAAGAGAAAATGCATTGTTTTATCAACTGGGTAAAAGTCAAACAGGAATGTGGAACTTTTCAGTTTTTACTGGCTGAAGAGATGGAGCCCTTGGCAGTTATGAATTATCCCAGGGCCGACGAGTAGAATTTATTCCTGAGCTCATTGGCGAGTATGTTGCCCTTTTAATTTTATTGAGAAATGAGCTCCCAGATCTTTGTACATCTTCATCCTTATTAGGGTTAACGCCAGCGTCTGATCGCCAATCTGAAGGGGACTTGACTTCAATTTTTGGGAGGGTGAGCTTTCGTTTCCTCGTCCCTGTAGCTCGTATGTCACATAAACCTAAAGAGCGGTCGGAATCAAAATCCGCTTGTAACCTTCGGCCTCTCTCAGGCTCTAAGTCAGAGCCACTAGGAAAGTGCTCACTGGTTTCTCGACTCAATTGAATTGGAGGAAGGTGACAAGAGTCTTGGGATGTACTTTGAATGAGATCATTATCGTTTGACTTTGGAGATCGTAGGACACTCTGGAACACTCTTCTTGATGGGTAGTTCTGGCTAAATTGTGATCGAATAGATGTGTACTGTGAAAAATTCATTCCGTTGATTCCACTGCTAGAATGCACTTGCATCCTTGAGGCAGGTGAGCTCCCTCTGCTGAAAGTATTAATCGAGGTTGTATTGGAGGGACTTCTCGAGTCATTCTGGGAATCGAAGTCAAATCTTATAAAAGTGATGCGCGGGAAATTCTCCAAGCTGTTGTTGCATGGAGATGATGGAGTGGGATTCAGGGAACTTTGAAGCCTTATTTTTGGCAAATGATCATGTGATTGTTCTTGCATAAGACTCTTTTTGCAGTTAACAAGGACTTTTAGCGTTGGGTGAAATAGCAATAATTTATTAAAAGATTTCACATTGCAGCTATTTAGCAAAAGTTTTTTCTTCACTGATTAAATCTTTTCTGTTCCAGAACTGGTAAAAAATAGCCACTTGCATAATTAAATTTGGGTTTGATGAATTAAAATGCGAACTAATTATACCTCAGCTAATTAAATGAGGTTGTTCAATTTTTTATGCAGTTAAGAATCACATAAATCACATATGTATCCCTTGATACAAGTAATGACGGCAAGCATTTACACTTTGCTAAGCCTGAAAACAAACTGAATCTGTTTACTTGTAGGAAGAAGGAGTATTATTTGGAGTGAATCTGGAGTTCTCTAAGTTATTCCAAATCTTCCCTAATTGGAACTAAAAAAATAAAAGAGTTATTTCGATCAAATTGATATGAAAAGATTTAAAAGATTAGATTAAATTTGCTTCAATTACTGAAGGTGCAGTGCAATTAACTTTCTAAAGTAAAATTAATTAATTTAGATAAGATTTTAATTATATCAAACACCCACTCGGACAAACGAAATATGCATACTACTGATCTGTTATCAACCACTTTTTTTTTTTCTCAATTAATCTCTGAAACAATGTCAGGGAACCACATCGTGCACGAAACACCGACATCACTGGAAGGGCTTGAGCATGAAAGAGCGGAAAATGTTAGAACTGGTGTTGTTCAATCAGAAATGCATAGAAGCTATTCGATTAGACTGATAATTTCGAAAGAAGCTCCTGTGTAAGTCTCTTCTGCTTCTCACAAGCTACAGTGAATATTTTGAAAGGAGCAATTGGAGAAAATGATCATTTCCTGCAAGTTAATGTGATGCTATCTTCTCAATGAAGCTGAAAGACATATTAAGTAACCGAACCGCTGCTAGAAGCCTATATCGGTATTTCGGATGGCTAAAAGCTCAAGAAAAGTAGACAGCAATAACCAAACTTGGCATTTACATCTATTTTAACTTCCTGAAATAAGAAATATTTAATATATAATCATGTTTTGCTGGGATTGTTGAAAAGGAAGGTTCACACCGAATAATAGCAGAAATGGTATACCTAACAACTTCAATCAACATGAAAGGAGGGTTTTAAATTATGCCAGAATTAATCAGCTCTTTGAATTTATTTAATCAAGAGCGTTTAACTTTCTAACTCCACCTTGGTGTCGGGTATTTTAGATACTTAACAGTAAGTTTTGTTGGAATAGCCTCTATATGGAATTCTAATGGTGAGACATCAATATGGCTAAATTCTTTGAAATCTCCTCGAATCCGAAAAATTTTTCATGTTTAAGGGTGAGTTATTATAGTGTACTATAATGAAACTGTGATATGATAACAAAGAAAGAACCAAATAGTTATACAGGCCTACCAGACAAATACATGGAAATAAGCAAACTCTTGTCTTTTGAAGACAGCAAGAAGAATTTAGAAAATGATTTAATACTATAAACTAATAAGAATCAGCCAGGAATCTAACTCTTTTAGTTTTTCCTGCTGAAGGAAGAGAAGAAGTCTTTGTAGTTGAGTAGGAAGACTCTCGGGATGAAAGGCAAAGGGTAGAGCTGCTATTTGAGCTGTTCTGAGAGTACTTCGCTTTTGAACTCTTTTTGAGGATAGATTTCTTTGACTCATCGTCTTCAAAAGAAAAAAGGTGAACTTCATCAGACAGCCAAGCAGAAGAGGACCTGGTCTCAATTCTTGGAAGGGCCAGCTTTGTGGTCCTCGAGTCATTCGAGTTCTGTGAAGCATCCAGCTCTCGGCTTATGTCAGTTTCCGAGTCTGAAACAAATGAAGTGTCTTGGTCTGCTCTTCTAGTCAATTCAATTGGGCAACTTCGATGTAAGTCTTCGAATTCAGTTCGTTCGATTTTCATGGCAGAGCGAGGTGTGCTTTGAGCTTGTCTCATAGGTCTCAAGACGCTGTGAAATACTCTTTGCGAAGGCGAGTTACTTTGGGCTAGATTGAATTGTGGACGGACAGGTGAGAATTGGTAATTCACTCTATTGACAGAAGGAGCAACCATTGTTCTTTGGACGTATGAGCAGGCATCGGAGAAGGTATTCATCGCATATGAGGAACTTCTCGAGCCATTGAATCGACTATAATCGAACTTTTTGAAAGCAGGCGGCTCCAAACCACGGCTGGTTGGAGAGTTTAGCAAGCTTGGAATTACTATTCTTGGCAAGAATGATTGTGGAGGAGCTTGCATGGGACTTTTTTTTTTAGCTCAGGTTGATTAAAATGTTTTATATAACTCTTTGTCGGCGCAGTTATATAGGAATTTGCCGTACTTCCAAAAATTAATTTTACGGTAATAGAGAGTTCATACAGATTTAAAATCTTCAGTAAGAATTAATGAAAAAAAAAATGCACTGTTGATTTTATCTCAAAGAAAGTAATCGAATAGTAGAATAGTAGAATTAGTGGAGAGTGATGCAATACTGTTGATGCCTTCAACAGACATGATGGATCAAAATTATTCCCAAAAATTAAAAGGTGGTGGAGGCGAACCAAAGAGGATTTATCAGTCGAAAACGAGAGAGAGAGAATTTAAAAATCCGTTGATCTAAAAAAAATTAATCTCAGTCATCCATAAAATGCTTCTCATTAATTGAGATAAACTCACAGCAGTGAAGGGCAATTCCACTCAAATAAATTTATACTAAAGTGATTTTGAATGGATTTTGATTTGTGTTGAAAAATTGTCCGTAAACTTTACGCTATCATCTCCTTTTCATGCAAATTTTATCAATTACTGAGTAGAATTAACGACCGAGGGTTTTTATCTCGAAATCAAAATCGAATATAAAGAATAATTATTCCTTTCAGCTGAAATGAAAAGAAATTGAGCAGAACTACTTCAGAGATGCCATTTAGAGGCATTCAAGCATCAAACGCTCTGCTCAAATCAGCAATTTGAGCAGACTCCTCATTTGTAAAAGATCGCTGAAAGTGCATTTCTCATCTTCATGTTTTGATGACAAAGAATACTCTAAAGTGTAGGGCTAATTGGATCAGTGATTCGAAATGCCTTTTTTCTACGAAGCTACTCGTGAAGCTAGATTTCAAGGGTTCATATCTCTCGAGATAGTCATTTACATTTAACCCGCTTGAGATAACTGCCTTAAAAATTTGTTATAGACCGTGTCTCTTTGTGAATTTTGAATATTCTTTTTGACTCAGGCCAGGCCTTGGTTCCATGTTCTTGTTAAATTTCCCTGCTGAAGAGTCCTTCGCAGCACTTGAGCAAATATCAGAATGAGATCAGTATGTTCCGTAGAATCGTAATACTGGCACACTTATAATCCCTTTAAATTGAGCTAAGTGCCTTCAAGCAATCAAAGCTTGGGGTGTTTTTATTCTAACTAAACTCCGAATAAGACTCCAAAAAAGATCATAACAAGTATTAGATGAGAAAATTAAGTTTGTTATCAGAATAAACCTTGATTACAATTCTGTATGTAGGATTTACAAGGCTTATTTTATACATTCCAGATAGATTCTTTATTTTTGATAAAAAGGAAGTTCAGGCAAGACACTGACTGCTGTTTACTTTGTTGAACCAAGAACAGATAACTGTTCCAACTTCATCAAGTTAACTAAACAATAAAAAAAAATCGTTGCAGCATCGATGAACATATAATGAATCACTCATTATTGTTGTCTCGGCGTTATAGATATACACAAATATGGTTCTCGAGTACATACGAAGAAGTTAAGCATGATGTATTTGGAGAAGATTTCAGCAATTTTGATAGTTGAACTAATAGATTCAATTTACAATTAAGGAGATACATATATATATTAACCACTATGGTATGGTACTAGATATTAGAGGGTTTAAAAGAAAGGTAAAAGAGAAACACTTTACTGTTTTTGTAAAAAGATGACATGAACAGAGCGAGGTGAACGCAGAATCACCTTGAAAAGAAAACCAATAATTCATCAAGCTGTGGTCTGTTACTCACAATCAGACAAGAATCTGACTCTTTTCGTTTTCACAGCCTGAGAAAACGTAGGCATTTTGGTAGAGAAACCCGATTTATTGGATGATGGAGAAGCACCGAAACTTTTTTCTGAGCCAGTTAGATAATATTTGGCCCGACCATCTTTCTTCAAAATTGATTTCCCATTATCTTCAAAGGGGAGAAGAATCACTTTTGGTTTCCAAGAATTGGAGGTTCTGGTTTCAATCCTTGGAAGAAGTAGCTCTTTCTGAGAGAATTCCACAGTTCTCGAATCATCCAAATCTTCCGAAGAATCAGAATTGAAGCTAATGTTCAAAGGCTCCGAGTCCATATCAAAGGAGGAATCTCCACCTGTTTCTTGTGTCAATTGGATTGGGCTCATCGGTTTTGGATCTTCAAAGATATTTCTCTCGAGTTTTGAGAAACGTTCACCGGTAGCTGGAGTTCCGCAGCTACCACCTCGAGGCCTTTGGAGACTCTCAAAGACTATTCTTGAAGGACGAACGCTGTTGTGAGTTCGATTAAATTGAGGTCTCATGGGTGGGTATTGGAAGAAATTCATTCCGGTCATTCCGCCATAAGGATAAGGGCGTGGCTTTGGGACGTTTAACAGTGCCTCGGAGAAAGTATTCGCCCAGCAGACGTTTGTTGGAGTTCTTGAGATATTTTGAGGGCTTGAATCAAGGCTCGGAAAACGGCATAGCTGGTTGTTCTCCAGGCAATTGTTGCATGGAGAATGTGGCGTAACGCGGTAGCTTGGGATTACTATTCTTGGCAAGTAATGTTGTTGATGTCCTTGCATGATGCTTTTGCAGATACTTTGTTTGATTTGAAGAAGGAATTTATTAATTTATTATAGGATAGCTCTTAGATTCAGCTATTTATATGCGGAAAGTTCTCCCTCATTTCCAATGTTGTTTTATTTCAGCTACTGACAAAATTGCCATTTACTTGCTTTTTTTCAAGTTGGAGGAAATCCAACTTGCTGAATATAAATATATTTCGCTTATCTTTCAGTGCGAAAAATGAAATAAATCTAATAAATCAACTCACCTCCATTAATTGCAATGAACGTTTGAAAGCAAAGAGAAATGCGGTCATTATGCCAGTCTATTTGATTTACTGGAGAAGAAGGCGAACTGCAAAATGAGGTGCAGTGCAGTTCGACCTTTCTAGCTGAATTCTCATTTCTTTAAAATAAACGGCACAGAATCACTCAGTATTTACTGATGATCTGCTTACCTAAACTTTAACACACATTAATTTCAATAAAAGCAGCTTCATTCACTGCCAAATTTCCCAATAATTTTGCTCATCTAAATCAATAAATGATAAATTTTGTTACATCGAAGAACCCATACTGAAATGATTTGTTTTCGATGTGCAAATGGAAAAGTGAATGACATTTTTCATAAAGCGTCCAAATGGCTGTCACTTAGATACCTACAAGAGAAGGCCAGTTTTCATAGAGAGTTCTTGCTCTGGTAAGATGGTGAAATTCAACTCTACTGACATTTTAAATTTAATAGAATGAGCAATTAAAATTAAAAGAACAATATCGACTAAAATTGGAATCAGAGAATTGTTCATAACCTGAATAAAATTATTTGCGAATTCCAAATACATCTATGAATAAAGTTAAACTTAGAGAAAGAAAATGATCATAGATCGCAATCCATAGTGATGAAGGACCTGATAATCAATCCACAGCTATCGGCGTCAATTGTAATAACTGAGTTAGATGAGAGGTAACAGCTTGTAAAAACTTAAACTCAAGATCCTGTATTAACATTCATATCCCCGCTAAACATCACCAGAAAAGCTTCACCGCTTTAGAGTCGCAACTGAATGAGATTTACCGAATTACTGAAACCAATAATTCAGATTATCTTAGTCAGACGTTATGTACGAGGTTATAAGTGGGTAGCCTATCATCTATCAATTTTGAATATTGATGAGTGCTGCTTCAAATTTATGCATTTGTTTAGAAGCCTTGTTCAAGGTCAGTCTGTAAGTTAGAATGCCATTCTCAGAAAGGCATGTATATGAGGAGTTTTTGACATAAATAGAAGATAATCAAAAGCTAGTACATGGTTAAAATGAAACCTGTGTGAAGGTATTCTTCACCACTCTATACAAATCATCATTTCGATTGGTCAAAATCGCTCAGAAACGACGATATTTGCTGAATTCATCTGATCTCTTGGTTGCCAAAAGTTGGCAAGCTCAGCCGCTGACTCCATATCCGAATATTCTAGCAATTTGCTCTCACAATCATCAATTACTATTATATTGTGACTTATTTTAACCATTCGGTCGATATCGTATCAGAACGGTATGCTCTTGTCGTTAAGCAACGTACAAATACCCCTGAAATTTTGCTATAATGAGAAAAAAACTTACGGCCTCACGAGCTACAACTCCAATATAAGAAACTTTCAACCAAAACTTCCGAAAACTACTCAACCTACTCTGTTTAGGTCAGCTCGCTGAAAAAGGGCAGATACATTCAGCAAAGTTTGAAACTTATGCTGAAAGATTTTCCATAGAGGCACATGCAGTGTCAAATTCAGGACGACATCCATGATTTCCAACAAAATTGTTTCAGATCGAGATTGAATATGATAACGGCTACTCTTCCTTGCTCGAAAACTCAAGAAATTTTAGTGTATCAAGTAGGTAGGCGACTTAATTAGCATTTTTGTGGCAATTCTTGTTATAGACCTTCATTTAAATAAATTGCCTTGAAAGAAGACCAAATAACCCCCATTTACCACAAACTAAACTTAATATTTCCAATAAATTTAGGCAATTAAACTTTGGGATGCAAACAATGCAAATGAATATGAATATTTTGGATAACTTGCAAATTCAGGCTAGAAGGCGGCGAGAGTTGAGCGAAGATTTCGCTCTTGTGTTTGTTGGCTCTGGTAAGTGGTTTAAAGTACGTGAGAGCATTAAAGCAAACGCCGGGACAGTGAAAATGCAACAACATGATACAAAATTAGGTCTGGGAATTGTTCTAGCTCGAGAAGGATCCACGTTGAGCTTTATTCTCCACAGCCTAAGAAATATCATGATTCTGAAGAAGTTGCGAATCCAAATTGAGAATAATTATGCCAATGATCACCTCATCTTCCGAGTATCCAGTGATGATACCATCCTACTCTTCTATCATGAGTCAAAAACCAACATCGAGATCCGCCGCTTCAATTCTCTGAAGCTACGGGGGTCTCTCGACCTCATTCAAATTTGCAACAAGTTCAATCTTTTGGGTTGTTTAAATGAAATAAGAGTCTCACTTGACTTTGATTACATTTCTTATCTTGAGAAGATGGTGTTGATGCTTGCGAATCAACTAATTCTCGTGAAAAAGGATTTTATCGATCAAGCTGAGGTGTTGTTTGACTGCTCCAAATTTGCCATTCAAGATAGATTAATCGGAGTAAGATATAACTCGGATCAGAAAGTCTTGCTTGTCAGTGGAACGATGAGTTACTTTTTATTTGGAAATGATAGCTTAGGCGTGAGTTACTCGAGAAAAATCATATGCGACCAGTTTGGGAGGTCAATCAGGCTGCTCGGATGGGATCCGAAAGATGAATTTATAGTCCTAGCTCAGAGGGTAACGAGCAATAAGGAGCATTACCATCTTATTGACTATCGTGCTTCAGATCCAATGATCATTAACTTGTTAAGGTGGCAGCCAGTATTAGGGACTCATTATGATTCAAAAAATCATCGACTTTTTTACGTACATATTGGAGAGGACCAGAAAAAAGAAATAAGAATTGTTAATTTGAAGGATTTCAGAGAGAGATTTAATTTGGGTGAGGGGCAATCTGAGCACGAAATCGAATGCGACACCGACCATTATACGTCATTGCCTCCGATACCCGATACATATGTTTACTTTTTAATGAAATTTGTAAAAGGTGCGCTTATTTTCAAGCGTCTCCGAGCAATCGATGAAAAAACTTTGAAAGACATTGCACTCCGTTTGTAAAGGCAGAGGATATTTCAAGTGTTTTCGAGAGAGAGAGAAAAATGCAACATAGTTGGAGATTCAAGCCTATTAATGTCTTTTATTTTTATACAGAACTACTTAAGTAACCCGGTTTTGTGATTTGTCTCGATTTGTTTTTAACAGAGATATGTGGGCTACATCTAAAAGGTGTGCAAGGGGTGCATTTGTTTACATTATTTTAACGATTACTAAAATCATTGGATTCTACTTATGTTATGATTGCTTGAAACTAAAAGGAGATGTTGTTATGAAACACAAAGGATAGCAGTTTTGAACCGCTCGAAACCCTTAAAATAATTCCACCGGCCTTCCTATAGCAAAATTACTCAACAGTCTGCAATTAAACTTGATGGACAAAAAATTAGTATTCTATTTCCAATAAATTTAGATTGTAATTTTTGAGACACAATCTATGCAAATCAAACTGGATTCAATGGACTGCTTCTCAATTCAAGCCCGAAGGAGGGAAGAGCTTAACCAAGAGTACCTGCTTGTTTTTGTAAATTCTGGAAAGTCGTTTAAAATTCGAGAGGACAGCCGAGCACACAGCGGAATAGTGACAATGGGACACCATGATGTGAAACTAGGTCTGGGAGCTGTTCTAAGCCGAGAAGGATCCACGTTGAGCTTTGTTTATTATAGCATGAGGACGACCAAACCACTCAGGCAGCTACGTATCCAAATTGAAAACAATTATGCCAATTACCATCATATTTTCCGAGTATCCAGCGATAAGTCAATACTGCTCTTCTATCATGAATCAAGAACCGACATTCAGGTTCGTGGCTACATTTCTCTTAAACTACGGGGGACCCTTGATCTCATTGCCATCTGCAAAAAGTTTGATCTTTTGAAATGCCTAGATGAAATAAAGGTGTCTCTCGAATTTGATTTCATTACTCACCTTGGAAAGATCGTGCTAATGCTGAGAAACAAATTAATTCTCGTGAGAAAGGACAATGTCGATCAATCAGAAGTATTATTTGACTTTGCTGAACTAACTACCAAAGAGCGGTTGATGGGATTAAGATATAGCTCTGAACAGAGAGTTTTGCTTGTCATGGGAATGGCTTCCTTCTTTTTATTTGGCTTTGATGATGAAGGGCTAAGCTCCTCAAAAATCATCGAATGTCACCAATTTGGAAGAGCAGTGCGGCTGCTTGGATGGGATCCTAAAGACGAATTCATTCTTTTCGCACAGAGTACAACGTGCAACAAGGAAAACTACCAGCTCATTGACTATCGTGCTACAGATCCAAAGATCGTCAGCTTTATGAAGTGGAAACCGTTTTTAGGAACCTATTATGATTCGGAAATTCAGAGGCTTTTCTACATAGAGGTAGGATTTGATCAAAGAAAAGAAATACGAATCGTGAATTTCAAAGACTTTAGAGAGAAATACGATATGGATAACCAACAAATAGAATCTGATTTAGAATTTGATACTGAGCATTTCGTGTCGCTCCATCCGGATCATGAGATGTTTCCATATTATTTCATGAAATCTGCTAAAGGCTTACTTTATTTCAGGCCTTTGAGAGGAATTGATGAAAAACATGTGAAAGAGACTGCGCTTCGTTTGTAAATATAAATGAATTTTCCAAATACTCTTCGAGAAATGTATTACTACTATCGATTCAGTGTTATTTACGCTTTTTCTTTTCATCGGAAATAGATATTATAATATATTCGAATTCGAACCGATGAATTCAAAGAAAGTTAAAGCTCACTCTCATTTTTTCCTGTTCATTTTTGAGCAAAGAGACACTGCTACTCAATCTACACAAAAGTTACAGATAGAGAAAATAGAGAGAAATTTGATTTATTGCATAATTAACGCTATTTTATTAAGTCGCTCTATCGAGAGAGGCTTTAGTGCCGAAAACATTTATATTGGTTAGGGTTCAAGGAAGCTCTATCATGGATTAGCTCTTATCATTTTGTAACTGCTTCAATACTCTCAAATTATCTCCATAGCAATCTTCTTAAAGAAGAATTTCTGAAGGTGTGAAATTGTTTCCACTTTTTTTGGCATACTAAATCTAGTCGTACCCCAAAGAGTTGGAGTTTTCATTACATTTCCCTCTGTCGGCGAAGAGAGTTTGGAATATGACGTTATCAATTCAAAATGTTTGAAAAATCTGGTGAATGGATATTTTGATTAGTTTTTTCAATTAACTTGAATTGAATACAAATATTATGAATAATACTCTCACATTTTCATCTAATCAGATAGAAAAATCATCATCATCGTCCACAAAGAATGTTTCCTCTGTTTCGATTTTTTCTTCATTGTCACTCTGAACATTTTTATCAAAATAGACAATTTTCTCCTCTTTTTTAGTGTCTCCACATACAGAAGCGGACACCCCATTTTCAGCGCGAGGTTGACTCTCTTCCTTTTTCTCCTCTTCTTCGAGATAAACCTTCATGCTTGCATTATTATCGTTTATCTGAGACTTAATACTCGTTGCCAACTTCAACATCTTCAAAAAGTTCACCTGAGCTTTTGTCCTTGAGGAGGTTGCATTGCGCATAAAGTTTAAGATTCCTGGTTCTCGGTCAATAGTTTCAAGAATGCAGCTCAAAAATGATACGGTATCGTACGGTTTACCACCTGTGAGCTCATAAGAGTGTAAAACGCTCTCAGCAATGAAAAATTCGTAGAGATACTTATGATCCTCCAACTGAGCCAAAGGACAACCCCTTATTGCTGGTTCCATGGAAACCTGAAGCCAGAGCTTAGATATCATTTTTTCAGTCGATAAATCCTTATTTGTTAAAAAACCCAGAGCAATTTGCAAGAGCGAATTCCACACCCTTTCAAATGCTGCTGTTCTCTCTTGACTCATAGATTTCTCTTGTCTCTGCAACCACGATTCCATCGCACTTCGGTATATCACATAGCAATCAGCCTCACTCAGTTGCTCGGGATTTTTGAAAGTTGAAACAGCTTCAAGTGCTGCTTCCAATTGACCAGGATAAGCCATCAGTTGCTTCACATTCGCATTGACGTTCAGCGCATTCTGATATTGTTTGGCTTTGGAAGCTTGATCGTTACCTAATTTTGTAGACACGAATCTGTTTATTTGGTCTGCATTGAGAGGTTGAATTTCCACCTCTTGGAGTTTCCACCCTTTTGGTGTAAACCAGTGTTGATAATTTGAAAAGAGCTGTTCAGATCGGAAACTAATAATCACTTTGAGATTAGAATGATAGCGCTCGAGAGCCTG
>ENA-UOTZ01001370-UOTZ01001370.1-compost-metagenome-genome-assembly--contig:-NODE-1370-length-16915-cov-4.919468_pt1 | contig 16915 bp, 8 predicted proteins | sample MGYA00238144_ERZ746983 | MGnify/ENA primary metagenome ERZ746983 (study PRJEB28759, sample SAMN06268863) | compost metagenome | isolation source: single cell | place: USA: California, Emeryville, Joint...
GGAAGAGCCTCTTCACAATGCTGAAAATGCCAAATGATTTGAAAGTCGAAACCGTCACTTTTGGAAACTTCCTTGATCCTGAAAAAGTTATTGAGCAGCACTTTAAAACTAACGAGGACTGGGAGAACAATCTCAAGAATCTCAGACTCAAAAGAAGAGATTTGGAGAAAGTTCCAGAAAGTCAAAAGGTTGACTGCTTCACAATTTCGTTGAGCCCATTCAAGAACTCAATTGAGGACCTTATCCAGCGATTCTTGGAAGTTATAACAGCTTCCCTGAAAAATTCTATCAAAGAGGATTGCGATGCCATTGAAGAATTCATCACTATGGCTATGGAAAAGTTGAGCCACAAGCCCAACAGCATCGACGAAATCACAAAATCTAAAGCTGAGATTTATGAAATCAACAATCAAAAACGTGAGCTCCAAGCCCGATTCACAAGAACTGAAGAAAAGAATAAGCTTCTTCGAAATATGGTTGGAAATGCGCACAACATTTCCAATGTGGCAAAAAGGTGGGAAAACTTCGATGTTTCGCTGGAGGGATATAACCAGATGCTCGGAGAACAGCAAGAGGTGATCAAAGGTGAGATCGAACGAAAAGCTCAATCTCTTGGTGGTGATATTGAAAAGTTCTACCATCGATGGACAGCTCTCAAGCCGAAAAAGCTAGATCAATTGGATCGTGAGAGCGCGAAAGAGACTGCGACCAAAATGAAAGAATGGAGAGCTGATTGGAATACTTTGGAAGAGAAAATCCAGACTCTCGAGAAAGATTCGGAACATTTCCAACTTCCTAAGCCTGAGTTCAATTTCCTGAAAGAAATTCGAGGTGACCTTGTTGAACAAGAGAGATCATGGGCACTGTTTGACGAGTTTAACGGCGAACTCGAAGTAATGGAGAAAGAAGACTGGCTTTCCTTCAGAAATAAGGTTTACACATTCCAGGATTTCACATTCAAATGGGCAGATCGATTGAAATCACTAGAAAAAGATGTAGTCAGTCTCTATTTGCTACAAGAAATCGAGAACTATAAGCAAATTTGGCCTCTTCTTAAACTCATCGTCGGCGAGGCTTTCGAGAAGGAACATTGGAAGAGCCTCTTCACAATGCTGAAAATGCCAAATGATTTGAAAGTCGAAACCGTCACTTTTGGAAACTTCCTTGATGCTGAAGAAATGATAATTAAGAAAGAACTTGATATTAAAGAGCTTGCAGCTCGCGCTTTGGGTGAAATTCAACTGCGTGAGGCTATCCAAGAGCTCAGAATTTGGTGCGACACAACTGATTTCATCCTCACTGACTACACAGCGAATAACAGAACGACTCCGCTCATTAAAGAATGGAAAGATTTGATGACGAAGGTTAGTGATAATCAAGCTCTGCTTGGAACCCTCAAAGATTCGAAATTCTATACTCGTTTCCTGGATCAAATCGAACAATTCGAGTCCAAACTCGGAGGAATTGACGAGTATCTTCAGAAGTTGAATATAATTCAGAGAAAATGGGTGTACTTGGAGCCCATCTTTGGTCGTGGAGCACTCCCTCAAGAACAACCGCGCTTTAAGCGTCTTGATGATGAGTTTAGAGGAATTATGCTTGGAATCCAGCGAGATCCAAAAGTTGTCTCTCTCTGTGCTATACCTGGCATCAAAGATACCCTTGAAACGATCCTGGATCAGCTCGAAAGATGTCAAAAAGCTCTCAATGATTTCCTTGAAGAAAAGAGAACAAAATTCCCAAGATTCTATTTCCTCGGAGATGATGACCTTTTGGAAATATTGGGACAATGCAAAAATCCTAACGTTATTCAAATGCATCTCAAGAAACTCTTTGCTGGAATTCACACAGTTATTTTCTCTAAAGATGTTTCTGAAATACTCAGTATGAGAAGCTCTGCAGGTGAAGTTGTGAATTTGAAAGAAAGTATCCAGGTTAACGATGAAATTGAAACGTGGCTTGGACACCTCAGCAAGAATATGCAAGGTACTCTACAAGAGTTGTTACTTCAATGTTTGAAAGAGAGCTCTCTGGAAATCCAAAAGTATCCTTCACAAATACTCTGTCTTTCAGAAGAAATCCGTTTCCATAACAACGCGATAAAAGCAATTCAAGGAGGAAAACTCGCTGCATTTAAGTCTGAATTACAATCCAAGTTAGAACAGTACACTTCAAATAGTGACGCTAACAATGTGCTCTCCACTCTTAAGCTCAAGGCCTTAATTCTTGATCTCATTCATCAAATTGAGGTTGTTGATGCATTAATTGCTGATAGAGTCAATGATTTACAAGCTTGGGCATGGTATCGTCAGTTGAAATTCAACTTGAGCATGAAAACAAGGATTGCAATGATAGGAATGTGTAAAGCCGAATTCGACTACACTTACGAGTATCAAGGAAATGCCCCCAAGCTCGTTCACACACCACTGACCGATAAATGCTATCTTACTCTAACTCAGGGTATGTTTATGGGATATGGAGGTAATCCATACGGACCCGCTGGTACTGGAAAAACGGAATCAGTGAAGGCGCTAGGACAGGCATTTGGTCGACAAGTCCTTGTCTTTAATTGTGATGAAGGCATTGATTTCCGTTCTATGGGAAGAATATTCATTGGTTTGGTCAAATGTGGTGCCTGGGGATGCTTCGATGAGTTCAATCGCCTTCTAGAGGAGCAACTCTCAGCTATCTCCCAGCAGATTCAGGTGATTCAGTTTGCAATCAAGGAAAGGACAGGTTCTGTTGAGCTGCTAGGCAAAACAACGGATGTAAACAAGAACGCTGGAATCTTCGTTACACTTAACCCTGCAGGAAAAGGGTATGGAGGTCGATCCAAACTTCCTGACAATCTCAAGCAGCTGTTTAGACCAGTTGCCATGTCTGTTCCAGATAATGAGTTGATTGCTGAGACTCTCCTGTTTGCTGAAGGCTTCAAGACAGCCAAGACCCTTGCGAAGAAGACTGTGGCTTTATTCCAACTCAGTCGTCAACTTCTTTCATATCAACAGCACTACGATTGGGGACTCAGAGCACTCAAAACTATCCTGACTGTCGGTGGACAACTTATTCAAGAAGAGAGAAAAAAGACAAAGCTGGATAGCAACATGGAGGCACTTCTTCTGATCAAGGCTATTCGAATTAACACAATGTCGAAGTTAACCTACACAGACGCCAAAAAATTCACGGGATTATGTGCTGATCTTTTCCCTGGTGTTCAACCTGAGGATATTGCCTATGAAACACTTACAAATGCAATTCATGAGGTCTTGGAAGAGATGAAGCTTGATAAAGTTGAGAGTCAGATCGGAAAGACACTTCAGTTCTATGAAGCCACAAAGCAACGAATGGGAATAGTATTGGTCGGTCCCTCAGGTAGTGGAAAAACGACGATATGGAAGGTCCTTAAAAGAGCTCAAGAAAAACTCGGAAAAGAGGTCAAGACTCATGTTATGAATCCAAAATCGATGCCTCGACAACAACTGCTTGGTCACATGGACAACGATACCAGAGAATTCACTGACGGTGTGCTCACTGCAAGTGCAAGAGCAGTCGTAAAAGAACCCCAGGAAGTCCTCAATTGGATTATTTGTGATGGTGATATCGACCCCGAGTGGATTGAGTCGTTGAACTCAGTCCTTGATGACAATCATCTGCTCACCCTTCCAACAGGAGAGCGTATTAGTTTTGGAAATAATGTCAACTTCATCTTCGAAACTCATGATCTGCAATATGCTTCACCTGCCACAGTCAGTAGAATGGGTATGATTTTCCTAAACTATGAAGATGTCAATATTAAAAGCTTGATTGGAAAGTGGGTTAAAAGACAGGCTGAAGATGTCCAAGGAAAACTCGAAGAGTTTATTGAAGAATACTTCCACAATGTTTTCGAGTCTGTGTTACATTTCGAAGAACAACTCGCTGTGAAAACGACCCGTGTGGGAGTAATAATGAATGTTCTTTCTCAGATGTCGCAAGTTAAAACAAAAGGCGAGTTCATAATTGCGATGGTTAGAGGATTTGCTGCCAATTTCCAGACTGGCCCTAGAATTACCGCTTGTGAAGAAATGTATCGAATTCTTAACCAAAGGCCACCAGTAAATCCACAAAACCCTCTCGACTACTATTATAGCAAAGAAGCCAACACGTTCAAACCCTACACTGTCGATCTCACCACAGAGTTGAGAGACACAGACCTCGCAGACCCTAACGATCCTCCACTTGTTCGTACTATCGGAGTCCAGAGAGATCTTGATCTCATAAAGGCCTGGGTCTTCAACGGTGATCCGTTTGTGGTTATTGGCCCCGAAGGATGCGGGAAAAATCTTCTTATCAAGAGTGCTTTCGCGGAATTAAAAAAGACTCAGAAAATTCAAATCACAAACATCAGTTGCAATGCACAGAGCTCTGCTGCTCAGATCATCCAAAAATTGAACCAGGTTTGCCAGAAAGCGACTTTTGCTCATGGCCGTATCTACAAACCAAAAGACTGCAATCGTTTGGTTCTGTATCTCAAGGATATCAATCTCCCAAAACCTGATAAATATCAAACCATCCAGATGATCGCCTTCCTTCAGCAAATCATTACTCACAAGGGATTTTATGATGAAGACCTTGAATTTGTCCATCTCGATGAGAAGATTCAAATCGTCGCTTCAATGAATCCCGCAAGCACCATCGGTCGCTACATGCTTTCTACCCGTTTCACTGCAAATGTGAGAATAGCTTCTGTAGACTATCCGACTAATGATGAATTGAACATTATCTATACTGAGTATCTCAAGGCTGTCCTCTCATCTCCAAAATTCAAATTTGATAAGGGCAACGTTTTGAATCTAGCCAAGAAGGTTGCTCCCATGCTAGTTGAATTTTATACAACAATTAAGGGCAAATTCCTTGCTGATGATCATCGTCATTATCTCCTCACTCCTTCCCATTTGACAGCAGCAGTGTCAGGCTTGCTGAGATATAATCTTGATTCGGCCGAGCAGCTAGGCGAAGTCCTTTGCTATGAGCTTTCAAGAGTATTCAGAGACAGACTAGTAGATCAAGAGTCTACAGCAAAGTTTGATGGCTTCCTGAATGGACTCCTTCGAAATCATTTGAAGGCGAATATCGTCCTCAAAGATGTGTACTACTCTGCCATTCCAAACCTCAGAGAAATTAAAGAAGGATCTAAAGAGGTTCCCAATCTAACCCGCCTCAACGGAGAAGATCTTAAAGCTCTGATCGGTCAAGGATTGATGGCTTACGAACGTGAGTTCACTGAGCTTAGACTACATCTCCTGCCAGAAGTTCTTGTATTTATGTCGCAGCTTGATCGTATTCTGTCGAAACCAGGAGGGGCTGCCTTAGTCGCTGGTCTAAGTGGCATTGGAAGAAGAATTTGCATATCCCTTATCACTCACATGCTGCGATTGCAACTTTTCGTGCCCCAACTGACTAAGGATTACTCAGTCCGCGAATTCAAAAAAGATCTTAGACTTGCTCTTGAGAATGCAGGAGTGCAAGGAAAGCCATCATTACTGTTAATAGAGGACCATCATCTTGTCAAAAAAGATTTCTTGGAGATGTTGAACAGTCTGCTTTCCAGTGGAGAGGTGCCTGGACTCTATCGACCTGAAGAAATTGAACCTATGTTTGGATCTTCTTCCGATGAAGTTAGAAGAGAAAATTATGGCAAGAGTCTTTATGAATGCTTTATTCTCAGAATTCAGAGAAACTTGAGAATAGTATTTAGCTTTGATCATTCACACCCACACTTTGGACCGAATACTGCCAGTAATCCAGCGCTCTTCTCTCGCTGCAGTGTCATCTGGTTTGATAATTGGAGCAAAGAAAGTATGCTAGCTATTGTACAAGCGGAGCTATCCGAAACTTTAGAGAAAGTCCAGGATAAAGACACCATCCTGAATCAGATGATTTCAATCCATAAGAGCTGTTCTCATCGTGCTAGTCCAAGAGACTTCTTCTCTATGCTGGAGACCTTCAAAAAGATTCTGACCGGAAAGATGTTGTCAAGAGGAGAAAGCACTCAGCATTTGAAGGCAGGTTTGAAGAAACTCGTTGAAGCTCAAGACTATGTTGACAAATTGACAACAGAGGCTCAAGAAAAGAAGGTCCTTCTAGCTAAACAGCAAGCAGAAGCAGATCAAGCTCTGAAGGAGATTACCAAAGCGATGCAGCAAGTAGCAGAGAGAAAGCAGGAGACCGAGACTCTTCAAGTTGGATTGCAACAAGAAGAAGCTGTGATTAACTCCCATAAAATTAAAATCGAAGGAGAAATGAAAGATATCCAACCTATTGTTGAAGAAGCTAAGAAATCTGTGGGCTCCATCAGTAAATCAAATCTTGACGAGCTCAGAATGCTTCGTATGCCCCCAGAACCCATTCATGATGTGTTCAGTGCGATTCTCTTGTTGAATGGTATCAGAGATAACAGTTGGACTTCAATGAAGAAGTTTTTGTCCCAGAGGACCGTCCTTGAAAATATATTGGATTTTGAAGTAGAATCTATCACACCAGAAATAAGAAAAGAGATTCTCAAGTACATAGCAGAAAAGAGGAACTCATTCGAAAAGTCCGTCATCTACAGAGCCTCGCTAGCGGCGGGACCTATTGCAGATTGGATTAAAGCAATATTGCAGTATTCTGAGGTATTTGAGAAAATTAGACCATTGAACGACGAAATGAAAAAGCTGTTGAAAAAGCAAGAAATTTCTACTCAAAGACTGCAAGAATGTCAAGCTCAACTTTATGAACTAGATAAGCAAGTTGCTGCACTTAAAGACGATTTCGCATCAAAGACAGCCAAAGCAGAATCGCTCAAACTTGAACTGAAGAGAGCTGAAGAGACATTAGGCTTGGCACAGAATTTGCTTGGTAAACTTAGTGAAGAGAAAGATCGTTGGCAGAATCAGGTTGCTCAAATAGATGCTCAAATCAAATCTCTTCCTTTTGATTGTCTGCTGGCTGCTGCTTTTACTGTCTACCTTTCAGATGCTGACGAAGTAACAAGAGAAAATACTCTTAAAGAGTGGAAAGTGATTACTAAGAACAACAACTTCGATTTCCTTAAATTCCTCGGCAGTGAAAGCCTCACTCTCCAATGGAAATCTGAGGGACTCCCAAGTGATGGGCTGTCCCTTGAAAACACTTTGATGATCTTCAACTCTTCAAAAGTTCCACTCCTTATTGATCCAAACACTCAAGCAACTGAATGGCTCAAACGTCATTTCGCATCAGAGAAGAATATTGAAATTCTGTCTCAAAGTGACCCCAAATTCCAAACATTATTTGAATTGGCAGTTAGATTCGGCAAAACGCTTATAATGTTGGAAATTGATCAAGTAGATCCATACCTTTTCCCGGTACTTCGTCGCGAAATTTTGAAACAAGGACCACGTTCTTCTGTACAAATCGGTGAAAAGCTGATTGACTACAACGAATCATTCAGGATGTACATGTGTACGAGAAATCCGGTTCTCGAGATTCCACCTAATGCATCAGCTTTGATTTCGGTAATCAATTACACCGTAACTCGCTCAGGATTGGAAGCACAGCTTCTGAGTATCGTCATTAATCATGAAAAGCCAGAACTGGAACAGAAGAAAACTGAGCTCCTCCAAAATGAAGAGAATCTTAAGATGAAACTCAACGAACTCGAAAAGAAACTCTTAGAAGAGTTGGCTAGTTCGACAGGAAACATTTTGGAAAATAAGACTCTCATTGAAAGCCTCAATCAGACGAAGGCTAGCAGTATGACCATTGCTCACTCACTCCGAGAGAGCTCAGAGTTGCAGGTTTCACTCGATCAACAAAGAGAAGTGTACCGTCCACTCGCACATAAAGGAAGTCGACTCTTCTTATTGATAAATGACCTCGAAAAAATCAACAGAATGTACAGATTCTCATTGAGTCTATTCATTAAACTGTTCAAGAAATGCCTTCACACTCAAGTCCCAACGAATGACATTAATGAAAAACTCGAGCTGAATATCGGATCTCTCTTCAGATTAATCTTCCAAAATATTGGTGCTTCGCTGTTTAAGTCCGACAGATTGATGTTCGGATTGCACTTGGTGCATGGCATGCGTGGTGATCTCTTCCAACCAAATGAATGGGAATTCTTCTTGGGTAATGCAGTTGGAAGCATGGATGTGAGAGCTCAGGTACCCCGTTGGTGCAGTAACGATCGCAAGGAGATCTTCCTATCATACGCTTCTGTCTTCTCGAAAATAGCAGGCGCTCTGCAGTTTGACAATGACGCCACGTGGCAACCTTGGTTTACAAACAATGAGTGTGAGCGAAATCATACTAACATCGCTAAGAAGCTTTCGCCTTTCCACAGGGTCATTCTTGTTCAAGTGTTCCGCCCTGATCGATTGGAGAGCGCACTATCTCTCTTTATTTGCGAAGCTCTCGGAATTACAAGCATCGCGATCTCAAGCTTCTCGTTCAAGCACTTATTTAGAGAGGAGTCGGCTCCAGAAACACCTGTTTTATTCCTTACTTCTCCAGGTTCAGACCCCTCAAAGGAACTGGAAGAATTCGCAGAAGCTGAAGTTGGCAGAGACAACTTCCAGGAATTATCTATGGGAGGTAATCAGAATGATGTTGCAATCACAATGCTGAGAGATGCGATGCAAAAAGGATATTGGGTGTGCTTTAAAAATCTTCACTTGGTTGTAAGCTGGCTAACAGCTCTTGAAAAAGAACTCAAAATGCAAACACCTCATCCTAAGTTCCGTCTCTGGTTGACATCTGAAGCTCACCCTAAGTTCCCAGCAATATTATTGGAAACTTGCTACAAAGTCACTTATGAGGCTCCTCCTGGTATCAAAAAGAATCTCACGAGAACTTACCAATCTTGGAATCCAAGTTTCATCGAACAAGGCAGCGTACTCAGAGCACAGATGTACTTTGTACTAGCTTGGTTCCATGCAGTGATTCAGGAAAGAAGAACCTACATTCCTCAAGGATGGTCCAAATTTTACGAGTTTTCATATGGTGATCTGAAAGCTGGAAGCCAAGTCATAGAGCTCTTGTTGGAATCCAATGATAAAGAAATGAATTGGAACACCTTATACGGCCTGTTTGAAAACGCGATCTATGGAGGTAGAATAGACAACGATCACGACATGAGGGTGATAAAAGCTTACCTTCAAGCATATTTCCACCCTGAAGTCTTTAATCAAGGCAGGAAACTCGCTGGAATAATTCCTGTTCCTGCTTCTAACTCAATTAAAGATTATCTTGCACTTATCAACAAGTTAAGTGATACTGATAATCCTACCATCTTCGGTCTACCTCTTAATATCGATCGATCGGTGCAAAGATTCAATACAACTTTAGTTATCGATGGTATCAAAAAATTAATGGTAGGAAGCGCCGAAGACCTTCGATTTGATAGAGAAAAGTGGAGTGAGATGCTAGGACCGATAATCAAACTCTGGAAGAGTCTCTACACTCAAGTTACTGACAAAGGCGTCCCTCAGATAAGAGAAAAGCAACTTGCTTCCGATGATCCACTAGAATCCTTTGTCTATTCTGAAGCTTACAACTGCTATAACATGCTTGAGAAGATTAATCGATCGATCGAGGGTTTGTCACAAGTTCTGTTTGGAAGTGGTATCTTAACCTCTGAAATTCAGGAGGAAGCCATAGAAATACTCAAAGGGCAAATTCCTGCAAAATGGCTTAAAATTTGGGATGGACCTAATAATCCGAACTCTTGGCTAAAAGGTTTTTGCAAGCGTGCATTTAGTCTGAAAGCTTGGAGTGAAATGTTGAAGAATGATCTCCTTGGATTCGAACTCAATCTTTCTGACCTTTTCCATCCAGAAATCTTGCTGAACGCCTTCAGACAGAGAACAGCCAGAAAAATTAATTACCCAATTGACTCTTTGAGGCTCGTTGCAGTGTTCAATCAAGGAAAAATCAAAGCTCCTTTGGTCATGAAGGTTGACTAAGTCATTAAAAAACTAGCTAATAATAATGTTTTCATTCTAGGTAAAAGGAATGCTCCTACAAGGCTGTAATTTCGATGGAGGCAAACTCACTGAACCTGATCCAAATATGTCAGAATTCATGCTTTTACCTACAGTCTATCTTGCTTGGGTTGAAGACACAAATGCCGATATCTATTCTGATAACTCTAAAGCGGTAACTCCTTTTTTTCTTCTGAAAGAATATATTAACTTATTTTTATAGAACATTCCTGTCTACCTCTCAGGAGCAAGAGACAAGATGCTCTGTAAGCTCGACTTGCCAAACTCAGGCTCGCAAAATGACAGAATTATTCAGGGTGTGGCCTTGCTGCTAAGTGAAGAAGAATAAGAATGAAATTGATAGCCTTAAATATTATCTATAATAACCAATATATATTGAAAAAAGTTCATAAACAAGAATTTGAAATAGAAATACGAAAGAAATCATGAATAAATAAAACTTCAAAAAAGATTAGTGAGTGACTGAATGAATAAGAAAGTGAGGTAGATGACTTTTGAAGAAGAAAAAATCGTGAGTTTAACAAAGAGGCCATCATCTAATAAGAGGTCTGATTTCACTAAAGCTATAAAATATTGTGGGATTCTTATATATCTCAACTGATTCTTCATAACTCCTGATTTCAAAGTTTATTCAGGCTATTTCAAAAGTTAATACTATCTTTTTGCAGCTATGGAATTATGAACTTACTAAAATGAATGAGAGAGCAAACTCTCTCTAGACCAAAGGAAATTACTCCCTACGAACTTTATAACTTCTCATTATACCAGCAACAACAAAAAAAAAATAAAAAATAAATTCAAAAGAATCTATGTTTAGGAACAGTATTAGTTAAACTAAAAATACTTTATACGGTCATAAAATTTTTCAAATTCGGTTGTGATTTATTAGCTTAGAAGCTCTGTACGGCTCTACAAAAGCTTAATCGAAGTTACGAAGGGTCCATTCAATTCAATATCTACAGTATGTTGTTGAGTTGTAAAATTGTTCTTAGTAACACCAGAATATTAGCTAGGTATTAGAAGAAATCTAAATCCAAAAACAAAAAAAAAAAGAACACACACACACTAAATATGAAAACTCATGTGTCTCGTATCTGATCCTGGGTCTTGGCTTTTATTGGACTTTTTTTCGCTGAAGTCTTTTTAAATTTTCTTTTCCTTGCTGTTGTTGAACCCCGAGGATTTTCCTCAATGATTATTGACTCTGTTTCATTTCGACCTCGCATTTGAGGGGGATCAACGCTTTTACTCTCATCCTTACTAAAACTTTTGGTTTCTTCCACTTTTATAGAAACCCTTTCTGTTCTGCTTTTTCCCCTTGCTCTGGTCATTTCCGCATTACTGATCCCTCTTGGCCTGGCGAAATTCGAGTCTACGAACAACAAATATAATACACCTGCTTCATTCGACTTAATTTGTTTACCCCTTTTTTGCAGCAAACCTGAATTAAAATCCTTGAAAACACTCGATTTTCGCTGTGAAGGTTCGAAAAGTGGATTTGATAAAACTTTACTTCCTCTTGCATCATTATCTTTTTTCTTTGCGCTGTTTGCCGCTTCTTTCTTCAGAGTCTGCTGAATTGCTGACTTCAAGGATTTCAAATGGATTGCCATACTGTTGCTGTATTTGACATTAAGAAATACAAGTAAATAAATCATCTCCAAGATTTCACAAAAAAGAAGAAGATACCATTTATTCGAGGACTCAGCAATTTCTCTCTTCAGATGTGCAATATACGTTTCTCTCATTAATTTATTGGCTTGCTCCTCTTGCTTAGTTTGCGATACTGCATTGAAAATTGTTCGTAAAAAAGGAAAAATTATTTTAGAGAACTATTATGTTCTATCTTTTTGCACTCTTCTTCAATAATATCGATTTGTCCCAGTAATTGTTCTCGCTCCTGTTTCGCGGTTTGCTGCCATATCTTCAGAAGATTAAATTATTTTTGGCAGAAAGTCTCATAATACCTTTAAATTTTTGTCTGACTTGCCTATTTCATATTCATAGTCACGAATTTCTTGTTTTAGTTTGTTATTCTCTTCGATCATAAGAATCTCATCTCCTTCTGGTTCTCGCTTGTACTCTTCAAGTAAAGCCTTCTTTTTCTCGATTTCTTCTGCCAGCTACTCCCATTAATCTTAAGTGAAATTTGTAAAATCCTTACGGATTGCTTTTTCTTTTCATTCTCCTGAACTTTTTCATAAAAGTATTCGCCATTGTTTAATGCTTGCCGTTTAAGCTTGATCTCCTGGGCCATCATGGGGATTTTCATGTCCGCTCTTTGCTGGAGATTAAAATAAACTTTTCTATTAGCAGTGAAGAGCTGTTCGAAGGTTGTATATATATATACTTTGAAATGCCATGCAAAGTGCTATGCTTGATGTCATTCACTCGAAGATCCATTTGTAGTATGTTATCAAATCGGTATAATAGGTTCAGTACTTCTTGACCCACCTCTTCTGAAAATTGATTGCACCTCAGTATATAGGAGAAGATAGCCCGATTTTTCTTCAGTAAACTTAATAGGGCTTGTCCAGAATTTTTCTAAACGATCACAGTGGTAAATCTGCTCCATAATATAGTGAGCTGTACCCCTAAGAAGTTTGACGCAAGATTTATTTCTCTGAGGTTCCTATTTTGCGCTAGAGTATAAAGGAGTTCCGCACCAAGTTGATCTCCTAAGTCATTATCGCTTAGATTTAGTTTCTCAAGTTTTCGATTATTTTCGATGCCCAGAACGATCATTTTTCCTAAATAAAAGAAAAGCAACTCGAACAAAATAACTTTAGACAATGTTCACCTCCAGAATATCCAAGTGAGCAATTAGATAAATTTAGATACTCCAAGTGACTGTTTAGCATGAGAAACGTCTGCATTTTAGTGAGATCGCAGCCAGCAAAGCAATTGTGACTAAGATTGAGTTCTAAAATTGACGTATCATAGGTCATAAAATCAAAAAACTCTGCAATGCCATCTAATACATCTCTCATTACATCACAGTTAGAACAACGGTACCTTTGAAGCTGTTCCCACTGAGATCCAAGTGGAGTTGAGTGTTTTTTGAACGAACTGCTTTGGTTTGTGATATTTTTTTCAGTCCCGCAAATGCCTTAAAACTTTTTTTTCTCAAACGTATTTAATACAAAGTTACCTGATTTCCAATCTTGTTTTGAGATAGATTTAGCTCTTCAAGCTCAGCACTCCTGATAAGTTCAAGAAATTGTTCTCCATTCTCAATCTCCAAATCATTTCCAGAAAGGTCAAGGTGGACCAAAGATGTATTTTGTTTGATGGCATCAAAAAGTTGGCTATAGTCAGAATTTCCGATGCCAATATGTCCCAGTTTCAAATTGACAATAATACGATTTTTTTGAAGATACTCGCAGATTAAGTTAATTGCATTGGTGTTGACCCTAGCATAATATAAAAACATTATCCATATTAATATTAAGGAAAATACCTATTTCGGCGGTCGTTGAAATGATTTCCAACATCTAATGAAATAATCGAGATATGATCCATGAGTAGACGGAAAACTTCCTCAATATCTTTTGCATCCATGCTATTATTGGAAAGATCAAGATGAATTAAGCTGTCATAGGTCCTGATAAAGCTGATCAGATGGCTTAAGGCGGGTCCTCGAAAATAATTCCTTCTTAGATTCTATAAATTTAGAGTGATTTCCAGTATCTTTATGATCATTGAATTACAAGCTGTGCTGTAGAATAATTTTCTGAAAGTATCTTGGAAATTGCCTTTGAACTGTTCATTGCCAGTCCATGCTAATTGTTGTTTTCAGCCAATTGTTATAAATTCTAAGTAAATTGTAGGTACATCATTCAGGTTAAGGATGTTTTCTGTAGAATTGGCCTGAAAATTGAGAATAAACTTCTCTTCTGAGCGAGAATTTAGGGAAAGGTTCAGATCCTAAGTTTATTTGATTCTCTGAGTTTGTAATTTCAAAATACTTCGCATTTGGAACGAAAAAGCAGCTGGATGTGCTGAATTGCGAATCCATGTATACTTTTCACGCTTGGAAAAATCAAAATTAATGATCCCAACTCCTGAGAAAATTTACTCTGAAAACATATGTTTGTTCTTCTCAGCAGAAGTATTCATTCTGCTCATTGGAGAAACACTTCTGAAAGATTTCTGATTCTCTTGATCAAAAGAGTTTTGAAAACGATCTGTCTTGAGCTTCTTTCCTGTTGAAGATTGGAAATGTGGTTTTGTTGGAGTATGACTTCTTGTTCTATCTGATTTCAGTAATTCGCTAGTTAACAGTTGTTCTCTCTTTGAAGGTGTGATATGCCTTTGCTTCTGGTTAGTCTGGCTTTTGCTTTGTGCTAGTTGGAGATTCTGTCTTGCTGATACATTTGAAGAGTCAAGATCTTTGGGAGAATGCTGTTGAAGATTCAACGGAATTTTAGGAAGACTGACATTTGTCTCTTCGTTTGTGCTTTTGTGATGCTCCTCTTTGAGCTTGAGGTCGACGGACTTTGAATGAGATGTGTCAGTATCTCTGCATGCCTTCTTCCTCCTATGCCGGTGATACTGAATTCGTGTGGATGTGAGAGGGGTCGCGAACTCATCGTCTGTATTTGCCTTGCGTAACAGCTCTTGCAATCGATTCCAAGATCCTATGATTTCTGAGTCTTGGCTCATTCAGTGCGATTGTAAACGATGAGGAAAACAAATAAATTGCAGTTATTTATTTAGTTATGGAAAAAGCAAAAATCGGTATCTAAAATTTCGAAAAAATGATCAGTTTAGTTGATGCGATACCTCAATCTATGTACGAACTTAATTGTTAAGTGAAGACAAATGTCACACAGAGCTTTATCGCAAATAAATATTCTTGAGGTTATTTTAGAAGAAATTGATCACATATGAATTGATCTGATGATGCCAAAAAATATCAATCTGGAAAAGAGCAAGAACTATATTAAGTATCTCGATTATAGTTCGCAAAATGTCTACTCAAAGTATTTTGTACTTATATTCACAGAGAGGAAAATTATCCAGAGTTGCTCTGATTCATCAATTTTTTGAGTTCTTCAGCTAGATGTGCACTCCATTTCTTTTCTGCTTCCAATTCTTTCTTCGTCTTCTAAATAAACTATTTAGAACATATCAAAAGTATTTTTTTCAAACTTCATATTCCTGCTGTAACTCATAATAGCTGATTTCATTTGGTTGTAGTTTGTCTTTATTCTGTTTCTGTTTCTGTTGAACATTTTGGTGAGATTGAGTTCATATGTTTGCTGTTACTTCCAGATGGGTCTGTAGCTGAGCCTTAAGTTTAATATTTATTTCTTTCAATACTTTATGATCTTTAATCATTTGATCGTATTTGTAGTTTTCCGTTTTCAAGTTTTGCTGAGTCTCGAGGAGTATCTCTTTGAGATTGTCGATTTGGGCTTCGAGACTTTCGATTTTCTGATTTTTCTATGGAACCAGCAACTCATTTAAATGCTAACGAATAAGCAACCTACCTCTTTCAATATTGCCTCTTCCTGGACGATTTTATTATTTGAGACTGATTTATTAAACATCTGAGCTTGAAGTTTATGAATTTCTTGTCTCAGTTGAAGATTTTCGTTGTAAAGAGTAAGATAAGATTCATTTCCATTCTTATTAGAAGAGTTGAGTTAATCGTATTTTCTATGACAAACTATTTACGTTCAACGGTGAAACTTTTTCTGCTCCTGATCCTTGCGTCAATAGCTCAATTTTTAATCGCAGTCTCTGCACTTCGTCACTAAGCTCAGCCACCTGTTTTTCGGCTTCAACTTTCTCAGCTGAACATTTCTCAACTTGAGCAAGAAGGATATTCTTTTCAGAAGGAGAAACTTCAAAAATACGAGTCTTTCTCTCAACTCCCTTTAAGTCCTGACGAAATTGTCAATTTCTCTTGACCTTTCTTCAGAAGAAAAGCTACCTGTGTAGTTTTTTTCACAGTTGGATATTCCATAGGTGAAAATATTCCAGCTGGCCTTGCTCTTTCCGCTGAACTACTACGTCTAATGCTTCCATTCCTTGGCGGTCGAACAGGGTCTCTCTTATCCATATCTGAATGTGAGGGTTGAAAAAACAAAAAATTTTACATCATGAATTGCAACATGCTGGGCATATATTTTCCCATCTAATTTCTTCATCTTCTCTCTCAAATCTTTATTTTCCTCATACATCTGTTTTCTATTTCTTCATAAAGAGGACAAAGCGGCATATCGACTTTACAGCACGCCTATGTTCGTTATTGCATGTTCAAGATAGTCCTGCATAATTTCAATCTTCTCAGCGAGATTTTCTATTCCTTCAAACCTCTCATGAAACAGCTCAATTTTTTGATCATATTGGTTCTCATCACCAGCACAATTTTTCATTTCTTGTTCAATTCTTTGTGCTGAATTCATAACCCTTTTATTGCAAGCCAAGGAAAAACAATACATTTAGTGAAATAATTTCGTTTCAATATACTTGTCTTTGAGAATTTCCAGTTGCTTTTGAAAACCATCAGCTTGTTTTATGAGCATTTTCACGTCATCTGATTTTGGAGGCTCTTGTGATCCTCTACTTTCATTCATGAGTCTACCGTTTTTGGTTAGATGCTTATAATTTCCCATGGCGAATGGATTTACCTCTGGGATTCTTCTGTCTGCTGATTCACATGCAATATCATGGACCTCAAAGTTTGAATGTCAAAAGTTTTCCCGTCTCCTGATTATAATGTCTTATGATTTTGATAAGATTTGCTGTTACTCTTTTGGAACAGAGGTTCGTTTGCAAACATTGTCATCCTTTCATTCATGAAATTCTCTCTTCGCATCTCCAAATTTGTCGATATCAATCAGAGTACTAATAAGCAGGCTGTCTTCTGTTTCAAAGATTAAATAAAATTTTAAATT
>ENA-UOTZ01001371-UOTZ01001371.1-compost-metagenome-genome-assembly--contig:-NODE-1371-length-16905-cov-10.243582_pt1 | contig 16905 bp, 10 predicted proteins | sample MGYA00238144_ERZ746983 | MGnify/ENA primary metagenome ERZ746983 (study PRJEB28759, sample SAMN06268863) | compost metagenome | isolation source: single cell | place: USA: California, Emeryville, Joint...
TCAGATAGCTTCAAGGACGCAGAGAAAATATTAGAGCAGCTTAATCTCGTCCATCAGAAAATCGAGAGAGAAGACACACCTCTTTTTAAGAAGAATTCTCCTGAGCTGATGGACTTCGAGTTAGCAATCAGCTATCATCAAGGCGAAGAAATTCTCAAAGCTCCTCAACTTTTCACTCAAACTGGTAATTTCGACTGGGACAATCGTTCGAAATGGATTCAATGAGATTTGCAGTCTATTGAGTATGATTTGTCTGCCATAAACCTGATTTATTCATTCTTCCTCGAGTATGTTGCAAAGAGTTTGTTTGTAATGTAGTCTGAAACTTGAATTGATTATGAATTCAAAAGAAATTCCTATAAAAGGCCAATTTTTCACCTGCCGTAATTATGATTCTGCATTCAAATCCAAGCAAAGAAAAGCTATAGGCCTGCACTAAATAGTACAGTGAAGAGTATTTAGGCCACATTTGCATTGACCTTCAACATCTTGTAATGATATATTAGTAAAAGACCGATTGGGGATCTTTTGAAATAAATGAAAACAATATAGATATACAGCACACATGTTTAGAAAATAGTTCTAAAGAGGAGCGAAAACCCACGAATCAATAAAAAGGAAGATACTTAACCATAATAATGCATTTGTTGTTTATAAAGGAAAATCTGATTCTCGGCTTTTTTCATTTTCTCTTCTTTTATTCTATGGAAAAAGTGTCTTAGTAACTGAAAGAGTAGGATTATTTATATACCTTTCTATTGTTGAGAGCTCGTTGCTTTCTATCAGCGAATTCATACTTTCTTCTTGCATTCTCATGCTTGGATATTCAATCTGCATTTTGTCGCCACTTGAATAGCAACAGCTTTCATAAGATTGCTGAATGCAGTGTTGAGTTAAAAAAGGGCGGATGAAGACTCTGTCTGCCGGTTCATCATCACATGTCTTGATTTTCTTTGCAAATAGGGTCGAGTGGGTGTAATTTACTTCGTCAAACTCCATCCCAGAGTACCCCAGCATAAATCTCCGCTTTTTGTCTGGGAAGCCAGCATCAATGCCGTGGAATTGAGAGCGAGCGATCATTGTACGCAAATCACTTATTTGATTCTTAAATTTAACCTCTTTTTTGTAACAAAGCTATTTTTTAAAATAGGCACTATTTACACTATTATAAAATTCGAATTTCTTCCAAAGTCTTGCTAAGTTTCAGCTATCTAATATACTATACTTCTCTTCTTTTTGACACTCTAACCGTGAAGCACAGATTGCTCCGCCTCGCATAGATTCTCAATAACTCCAATATTTTCATCGGAGTTCTGAAAGCAATAAGCTACTTTGTCAATATTTCACTTAGGTTTCAAATCGCGATTAGTTGATTTATCAGAACACAGTTCATAGAAGTATTTAGAGTCAACTTTCAACATGCTAATTCCTATTATTTAGCAACTAATAACTAGATTCTGAGTAGGATTTTCATCATTATAGAATTCGAGTAAGGCTTCTCATACACAATTTCAAGTATCAAGTTGTAACTACATACTACATTGTTCTGACTATTTTAGACGGAAGGCTTATAATCGTTTGGGAAGTAGCCATCAGTAGTGAATGTATTCTCGCTATTTGCTGTTCTATTTAGTGAATGAGATATTGAGGAAAATCTCAGTAGGCTATACTTGACCGTAGAACTGAGAGATTCTTCAAAAGAACTCAATGTTGATGATGATTCTGTTTCACTTGACTTTTCTTTTTGAGCCTGGATTGCTTCATCAAGTTCTTCCTTTACATGTGAGCAAGCGATTTCTAGCTGCTGGGAGTCAGTCGGGCAATCATCATCGAGTTTCTAGCCATAAAAGTTAGAGTAGCATCAAAGATATTTATTCTTACAGATTCATGGACGATCCGCTGATGATAACTTGATATTCTCAGATCCTTGTCTTTAAAAAGTCTGAATTTCAATTCTCTTTTATTAGCGAAATCAAACAGAACGATGTCCTCTTGGAAGGGTCTCGACGTTTTTCCCCTCTTTGTGTGGACATATAACTTATTTTCTAGTGCAAATACCATGAGTAAGTAAATGAATCAAATAATATCCAATTACCGAACTTGTCAAATTCTCTGGATCTCCTTTTTGAAGAAAGTCCTTCGTCCTCTTGCGGAATATTTTGAAGTCTTTCGTTGATATTTTCCGAAGATTCGATTTGGCTGCGATTAGAAGAAAATTGTGGCATTCCCGACTTTTTATGTGTTGCGGTCAGTCCGTCATCATCTTCATCAAAGAGTCTTTTCTTGACATTAGTAAGATCGCTAATATCAGTTAGGGGCCTTCGATTTTGTTTCTCGGTTTTCGCAAAATTCATTTGAACAGTTTCCTTCATATCATTGGTTTGCGGTTCTTCTTTTGAGGTCTGGTCTAAAGAACTTGGATTTTCTGTTGATTTTTTGATGGACTTATTCATTTCAGCTCCTCTATCGCAGCTTTGTTGGGAATTCTGAGATGGCTTTAGTCTTAAAACGTGCTTTGATCGCGGATTTTTCGCGTCTTCCAGGTTTTCTTTTGCATGTGAATTCGCCGAGGATAATTTTTGAGAGAGGTTTGAAGGATTCATTTCTTTTTAAGATTTGTATCAAAATGTATATAATACATTGAGCTCGGATTCGGCATAAGTACCAGCTAACTTCTTCTTGCTAAATTGAAGCTCTATTTTTAATTAAAATAAGTGTGAATTTCGAAAGTTTAAATTGAACTATTTGATTGTTATTTACTTGGTAAATATCTTATAAGGATAAATATATGCTGAGTCCTCGTTATTCCGGCATTCATCCACTGAACTGAATAACTTAACCGAGAGATGATGCACCATAGAAAAGTTGCAGCGGTTATATATATATTTAATATCCAAAAAAGAAATGCTTATCCTAATAGTAAAGTGGTGAATTAATGGAAATTTGTGAATCTAGTATAAGTCGTCCTCTTTTTCTGAGCTGATCTCTTCACTGATTGATGAAAAATTTTCAGAATCTCTGAATCACCTGTGAAATCCATTGCCAATTTTTTCCCATCCGATAGTAAATTCATATTCGCTCCTCCATCGATCAACAGCTGCACGATGGTAGCATCACCGCCCTTAGCTGCAAGCATCAATGGCGTTCTTCCACCCTTTATTTATTAATTTAAGCGGTTGTTTTCCAATAACATCTAAATTACCACATCACGCGCATCCAAATCAGCTCCAGTTTGGACAATTAACTTCGTAATGGGAAAATGGCCTTTCAGAGCCGCCCAGTGCAATCCTGTCTTGCCTGTATAATCTACCTCGAAGACCAAGAAACGATTTTCTTTCAAGCATCTCTCTGCTACTTTAATATCTCCATCTCTACATGCATTGATAAAAACGTCAGACCCTGGCCTTCCAAACGGTTTAGCCGAACATATTTTCGTAGCTAGCACCTAGAAGTCACAATTAATTGAAAAACATCGAAGCTAACATACCTCTTCGAGGGAAAGTTTAAACATTTTGATCTTGCTTGCGCATCTGAATATTGTATCTGCAAGTTTTACCATTAACTCCTTACTACGCTCTTTTTTCTTCTGGTTTATCTCGTTTTTCAATCTATCAATATCTTTCTTGAGCAGAGCCCGGAATTGCTCTCCGTCGTCTCTTTTCTTTTGTGAACTCGACAAGTATTCATCAGCTAAATATGCCAGGTCTTTTCTGAGATCTTTAATATCCTTTTGCTGTTGGCTTGCCTTTGCACGATTCGATATGTTTACTACTTTGCCAGCTTGGATTCTGATAATGTGCTTCGGTTTGCCAAGAGCCTTCAGGCTCTCAGGGATCTGAGTCGATGGAAACCGGCTTCGAGTTTGTGTTTTCGAAGGCGAGAGAATTTGCCTATCTAAATTCGTAAGGCTATTCAGAGATTTCAGCTTTAAGAGCTGTGGTGACCCAGAAGCAGTGCTCTGTATCTTCGTTGCCTCGACTTTTTGAGTTTTTTTGGAAGGACTTTCGAACAGAGATTTTTTGATTTTTCTCGCCGTGTATTCCTTAATCGCATCAGCTGCACTCATATCTTCATTTATTTCAAGCGCTCTGTTTACTGCAGCTGACATTTGACGATTTTCTTGCTTGATGTTACTAAAATGCTTGCTGAAAGCTACATATTGTTGGTAGGAATCTTCACACTCGCCGTTGTATAGAAATCTTTTCACTGTTTCTCTCATACGAAAGGGCGGCTCATCTTGGGAGATGGGAGAGGGAGAAGTAATGTTAGCAAGGCGTTCTGAGCTTTGGTCAAATTTGTTCTTCGAAATGTTTTTCTTCAGAACATTAGATAAGCTGTGCTCCTTGTGCATTTGCTCATAGTTGAAACTGTAGATGACGTTAGGAGATTTCCATCGATTTAAATCTAAAAGAATCGATTTCTCATTATCACGCTCTAGATGTACGGAGTATGGGCTGGTGATCAGTCTGATCTTGTAAGAAGATTGAGGACGATTTGACTTCGAGGTTGGTGTTTTAAGCTGCTGGCTTGGAGCATTTGTCCGTATATTTCTCTCACTACCTGACTCAGTTATCTGTGAAAGTTGCTGTTTTGCTGATGTTTTTCTCATGTCTTCAAACTTGAAGGGGTGCTAACTAAGAACAATAAAACTTCTGGATTACCGAATAGATTTTACGCTATTCAATATCAGAATCCAAGGAAAATGAGTGATAAAATTGCAATAATCTCACTCAAGATTCCGATAGTTATATTCTTTACGATGATGTCAATTAGTATGAATAACATCGTTAAAGAAGCATCCAATGAATATAAATGATCAGCTATCCTCTCTCTAATGTTGAGTGTATAAATTTTTGGAAGCTAGAACGAAACGAGAATTGAAAGTGACTAATCGTAGCTATACTAGCTAGGACTATGAGTAAACTCACTCTAACGACACACATGTCATGTAGAAATAAAACATCATTATCGGTAAAATCCTCACATTCTTCAAAATAAATTGTGTATCTTAAAAATAAAATTAAATTTCTAAACTCGATCTTCGCGTTCATCTTCATCGTCACCTTTTTCGCCATCATTCTCGAAGTAACCTTTAATAATCTTATCAACATACTCATAAACCTCTTCGCTCGGATTGTGTTGAAGATTCTCTATGCTCTTAACCCCTCCCTCGTTTTCTAAAGCGAGTAAATAAGGATTTGTAAGCAGACCCTGCTCCATCATTTTTTGTCCTTCTTGAAGCATTTGAAGCATAGTTTCAAGAGCCAGGTGAAGCACATCAGCAGACTTATTGTTATCAAAAATTTCTACAAGAGCTCTAATCAGTCCCTTTTCAACCAGATATTGTGTCTGAGGCGCCAGTGTTTGTGATGTCGCATTACTAAAGCAATAAAGAATCTCACGTAGTACCTATAGGATTGATTCCCATTCAATTACTTTCATTTCACTCCGCAATAACTTACTTCATTTGGTTCGCTTGACAGCTTCCTAATCAACGTCTCAATAAGGTTCGGGTACTTCAATAACTTGTCGATTGCCTCAGGATTTCCTGCAAAGATGTTGGATAGTGCCCAGTAGGTTTCTCTTCTCAGAGCTTTTTTTGGATGTTCCAGGTTGCTGACTAACGTAGGGAGCAAATCGTCAAATCTCAGCATCCACTAATTGTAATGTAAGTTCAGTGTAAGGGGATTGCAATAAATACAAGTATTTGGTCCTCGGATCCTGAAAGAAGAAGCCCAAGCAGTCCAATCGCAGGGAATTTCACCGTGACTACCTGGCAGTTAGCCAAGCCAATGAACAGCTTTGTGCAATCCATTCGAGTTATCTCTTCAATAACGGTCTCATCCCCGTTCTGGGCAATACTCTTTAGAGCCCAGAGACTATCCGAAACGATTTCCTCATCATCAACTGTGATTAATTTCTGAATCAACGGTATGAATTCAGCGACCTGAATAAGAAATAAAACATGTCAAACTAGTTTTTTTTAGGGACTACTCACTTCTTCGAAGGGAACCTTGGCTTTGCATATTTGATGCATAAGCCAAACCAGGGTCCGCAACATGAGCTGGTTCGTTCCCGAGTTCTTTATTAGACTTGAAACAATAGGCACTATTTTCTCTTTGATACACGCTTTGCCATACTTGGTGGGTTTGTCTGCAATAATATTGGCTAATCCCCATAGTGCCTGGTATCAAAATGCCGGGAATCAGAAAGTGCAATCAGCTTTTTGTGGTTTACGCTTATTTTGACATCGAGACTGGACGAACGGTTCAGGAGAAACAAAAATCGGTTGATACCATTCAATTCTTTGACGACGAATTTTATGTGTGATGATTCTGATGAAGCTACATTTGAGAGGATCCATGCTGCTTCATTTTGTAATTCGGGATATTGCAAAAAGCTCTCATCAAGCAGCTTGGCGAGACTGGGAAGCATGGTTGTCTCAGTAAGGTATACTATCGGTGAGTTTTCTCCTTGAGATACTGCATATCGAATCTCTTTGACGATCATGGTCAATTTCTCAGTGCCTTCCAAGCTGCAGGCACTGAAATACGCACCAGAAAGCTTTTTGAAATACTGTGATAACTGGATATTGCAAGGATTAGACATGGGATTTCAAGAAAATAATCTACTTCTTCATCCCCATAACCAGAGATGTCGGGAAATTGCGCTTTCTCTTCTGATGTGAATTTTCCAGTAAGATTATTGCGAAATCTCTTTTTGTTGATGATGTCGTTGGTCTTCTTTTTGCGAATCTCAACTGTGTATTCATCTCTTTTGCTCAAAAAGGCCTCGCGGCTCTCTTGGAATGTGCTTTGATTTTCAGGTCCTTTCATATAATAGTTTTTATTGTGTATAACAAATTTTGAAAAATTGAGTTTTAATTATTAGCATCGCGCCCTTTTAAGATTTTGATTTTATTTAAAAAGATCTAAACTTATTTGCTCATTCAGCGATAAGCGAGAAAGACAAAGATTTTCTTCTCAACTCTTGAGTTTGAGACGGAAAATAATTGATCAGCCATTAGAATGATAATTACAATATAAATAAGAAAGGACTTTTCACATTCCATATAATGATGCTGCTTCACTAGGCCAATTATTCAGTCATTGCGATATTTTTTCTCGTGAATAAGACCATCCAAAGGAATGTGTTGCTATGATATCTTTCTATTCTCGCAATTAGACTCCGATGTTATTAAATTCAATGCAGAAGTGATGTAGAAAAAGTTATGAGCATAAGTGTAAAGTTAAATTCATATTACTTTTTTAACTCTTGATACAATATTTACAGTCATCACGAACAGGAATGAATAGATCGAATCATTTATTTCAAAGGGCTGTGAATTAGCTATAATCACATTGATTTATTTAAAAATTATATTTTTTTACTTTAGGTTTTGAAAAAATAGTCCATTGAACAAATCTAAAAGTAAATAATCACAAAAAAAAATGACATGAACAAGTAGATGTCCCAATATTATTTAAACGGTTCGATTAAATTATAACCATACATGCTTCACTGAAGTATCCGCCCTCGATTGATATCAATCATCTTTCTATAAAAGAATTACATCTTCCAGCAGCACGTGCAAATGTGTTGAGAAGCAAGCACATCCTCCAATTTGTTTAGATGTGACATGTATTCAATGTCGTTGCACTGTTAAAGTAAGGACTCAATTTTTTCAGGTTGTTCGCCACTTTAGATTCTTTGCCTTTCATTGGGAGATACTTTTTGAACTTCGAGGCCACTAACTCGCTTTCATCAGTCACCTCTTCAGTTTTCTCGTTAATTATCACCGGGATGTTAGCAGAGGTGGTGCAAGTCGTGAGCCGCTTCGAAAAATCGGTCATTGTGTTGAACCGGTTTATCCCTTTTGTCGCGCTAATCATTTGGATCGAATTGCATGAATAAGGGGAAATTGCTGTTGAGATATTGCTGACTGTAGGAATCTTTGTAAATGAGGGAGGATTCTTATACAATGTAACACGGTCTGGTGACTCCTCATCTCCGAACCCATAGAATGAAAAATTGACTATGTTTCTTTCCTGAATTTCATCTTGCTTGACCGCGAAGGTCATATATTCGTTGAAATAATCTTCTGTTTCGTCGATATCATAGTTGATTTTCTTTATCTTGAACTTAACAGAGTAAGGGTCGACTTTGAAAGGCGGTTTAAGCTTCTTTTTTAAAACTTCGAGCATGTTCACGCCCTTCAGCCATGGGTGACTGCATATTTCATTCAAACCTTTCTGTGCACCGAGTCTTGTCTGAGGATTGCTGTCAAGTAGGCGACAAATAAAGTTTTGGAGCTCTGGAGACACATTGAAGCTCTCCAGCAGGCTTTTGTCATCGAATGATCTATCGTCTGATCTGAAGGAGGGAACTCGTCCCGTGACAAGTTCGAAAGCGAGAGTTCCGATATTGTAATAATCGGCGAGGCAGTTATGGCCTTGGTCTTTGATGATTTCAGGAGCCATTATTCTAAAACCAACAAACAGTCAGTCTCACTGCCGGATAATATTTATTATTTACTCTAAAGTTCCACATTGCGAATAGTTTGGATCGTGGATGTTATTCACCTTCTTGACGAGTCCGAAGTCAGTGATTTGGACGTGACCTTCGAGAGTGAGCAAAAGATTCTCAGGCTATAAGATAATGGTCAAAACTGGAGCAATGTAAGGTTGCTTTTACCTTTAAGTCTCTATATAAAAAGTTATTGGTATGAATTGCGTTGAGTCCGAGGATCGCTTCGCAAATAAAGAACTTTGTCTCTGCTTCCGTGAGGCGTTTTTTCATTTCTAACACGTGATGGAGATCTCCACACGGCACGAAGTCAAGCACGAAATAACAAAAGTTGGCCTTTTTTCCAAAAAAAATTTTACTAAATCACATAGTCGCATGTCCTTACTGTTTGGAAAATCCAACGGAGAGGCACGATGAATGGGCAGTTTAGCTCGATTAGCGAGTTTCTTTCTCTTTCGAGCATTTTCCGCTTTCTTCGACTGAGATCTCCTTTTTTCACTTGCTTGAGCGCATAGAGTTTTCCATTTTCTTTTCTTCTCACTGTATGAATTAGCACGAGTTTCTAGTCAGGAATTTTACCCAAATAAACGTTAGAGAAGGCGCCGTATCCCAACTTCGTCTCAATTTCAAAGTCGCTCAGTTCAACTTTATTTCCAAATTCATCCAGACACCTTGTATTGACTCCATAGTATGGTTCCAGGATAGTACCGCCTCTGAGGAATCGGAGGTCTTGTTTTGGGTCATTCAACAGGTGATCCACGGCATAATCATTGTTTTTTGTCTTTAAAGTAACAATCGTCGCGTTTTCATCTCTCAGATTCAAGTCTCCCCCTGCCTTTTTGATCTTGTTGATTGTTTCCTCCAGCAGCCACGCACAGGTCAAATGCTTTTGGAGGTTCTCGGGGATTTTTATTTCCACCTTTGAATTCACTCCATAATGAATAAAAACCGTTGTTATTTTGTTCGCTGGGTCAGATTCATCTTCTTTCTGAGCTTGAGAGCCAGACGTGTGTGGACCTCTGAAAAAGGTCAGCTTCTCAAAGATTTTGTTCATCATTTTGGTATATTAATTTTTGAATGCTTGTTTTTTAAAGCTGAATCACTTGATCTTGAGAATTTGATCTCGATTTGGAAAAAAAGTTCGATTTTATTTAGAACTCGGTAAATTTCAATTGTTGGCTCAAAAAGAGTTTTTGGGTTAAAAAGGGTCTTTTCCCAAAAAATTAGCTCATCAGCAATCCCCTTTGAGTTATATCTAAATCAGTATATTCAAACCTGGTGAAGGTGAGTGAGTTGGCGAATGGAGCTTATCTACTTTGCCGTAAATCTGCCTTGCCGTATATAGAAGAATAAATTTCGATTTGGAGGAAGAACACCAAGAACAGTATTTTACAAACAAATAGAACTTTCTATTCAGGAGGAATCAATTAATGAGAAGGAAATCATAAACTTTCTATGAGATTCTAATTACCGCAATGGGTACTTATAGAACAATTGAATCACGTTAATTTTTTAAGAAAAAATAGAATTTTACCACTGAAAAAATTTTATTTCAGCAATTTTTTGGTACTTACCTTAATTAGCATTGAAATTTGAACTTCTTCGAACTAAACGCTTAGAAAGTCAGATAATTTAAGGATTTCGATTTGTTCGAGCCCAAATTACAGCAAATTTCGATCTGTGAGGTGTTCTGGGAAGAATAACTGAAACTTCGAAAACATTATGTTCGATATTCGCAGACCTTCTCGATGTCAAGTATTCTCGAAAGCATTTTTCGCTTGTAGATTTCGGCACAGATAATAATATTGAACTGAATGGCTCTGCTACATTCATAGACCCAGTTGTTATTATTGCTACTTTTAAATTATATTTCTCATTTTTCCATTGCATCAGGGTTGCGATTCTGATCGCATTAGCTCTCAATTGCATATTTTTGTCAGCTGAAAGTAATGAGGCATAAACAAGTTTGGATTATGGAGTGACCTAAGGATGAGTGTGATCTAAGAAGACTTAAAATTACTGAAATGCATGTAAGTAAGAGGACAGTAACTAAGAGTTCAGGATACATGCTCACTGCTTCGTTAAGGTCTATATTAGCGAGATGCCTATATAAATAATTAAAGTCATAATAATTTGAGTGGCCATGCAATAGGTAAGGGTTGCGTTCTCTGAGGTTCATCTTCGATCTGTCAAAGTCGAGAGAGAGGTAAAGAGTAGATGAGTCAACTCGTGAGCTCGACAGTCAAGATCTATATTGTATCAGCATGTTTTTGCTCTTAAGAGCATTCAAGCGATTATCACCATTATTTTTAATATGAATTTGCAGAGTCGAACAGAAGACCTTCCAAAATCCTTGAATTTTTTGTCTGGCCACTGGAAAAATTCATCCATTCTGATTCAAATAGCAACTCGAGCAGCTAAAAGCAAGGTTGAAATTTTTTACTGATTATGAAGATTAATTGGGTTTCTGCAATATTGCCTAGCTATTTATAGCTTTGTTGATGTATTTTCTTCTGAGAGGGAGCATTGAACTTAAATACAGCAAGGGCTGATAGAGATAAGTGAGATTTCTGCTTAATAAATTTTCTAATATGTATAACGAACAAAAAATAGAAATGTGGAAACAATATGATTTAGTTTAGGAGGAATGAATCATTAATGACCTCGATTTGGTCCTCATCATCTGTTTGAAAAATAGCCCTACACCAGTATTTTAAATTGTTGGTGAAATGCAAAGCGGAGTGAAGAAGTTTTCTCTTGTCCATTATTTTTGAGTAGCCTCTATATATATTTTGGTGTTGGATTTTTGTAGGTATCTTTTCTTTTTTTCTCTGAAGATGCGTTACCCTGAACTCATAGGAATGAGAGCTTAGAATTGTGAAAATTGCTGATACTATTAGTTCATCTTCCATTGCCCCCTCGAGTGATTGTCTTCTCTTTTAGCATGTTTGTTTGACCCAATTCAAATATTTATAGGTCGATTCATTGATCATTGGAGGAAGAGTGCTCTTTGCTGGATAAAGCTGAAGTTCTCTGATCTTTAATTATAAAATGCATTCAGATTGCTTGTCCTCACATTAGGATACAAAAGATTAGCTCTTTGAGATTTAATTCACTCACTACTGAATAAAATGGGATAAGAAGCTTACTATTGTCACTACCTATGAGGTCTTTTCATGTTAACGCTCAAGAATCGTTTAAAAGTAAGTTACTGCTCTCATGATAACGATACAGCTAATTCGATGGTCCTAGAAGCTTACTTTTGAATGCAATAGGGTACCTCTCACAACAGTACTCCTCTAATAGCCCTATTTTAAGTGATTCAACTCAGAATATTTCATTGCATCCTTACTTCTCGTCACTGTACTCTCCAATCATTGCCACGTGTGGGGTACTGCTGACTGTGCCATTGTCATACCTCACGCGCAACGAACTTTTCATTGCACGTTGTCTTAACATGAAAAAAAGTAAATCAGGTTGCAGCTAAAAATCAACATGATAAATTAGTGAAGTTGTTAAATACACTCATTCGAAAAAAAAAACTAAATAAATTCTCTACTCAGCACTAAAATATTTAACTTTCAGCTTCAACAATGAGTTTTGAACCCATCCTCTCAAACACCGCCATGGAAACGGATTATATCTCTTATAATGTTCATAATTGGAGTTATACCATCGCCTTTGTCCTATCCAGCCTTGGAACCTGCTACATCATGATGACCCTCTTTTTGCTCAAGCTTTTCAGCAATCCATTGAGTCGAATGATTTTCTTCATCTCTCTCTGCGATCTGATCATTAATATCACGATGATAAGGCTGTACTCCATCTCCCACTCAGAACTCAACGAGTCAAGATGTAGATTTTACGTTGGAATTGCCCATTATATTGTCCTATCATCTTTCTGCTGGGCCACCTGCTTCACACACGCGTTCTACAAAGTCGTCCAAGAGCACACTGACCACGTCATAAACTCAAAAATGAAAATCTACTTTGCGATTTCTGTATTACTCCCTGTTCCATTAGCAATCCTCGCTGATGTGTGGGATTTCGTCGAATACAGTCCACAGCCCGGTCGACTCTGCTATCATAAGCTTGTCCACGGAGCTATTGATAAAAGTTTCTTCTACACAGAGAACATACCTTTTGCAATTGCGCTGGCATTGAGTTTTTACTTTTGTCTTCGCTCAGTCCGCCTGATGCACCAGATGGATGAAACTAAAGATCGATTGAGATTCCTTTATATCATGCAATTTCCTATTATCTTGCTGATCTGCTGGTTTGGCCAACAATTGAATGTCATCTTCGCGCAGCTTGGACTCACTTTGCCTCTCGGAAAAACAATTGGAGTGATGTTTCAAACACTTATCTACTTACAAGGATTCATCAACGCAATTGTTTATGGAGTCTCGTATCGAGTGTTAGCAGGGTACAAAGAATTGTATAAAAAGCATTGCAGAAATAGAGCTTCGTCGAATTCTTCAGGCACCAAAAAGCTTTCTCTGCGTAAAATTACGTTAGATATAGACTCTCAAGAAAGCGCATCAGAATCTGACACTGATGGCCTGGAAGCGGAGCTGTATGAAAGAGCAAAGAGGAAAAAGACTCAAGCTGCTGCGTCTATGCATTCGATGCCGGATAGTCTGAGTTCTCTTCTTCTAAAAAATAACATCCAGTGAGTCTTCATGAAGATTTTGGAAAAAATCGATTTTTTTAAAGAAGAGATCGTGCTTAATGTTGATTTCTCTTATGTCTGTATTCTCAGCTATCCGTGTTCTTAATGTTTCTGCACATTTTAATATATTTATTTGGAAATGGCAGAACTGCCAGTTCACAGTGAGTTTGCTCAAAGTTCGTTCCTTTTAATACAAAAGCCAACACAACTATCACCAAACTCTAAGCAACTTTCTTTAAGTAAGTTAAGGAATATGATGATGATTATGATGTGTGCTAAGATGATTAAAAAGAAGCTATTGAATCTATAATTATGACAGTTGTCGCTGAGGCCTTTCTGAAGAAGAAGAAAGGGAAGCAGTCTGGAGAGTTTCCTTTCCAAAAATAAAAGATTCAATATAATGGAATTGGGTTAAGTGCAGCAATATTTCTCTGTGTATCACATAACTTTCCAGGGTACTCATCGTAGAAATTTTGACCTTTGAAACCGTTGAAAAGAGTTGCAGAAAGAGAGAGTCAGTAGTTATTGATATTAATGCCATAGCACGTAATTCAAGCTCATCAATTGAAGGTTAGGCTCATTGCTTCAAAAATTAAAAATCGCAACTTCCATAAATTCAAACTGTTTAGAAGTGATTGTTATCTTGACTCAGAAGAGAAAAAGCATCATTCTCTGCAAAAAATCAAATTCGATTTCAACGATTAATCACGAGGGTTGCAATGGCGATCAATTAAAAACTCAAAGTTTTGATTCAGTTGATGGACAGTAATTTTCAAATGGGATAAGGTTTTCCGGGGTCTTTCTCCAATTATGGACTATTGTATGAGTGGAATGGATGGAACAGTGGTACCTCAATGGTCCCTTAGAACGATGTTTCGTAATAACCTTTGTTGGAAGCCTTGCTAAAGATATTGAGCTAATACAAAGAGCTTTAAAGAAATTTGTTTGGCCAACCCAACTATCTATCGAAATGTGATACTTTGTATTCCCAACTTTTCAAAGACTGTTTTTAATTATTTAAGAATCCTTTCAGTTCTGATATTTGGTTATTAACAAAATTATTTATCTGTGTCTAAATTGAACAGAGTATTATCCCTTTTGAGACTAAGATTTAAAGTTGGATTGTCGTAACTTCTTGTTCAATATTTCAGTCAGAGAAGGTTGTAGCTTCATTAGAAACGCTATATTTCACTTTGGAGACAAGTTTCAGCAAGTTCGGCAAGTTCGGCCTCCCTTCCGATATTTCGAGCAAATTTTACCTCTGATTTGGAAGTAGAGATAAGATAAGTACGCAGAAATTATGTACACAGCGATAATACTAAAATAATTTTTACAATTCAGTAAGAAACGTCTCAATTCTTTAGAGTTCCTTAAAACGTTTTCATATCTTAAATCCAATTCGAGGATGAACCCACACGTAACAAGTAAAAAAGCTTCGAGTATAGAGTATTGAAGACTATTAACACCATCGAGTCATCTTAACATGGATTGAAAACCTGCATTAAAGAAAACACAGGTCTTCTATCTTCCAATAATTAACCAATTTGATATATGCAAAGAAAAATTTCCCAAAAAAAAGAGCGCACAAAATCAAAGTTCGTGAGACAAAACTCACTCATTGAATTGTCTTCATATTGCACAATGGATCATAGCTATTTATGACGCCATAATAATTGATTTTTTCAAACGCATAAATTATCATGAGAGCAATCTATTTGAAATTAGGTAGGCAAATCAGCTCAAATGACAAATGATACTAGTCGTGATTGCGGCCTGAGAACACTCCAATCAGCAGAGAAGCGAAGCCATCCTATTATTTCGTCTTCTTGGTACCGATTTAAAATAAACAGTTCATACCTCACGTGAACAGCCTGAGCCATTTTCGATTTAATTTACGAACTGCTCGTTAAAAGTAATGAGTACCATTTTTGGCATTTGGCCATGCTTGAGTGTTGATCTTTCAATTAGTTAGTCTTCTGGTTTTGGACCCAATTGAATTTTGGTACAAACCGGAGAGAATATCCTGCAATTTGAAATGCTTTGAATTAATAGCTATCACTGCCGATTGAATCACTATTTCTCGTCTCTACTATCCATAGACTTTGTTTATCTTTGTTTCCTCATTTCCTGATAAAAAGAAGGAGAAGCAATTGAAGACATTAAAAGAATTTTTCAGATGACCTCTCTAAGCCGCAGATGCAAATTGATCGCTAATTTTGTAATTTCGAAAATAGAATTCCGTGATTCAAATAAAATAAGGATATTTTAATTAAGGGACATTTCGTTTTATTTTTGTAGAAATCGACATGCTAAGGAAATTCTGTCCGAATAAAGCGATACTGTCTCCATTCCCTCCTTATTCCATTTCAGACATTGTTACAGATTCAGATAGTCTGCTTTCATAATCTGTTTTTCAATTAACTGCCACCTAATGAATGCGTTAGTTTGCCGCCATCGACCATATCCCTCTTAGTCCCTGTTTAATTATAACGAGAATCTACCAACATCACCAAGTCCAGTTATCTGACCTCAGAAACAGAGAAGTCTTCGCAAAATATTCTTCCGTTCTAAAGATTTGCAACTGAAATTTTTCAAAATAAAAAAGAGCTCTGCCTGAGGAAGTCTCAGTCACACTAGCTCTACTATTGCATCTTTAGAACCCTTGGAGCCTGTCATAAATTGGTTTCTGTTTTTTTATTGGAAGTCAACTGCGATGAGTGAATGGAGGCTCAATGGAATCTTTCCATGGAGAGATTATTCACATATTTTTATCTATTATTGTAGGAGCGCGATCTCCTGAAGGTTTCTTTACCATTTATCATATCAGGGTTGTCTAGAACAGGCTTGCTCTGGACAATCCGCTCATCAAAATTCAAATTAAAAACGCTTTTTATATCTGGAAAAATAGCTCCTTCGGTGAGTCAGAGAGCGATTATGGGGGTCATGCGCGATTTCAATTTAGAGGAAGCCGATTTCGAAATAAAAGAGAAGGTTCATGCCAAAATTGCGTTCCACAATATGAAAGAATTGAATCCGGAGCCATTTTTTGTTGATTTATCTCGTTTTTAAAAGTTTTATTCCGTAATACGTCACAGATTGTGCGACGTAATTTCATTTAAAAGGTCTAATTGACTCGGGATCCCGAATAAATCTGATTCAAGATTAATTTTTCGGATATTTAAACCAAAATATTCAAGCAACTTATAATCAAAAAAATTTTTCATCAAATCATGAACAAATTCGTTTTCATTGCTCTTGTAGCACTCTTCGCAGTTGCTGCTTCACAAGAAATTAATGACTTCCAAGTCAGAAACCACACCCGCCACCACAACAAGAGTGTTTTGGCCAACATCATTGTTAAGCCACACCACAACTTGACCAGCCCAATTGCCTGGTTGAAGAACAAGACTTTCTGGAACAAGTCCAAGCATTTCGTCCCTAAGAACGTTACCGTTAGAGTCGCTGGCAGAGTTGAAGAAGAAGAAATTGAAGATCTCGCTGTCAGAAACCACACCTTCCACAACAGAACCCACAACCACACTCACCACGGCAACCACAGCCACCATGGCAACCATAGCCACCACGGTCACCATCACGGTCACCACCACGGCCACCATCACGGTCACCACCACGGCAACCACAGCCACAACCACACTCACCACGGCAACCACAGCCACCACGGTAACGTTCTTAGGGACGAAATGCTT
>ENA-UOTZ01001372-UOTZ01001372.1-compost-metagenome-genome-assembly--contig:-NODE-1372-length-16900-cov-20.010462_pt1 | contig 16900 bp, 20 predicted proteins | sample MGYA00238144_ERZ746983 | MGnify/ENA primary metagenome ERZ746983 (study PRJEB28759, sample SAMN06268863) | compost metagenome | isolation source: single cell | place: USA: California, Emeryville, Joint...
TGTTTGCTGGGATATGCTCAAAAAAATTCTGAAAAAGTCCATCAAACCTTTTATAGTGACGAAATTGGAACTGAGCTTTCAGATGCCTACGTTTCTCATGCTATAATGTATTCTTTGAAAAAGCGGCCAGGAGAATTTATCCAGAATACCATACTCGGACTATTGCTAGCTGAGAAAAAATTTTTGAGAATCCACATCTGAGACATAAAATCTGATAAAATATTCGATACATGGATAATCAAATTCTTCTAAGTAAGAGATTATATTCAGACTTTGGAGGCAGAGACAAAAATCAGATTTGTTCTTTGAGAATTAATTTGGAGATTTTTCCCTTAGATTTACACAGATTGATATATTATTCATCTTCAGAAAAAATATTATTCGACTGAAATTGAATTAATCAACAATTTGCTACCCAACTCAACTCACTGTGAACGCGTTTACTATTGTTTCATCTATCCTAGCCAGTTAGAGAGAATCATTTTAAAATGGCATTTCAAATTCTTTTGCCTCATATAAACACCAAAAAAAAAAAATTCAATGTAATTTTGTTGCTAATTTTTGTTCTGTCTGTCTATCATTGGATCATAAGTGTTAGACGGTCATTTGCCAATGAAAACTACTTTATGAATCACCTCAAGCAGCTTTTAAAAACTTTTGATTTCGTGAGATTTTCAAAATCCTATCAAATATTTTGATTTAATTTTATCAAACAGCTATTGAGAACACAGATTTTCATTTAACAGAATCAAACGCAGATAGTCGAGACAAGCCATATCGCCCTCCATAATGTCAAGTTCAAGTAATTACCCTGCGTTGGCAATCCTTAGCACCCTTCAATATAGAGCTAAATGATCCAACGTTTATAAAGTCCATTGAGAAGGAGTTAGGCAACAAGATCGTCACGAACATTCAAGAAGAATTCAAATACTCATCACGAAAGATATCCACAACGACCACCACGAGCATCGACCCGACTAAGCGTAAGAAGCCCGCCATGAGCATCAGTCAAACGGACAGCGAGCAGGCATTCTACCAGGATTTGAACGCCCTCAAGGAACTCAGTACCAATTATTTTAACCCCTGTTCAGTTTCTCTGACGCCCATATCTCCATAGTAACTCAGTTCAGAGACAGCATCATTAACCTCTCACCGGATCTTTCCCTCGCTCGAAAGGATAAGTACAGGAAGATGCTGACCGGCTTCATCGTAACAACACAGCATATATCATTGTGTTTCACATTCATTTGGTATAGCAAACTATAACAGACATCCTCGCGAAGAAACGAGACCTGCCGATCAAAATCAACGAGCAGCTAAAGAAAACCCTTGAGAACTACACAGCAGAGTTAGGAAATGTAAAAAATATCTACGAGCAAATCGCCACGGCAGGCTATTGCGGTGGGATGTGTGGCAAAGGGCCGTAATTAAGCACAAATTTTGCAGGTTCTAACAGCGGTTTATATAGAGTGCTAGAGAAGTTTGAAGCCGCTCTTGCCCAAGCGTCGAACAGCGATGCGAGTCTGGGGATCTTACTTGGGCTCGAGCCACGTGAGATCATGCTTCCGTCAGGTGAGATTGTGAGAGAGGTTAAAGTGGAAGTGCCTCCCAGCGAGGACAAAATCCGGGAGCTTATTGCCAAGAACATCCGAGATTTTCTTCCAAAGCCTGAGAAGCGACCTGAACCTGTTCAACCGAAGCCACAAATTATAAAAAAGGTTGAGTTGGACCTGATCTCGAAGGGTCACGCTGCGTTTTTCGGGATCGGGAGACCGAAGAATTATGTAGACGCGTTCAAAATTTACAGAGAGTGCGATAAGCAAGGGAACATCGACGCGACGAACTGCCTTGGGCAGATGTATTTGGAAGGGACTGGAGTGCAGAGGAATCTAGAGAAAGCAGTGGAGTATTATCGAAAATCCGCGGAAGCAGGCAATGCTGAGGGACTCTATCGCATGGGCCATATGTACGAGGTAATTGAGATTCATTAAGGGATCAAGGAGCTGATTTATCTTCAGAAAGGGTTTATTAAAGAAGGCGGCAAAGCAGGCGCACCTGACCTCGCGAAAGCTTACGATTATTATGTCAAAGCGGCAAATGCAGGACATGTCGAAGCGTTAACTGACGTCGGGTACATGTACGAGATGGGGCTTCATGTGAAGAAGGACATCGACCAGGCGCTCGCTTACTACACAAAAGCAGCGAAGCTAGAAGGGGCAAGAGCGTTTAATAATATAGCCTCATTGTATTATGAGTTCAAAATACCCGAGAAGATCGCAGGGCAAAATTACCAGAAGGCATTCGAGTATTTTAATAAATCTGCGCAGCAAGGGCATCCAAAAGGACTTGCTCACTTGGGTTTATGCTTCGAGAGAGGCCATGGGGTTGAAGCTGATAATACAGTCGCGAAAGAGTAAGAACTTATTATTGAATAAAACGTAACTGATTCTGATGTCTATTCACATTTAGGCTCTATGAGTTATCTGCGGAGAAGGGAGACCCTGATGGCAAATTCTATCTCGGGTGGTACATCCTCAGACACGCCAATGAAACTGACAAGCACGAAGAATACCTCCAAGCTGCCAACTTGTTCCGTGAGACGATTCTTATCGACGAGAAGCATGCTATGGCCCACTATTACTTGGGAATCATGTTTGAAAACGGTATTTGAAGCAATTCTCACCTTTATTGGCAACATCATTAATTTGTTAGGACTTGGCATGGATAGGGATTATAAAACAGCAATTAGACATTACAAGTAGCTTTATCTCGAGTTATTGGTTATTAATTGATTGATATCGGCAGTACCTCAGCGAAGCTAGGCTACGCGAAAGCCTGGACCAAAATCGGCAATTTTTACATGAAGGGTTTGGGACTTGGGAAACCTGATAGACAGGCGGCGCTGCTGGCTTATGAGAAAGGAGCCGAAATGGATGATCCTGAGTGTTTGAATAATTTGGGGTAAAGATCATCCAGACATTCAAAGAATTCTTATTATCTGCAATTAGTGTGATTTATGAGGAAGGCAACGAGTATATTGCCCCTGACCAGGCGAAGGTAACGACATCTCTTACCAACCTCAATTAATCTCTAATAAAACAGGCTTTTGAATATTACACCAAAGCGGCTGAAAGAGGCTTCGACAAGGCAATACTCAATTTGGGGCATATGTACGAAAGCGTAACTTTTCCCTTGAGATTTTCAGGTTCCAATTCCATTCTTAGGGCAAGCACGTTGACAAGGACCCTGAGAAAGCTGCGGGCCTCTTCATCGCGGCTGCTGACCAAGGAAACGCGTTGGCTCGTTCTATCCTTGTCAGCAAAAATATCGATCGGATTTATAAGGAAGACCGCACGAAGTTAGGAACCTCACGCGGAGGGTTCTCATTGAAAAACGTCGAAGAAACAAAGAGCGAGTGGGTTGTAAAAAAACCAACACCCGTCCAATCCAACCCGACACCCAATCATGACCCTGTTACTAACGTATCTTTGCGAAAGCATGTATCCGGGAGGCTAGAGGAGCTGACCAAATCCCAAGAACTCGCAAAATTGGAAGAAATGAAGAAAACCAAAAGCCATACCGCCTCTACAGGAACGATAACCACTACGAAAACTTAGAGCATATCTTTTGAAGGGAACTAGCTGTTAGTTGTTTTTATTGATTGAGAAGGGTAATTAGATAATTAGAGCTGGTTCAGAATCCATTATCGATGAAGATTATGTTTACATCTCTTCTATAAAGCCTTCATATAACAAATTACTGACTGCTACCAATTATTATTTTTCATATCAGTCAGATACAGCTTTTTTGCAATTGAACTCTTCATGGTAGAGGCTAAGGCAGCATTCGGAGAGCAATAGAGTTAGGGTTGCTCGCCGGTGGAGTTGAAGCCTTTGAGACCGTTTTAGAAGATTTAAGAGATCGAATTTTTGAATTCGTTTGTCCTCGAATAAATTTTATTATTAGCCACTAAAGTTATCAAAGCCAGTGTGGGAGATACTTACGGCGAACCGCTGAAGTATCTGCGTTACAGCGAGCACTTATTAGAGAATAAACAGATACGTATTTCTCGTAAGGTACCATACCAAAGAATCCGTCTAAGCCTGTACTCGAAAGTCAATTCGAATTGTGAAATTTGTGATTGGTTGAAAGGTATGGAGATACTTTTGCTCATCAAGAGGCTGGCTGCTCAGAGACTAAGTAAAACTATTATAATATCACTAATTAAGAACTTATCCTTATCAAATTCCCATTGGTTCCGACTTTCTGGTTCCTTTTAATGACGTCACATTTATGCGTTTTGAACAGAAAGTATTTCCCACTGTTCCAGTAAATTTATAATCTTTTTGATGTTTTAAATGCAGAGTCTTCCTCAGCTTCCGGATTTTCTTGGAAAGACTGACATGTTGACTTCACCCACTCGCTACCCCAAAGGGAAGAAGACTCAATCATCGAGTTCTGACAGTACATTCGAGTTCCTACGCGTCGACCAGAATTCAAAAATAATTCAAAATTGCACACTAAACATCACAAAGATTGCTTCTGACGCTGCTAATGTAGACTCTGATGGTTCACTGCTTGACGAATTGGAGTCAGGCAGTCGGCTGTTTCGAGCGGATTCAAGCGAAAGCGGTTTTTCACTTGAATTTCCTTATCAAAGGACAAATGATCAAGTGCGGACCCAATACATTGACCGACTAATCTCTCTCAAAGTGCTAAAGAAAGAACACATGAAACCCCATCAAACTCTTTTCGTTTTTGACTGGGATGATACGCTTTTGCCAACGTCTTACCTCTGTTATGTTGGAATCGAAAAAATCACACCTGAGATCGAAAGGAAGCTGACGCTTCTCGACCAATGCGCTTCAAAATTGCTTGCTAAGGCCGTTAGAGCCGGGAAAGTTTATATCGTGACCAATGCACAGGAAAAGTGGGTTGAAACGAGCAGTAGATCGTATCTCCCACTGACTAATCGGATCATTTCCGAAGGGAATATCACCGTGGTTTCAGCGAGGGCAGAATATGAGGAAATGTACCCTAGAGACCCGAAAAAGTGGAAAGCAGAGTCGTTTTTAGATATTGGAGAGACCTTAGATGCGCAAGTCCCCACCAATATCGTTTGTTTCGGAGACAGCGAGATCGAGATTGACGCAGCAGCGAATATGACAAAGCTTTTCAAGCAAGTGATCGTCAAAACGGTGAAACTAAAGCCCTGCCCGAACCCTGAGGAACTGATCAAAGAACTGAACGTGATATTGCAGAAATTCGAGCAGATTTATACTACATTGAGAAACCTGACAATTAAACTAGAAAAAAAAAGCTTATGAAGATCAACCCGCTGAGCTTGAGGCCCCTCAACGAGTATAGTGACACTTGGATTGAAGAATTCGGAGGAGTCTTATTGGTTTAAATTGGCGACTAATACCCTATATAAAAGCTCAAGAAATCGTTATTTCTGAGCGTAGATAAATTTACTAAGCGTTGGACACTATCTATTGAATTACTCGGCAACTTTCTCTATTGAATTAATCAGATTATCTATCTAAAGACCTATTTAAGCTAAGCTCAGCGTTAGTTCTCGTTAGTTCATCATTTCGAAAAGTTATCTGAGACAGAAATGCTATAGAGTCTAAGGAAAAATAAAGAAAAAATATTCATACCACTGTCAGATAGAAATAACCTCTTTTATTTATTCTGGAAATTTTATTTAAGCTCTCATATCTAACTGAGCCTCCCCTTCCATGGTAGAACCAAAAAGCACGCTCCGGATCAGAAAATTCGCGACCAAAGGCTCTCCTAACTACCTCGTGAATAATTTCACTCACGGCGGTGAGTACTTCGCTTACGCGACCAACTTGGATAAGATTTACTGTCAAGTCTTTCGCATCTCTTCCGAGTAATTGTTTATGAGCAACTTCCCTTTGATGCGGTTTTCTGGCATTAGTTTTGTGAAGAACGAGGAGCTTTCAATCGAGAAGAACGACGATGAGCAAGACGTCACGGCGATAAAATACGTTTACTTCAAAAACCAATGGAGACTGGTGATTACGCTATACAATGGCTGTAGAGTCTATTCGGAAAACGGCAGTCGTCTTCTCACCTACATTGAGGTTCCTGAGAGTAACACGAAGTTCTACGGCGAGAGCGGCTTTGATAATTATTTCATGGGAATCACGTCGATTACGATGAAGAAAGGAAACGAGGCGATCTGCGTCGGAAATTCCTTGGGCGAAGTTCATTTTATAGAGAATTCTAAAGAGAATTATTTCTCCAACGCCGTCGCTGTGAAGATCAAAGGAGAAACGGCCGTGACCTCGCTCGCTTCGTCCAAGGCCTACTCTCTGCTTTTTGTTGGTGATGCGCTGGGGCATGTCCACATGTTCCAATTCGAGACTTTGAAGGACTATAAGCTCTTAAAAACGATCGATTTAGAAAACGGCAGTAACCCAGTCAACGCGATGGCGATGCTTGAAAAGTCCGATGCTTCAGTGGACCCGTTGCTGGTAACAGCGGATTTCGTTGGAAGGCTTAAGATATTCAACGTGTTGACTTATAGCTGCTTGGTTGAGGTGAACGCTCATGCGAGAACAATCACCGCGCTAGACACGAGCAGTGAGGAATTGGCTGTGTTATCCGCAAGCGAGGACACTTATCTCCACGTTTGGAAGCTGAGCGTTGAGAAAAACCAGAAAACTAAGCTGAACTTGGTCGAGAGTTATAACTGCGATGATCAGATGATCATGGGGGCGGTGATTAGCTCGACCAAACCGTTCGACGTGGCTTTCCTCGCGTATGATTCAGAGACGATTCGCGTGTTGAATGGAGTGGCGCTCTGATGTTAATTATATAAAACATAAGCATAATAGCGATTGCGCGATCTCTTGATGTTTTTAAGATGATGTAAAGGAGAAATAAATAGGGTGATATTTAGAAAGAGTTGCATATTCACAGTAAATCCCTTTAAAATTCTAAATGCTAAAGTGCGATAAAATTACTAAAATGACTCCATAAAAATAATCTGGTCAATGAAAAAGCATTGCGTTAAAACGTCCTTCCCGAAGTTATCAGTCAAGTACTTACGAATCACATCGTCTTTCACGTCCTTTTCGCGCTGCTCTTTCATATAATTGTAAATCTGGTAAATGTTTTAGCGAGAGCTGATAGATGATATTAATATTTACTTTTAAGTAATTCGTCTCACCGAGCTCTTGTTTGACTTTCTCTCGCATCACTTCAATGCGTCCTTTTTTATCTAATATCGGCTGTTCGTCACGATTCGTCTCCGCTGTCGAGATTGACGAGTCTCGCTCGAGCAGGCTCTTGTCATCGAACGTACCATGCGAGGATTCTACTGACTGCTCCCTGATTTCTAAGCAAAGAATATGAATGAACAATGCCATCATTTTCAAAGGAAAACTTACCTTCGAGGCCTCCGTACGTTGACGGTTGGTCTGTACACATTAACTGACTCTTGTACAGATTTATCACCTCTTTAAGTTCGTTGTCGTTCGCCTTGAGCGTAATTCTAAAATCGTCATGGTCTACGCTCCCTTCGCTGAGATATTCATCAAAATCCTCTCCATATTGCTCGCTATAACCAGTTTTTTCAAATTGGATCTGTGCTTGGGCCAGGTTCTTCGAAATCATGACGTTTCCATCAGCCTTCCCTTGCGTAAGGTCTTTGCAATCGATCTCTATTTGAGTTTTAATCAGCTCGGATCCGTTTGTTTTGTCGAATCCTTTATTCGGCAAGTTTTCGCCATTAGCACTGATCTTCGACTCAATCAAGTCAACGCTCTAAAATTAGTATGAATTTATTAATTTGATGCCGTTAGTTGATGGAATTACCCCAGTAATTGACAGATTGAACGTGTCAGTAGTCTTTTCAAAGTCTTTCGGCGTTTCCTAATAATAATAAGTTATTTTTGGTAACACTTCAGCAGAAACCAGACGTACCCTTTCGTTTCCATGTTCAAAGGCACTTAATTGACTCACAAGTAAATTTGATTGCGCTATCACAGGCTCTTGAACCGGCTCCTTCTGGATTTTATTGCCTTGCACTTGCAACTGACTCTGCACTTGCGGCATGGCTTGCTGCTTCAAGTTTGGCTTCTCTGCAACACCTCTCGGCGAACTGGCTCTTACGTTCGTCTTTTTCGCATGAATACCGCCATAGCTCTCATTTTTCCTCTGTTTAGCTTCACCCCTAACAACTATGGCATTCTTCGTTGGTTGCTTCATTTTCTCTTCGTTCTTTTTGCTCTCCTCCAGTTTCTTTTTCTGTAGCCTCTGATAAGGCGTTTCAAACTTAGGCTCGTCTTTTGTTTGTTTCTTCGCATTTTGCGTCGCTTTCGTCGATGTTATCTTCGGCGTGGCTTTCTGAGGCGATTTTGTTAAAGCAGTGTTTCCTTTAGGGTTAGAGCCTGATTTCGCCACAGGATTATTCGATGAAGTTGGATTGACTGTCGGTGTAGGATTAGAATTCTGCTTCGTGATTGGGTTCGTCGTCGGCTTAGTGACGACGGGATCAGCATCTGCTGAGTCGACTGAAACGCAGGTAGCGTCCAGTTCGAATTTGCTATTATCCTCCTGCTTTTCTTCCTTGTTTTGTCGAAGAAGCTCCTCATGCAATGGGGTCTTTTTAATAGGGATCTTAATCATCACAGCGTAGTTCCCTTCGTTACGAATGAACTCCTGCATTGTGTTTTGAACAAACTTGTCGGTGAATATATCCATCATGCCATATCTATCCTTGACGTCTTTTTGCAGCAATTTGTTCACGAGCTGTTGTAACTCTGCTGAATAGCAGGAAGGAATGGGATCTGCTTTCTCTCGGACGATTTTCATAACCAAACCAAGCAAATTTTCGGCTGAAAACGCATGCTATACGAAATGGATGAGTACAACAGCTTTCTTAATAGATGCTACCTTCAATGTGCACAGTTCATACAGCACGCAGCCAAGAGCCCAAATATCAGATTTATAGGTGTATGGTTTATTCTCACAGACCTCGGGGCTAACATAATCATGTCATTTTTCCAGCGAATTGGCCAATGTATACCTCATATAGTAAGGAGTACCGACCGAAGTCAGCGCCTTTGCCTGAGTATTCTCCAAAACTTTCGAAATACCGAAATCTCCGAGTTTTACTGTGCCGTTTGAGGTTAAAAATATATTTGAGCTCTTGATATCCCTATGCAATATTTTCTGCCTGTGGATGCAATCGAGAGCCAAGCAAATCTGCAAGAACCAATTCAATATCACTTTCTCATCAAGCAAATCGTTTGTTTGGGCTCTATACTTGATATAATGCGCCAAATCCCCCTCTATCAGTGCATCAGTGCTTTAATATCGAAAAAGCTACCTTCACAGTATTCCATAATGATAATAAGTTCGTTGTCATCAATGAACGAGTCAATATACCGAACAATATTCGGGTGGTTTAAGGACTTCAACAGCCTAACCTAACCATCCTCTCAGAACGCGAAAACAGTCTGAAATACCTCTTGAAAAGCAGCCTCAAGCTCTTTTTTATTAAGAGCGCTGAGCAAGACTCTCTTCGAGATGAAAATCGAGTCGATATCGTCTATTTTCTGAACGAGCACCGCATTACCTGCCTTAAATCACGCTTGAATCTCAACAAAAAAAATTACCATAGTTCCCTTTGCCAATTACTTCGATTTCTTTGTACTGTTTTTGATACTCACCTTTTTTACTCATTTCCTTTGATCCGCTATACTAAATAAAATCGCGATGCGAACGCGATCAATAACAAATTAAAATAGGGCGGATTCGGCTGATTATAATCAGAAAAGCGTATAGTTAAGCGAATTAAAGGGACTGTTTTAGTGATAACTGCTTAATAAGTCATGGAGGTAATTACTGGTACAATTTTATGAATTGATAAGCAAGACTCAAAATATCATGGGCAAAACAACGGAAAGTGAAGTAAATTCCTTTCGGACAAACAGATACACAAATTATTGTTAAACAAAAAAAACCCTTCCCGTTGCTTTAGGCAGTAAGAATATTCGTAACACCTGGAGAAATGCTGAAATCACTGTTAGATTTACCAATCGATGCTCTTGAAGCCTACAATGAAAGTGGTAAGAGTTTTCGAAATGAATGGGAGAATTAGTACTGCTCTTCTAAAGCTATCTCTTTTCGCAATGGACGATTTTCTTGCTCTTCTGGTAAACATAATCTTCTTGGTTTGATCGACCTCGGGTCTCTGATGCCTCGAGAAATCGAGGAAGACGTTCTCAAGCGTAGTGTGATAGATCGAGAAATCTAAGATTATCTGCTCGTTTTTCATTTCCTCGAGTTTCTCGAACGCCTTGCTGAACAAAAAGTCCTCAGTAGGAATCTAATCATTACAAACGCTTAGAAAACCAGGTAACCGAAAGATTATTTACCTGGTAGGTCTCGTACACGTCGCTCTCGTCCTCATCGACGAATTTCGCCTTGTCGCTTATCTCTTTGATATAGGTCTCCATATCGCCCGAGAATTTGGGTCCCTTGCTAAGAGTAATCTTGTACCCTTTACCGTATTTGTTCTTCAGGTACTGGGTGTTTCCGACGCATACGAATCTGCCATTGATCATGATACCTAAGAAAAATCAGTTCAATGGGCTTGTTAGCAAGATCTAATTACCTATCTTCCCGCAAAGGGACTCTGCCTCCGGCATCGAATGCGTAGTGAGAATAATCGAGGAGTTTCTCATCGCCATGGTTTGCTTTATCGTATCCCACAGGTAGTACCTCGCTAGCGGGTCAAGACCAGTGGAAGGCTCATCCATGAATTGCAAACTTGGAGCACCGATCGAGGCCATCGCAACACATAACCTGCGTTTGTTTCCGCCACTGAGCTGGTAAGTGCGCTTGTGCTGGTGCTGTCTAATGTGTAAGATATCCAGGTAATAGTCAATATTTTCTTGCAACTCTTTCCCTGTGAGACCCTTTATCTGGCCAAATATCGCAAGATGCTCTCTTACAGTCAAGAGCTCCCATAGCGGATCAAATTGTGGGCAGACTCCGCAGTCTCGATAAATTTCGAATTTGTCCTTCTGATCGATGGAGCGACCGTTCAATTCGATTTTACCGCCAGTGCGGCTGATCAACTGTGTGATAATGTTAAACGTAGTGGATTTTCCAGCTCCGTTAGGACCGAGAAGCCCGAATATCTGGCCCTTTTCGACACCGAAAGAGAGGTTATCAACGGCAGCGTGTCCGTTCTTGTAGACTTTTCTAAGCCCGTGCACTTTGATAGGGTCCTTATTGTCAGGGCTCAGCAGTCTTTTTAGGTCCGTTTCGATGTCCTCAGAGAATGAGCCCACTTCGTCATTATATACGGTTTCTTTGGCAGCAACGTCCTTAACTTTGACGTTGAATTTATTGTTTTCAATGACAATAGTCATGATCATGTAAACGGTAGCCTGGGTAATAAGCAGGGAAACGTAGAACCAAGGGCTTTGAATAAGCACGTAGTTGAACCCGTTTTGTGCTTGAGGATTCAAGGCAAAGAGACCTTGTTGGAAGGCGAGGCAAGGACCAAATACAAACCCTGCTACCTGCAGTACAAGGGCGACTTTAGTCCAGCCTTCGCTTATCAAGACAGTTTGGAACACCAAAGGCAGGAGATAGAGGAATAAGAGAGCGACAACAGGGTAGCTCGAGGTCGCTTCGATCGCGGTTTTGTAGAGGAAACCCCAGAAATACGCGATTGTGACGGTAGCGCAGACAAAGGAAAGAGTGAGGATCATAAAGGTTCCCCAGTCATGGGTAGCAAAGTCAACGTTCCTTAGAAATTAACAAGTTAGCTCGAAATCTCCAATGGAAAGAAGATTACTGTGCGTGGATCATCAGAACGAGGAATCCAACGAAACAAAGAATGACCGCAAAGTCAAATAAAAACGTCCCGATCCAATAAGCCGAGTTTTTGCATCCCATTACTCTCATTGCATACCTATCAAGAGAGGTTATTACAAACTTCAATAGCAAATCAAAAATTACTTGGTCTTTTTCTCGCGATCATAAACGGAACCACCGCAATAAATTGAGGTATTTGCCGTGAAACCCACACACAAAAACGCTGAGAAGCTCACGAGTTGCGAAGACTTGTCTGGGATGCCCTTCGGGATGATCACAGATGTCAAAATGAAGGCAAGAGGCTGAATAATTGAGAAATAACCCTGAGGACTTCGAATCGTCATCAAATATCTTTTGCTGAAGCAGGCTTTCAACTGCGCCCAGTAATTGTAATTCGCTTTCTTATTGATGCTCTCTGGGACAGCGTTGATTTGTAGCGCTTGAGCTTCGGCCTGGTGTCTCTTCTCCTCTTCAATGGTAATGTTAAGGAAAGCGTCTTCCAAGCTGTTCATTTCGAGATTTAACTGTAGTCCGTCTTCTTTTTCGATTTCACGGAAAAGTTCAGCGAACTTTGGCTGCTCGGAGAAAGGCAGGCACAGCTTTACAACGTCATTGGCGGTCTGATGCACAAGAGTCGCTTGAGGGATCTTCGATTGGACCAGTCGGACGATTTCAGACTTCTTTTCCTGGAAAACTTTGCTGATCTCATGACCGAACCTAAGGAGATGGTTAAGAGGTTGTCTCGAGGAAAAGATAGGTTACTTAGGGCTGATATAGACGTGATATCCAACACCGAAGTTCCTCTTGATGAAATTAGGTGAGCCCACTGCGAACAGCATTCCTTTGGACATCACCCCGATTCTGTCAGCGAGTTCATCAGCTTCTTCGAGGTAGTGGGTGGTGAGGATAATTGTCTTTCCTTGCTGTTTGAGGTCTTTGATGATGCTCCAAATGACTCTACGGGAAGCAGGGTCCATTGCTGAGGTCGGCTCATCGAAGTAGAGGATTTGAGTTCCACCGATGAGCGCCATTGCGAGGCTGAGCTTTCTGCGGTTACCGCCGCTGAGTTGGCTAGCGAGCTTGTGTTTGTCTTGAAGGAGACCAACTCTCTCGAGCTGCATGTGAATTTCGTTTTCCACTTCAGCCTTCGGAACGCATCTGATGTCGGCGATCAGGCGCAGGTTTTCCTCGCAGCTCATGAAAGGGAAGCAGAGGTCAGTCTGCGCGCACACTCCGATCTTGTCCTTGATCTCGTTGAAATAGGCATGGAAGTCCTTTCCGAAGTCTTTAGAAGAGTGATATAGTCAATGGGTAGTTTAATGAACGTAGTTTTACATTTAATTGAGCCAGCATTGGCCTCGGTGAATCCAGTCAGCACATTAATCGTCGTGGTTTTACCAGCGCCGTTGTGACCAAGCAAACTGATAAAGAGTTAGTTCAAGGGCGCCTACAAAGAGCTATTTCTTACCAAAAGATTTGCTTCTCGTACATTGAGAAACTAATTCCCTTGATGATTTCGCTGTCTCCATAAGATTTCCTCAGGTTTTGCACCTGAACAGTCCTAGTGGAGCTATCCGAAACGAAATACGGCTCGTGATGTGGAGCTGAGCTCTTGTCAGCTTCAGCTTCTTCTTCAATGAGCAGTTGGCCCTCTTCTGAGTGCTCCTCGTAGCCGCCTGCTCTTGCAGCTCTTCTTCTCCTCTGGCATCTAGCGAACCAGAATCTCTTTGTATGCTCGCTATCAAGTCCATATAACTATACAAGTTAGCTTCAATATGATGATAAACGGGGCGGCTTACAGTATCGCAGAGGAAGAAGATGAGGAAGAAAATGACGAAGTCGATAGTCAAGACGAGCAGGCCATCCCAGACTTCAAAGACGCCTTTTGATGTTCCCATGGTGCTCAATGTAACTGCAGTTGGTGGCAGCAGACTACAAGCGAATTTCACACCGCTGTTCATATGCAAAATAATAGTTAGTTGCTTGACTTCATAGAGTTTAATATACTATCCTGCGAAAGAGATTCCCACGAAGTAGAAGAACCCCATGAGACTGTAAACGGTTCCGATGATGTCGCTGCCGATGAATGGATCCTCGAAGAACACGCTCAATGCCATCGACATGAACGTGACCGTCATACCGTTCATTTGTAAGATCATGAATATGCCAGGTAGATTCTAACAGACGCAAATTACTTCAGTTTTTGAGAGGAAATTTACATTCAGAGGCAGCTGAGGGGCATGGCTGGCCATGAATCCCAGCAGCAAAATGAAAGAAATCTATGTTTTCACTGCGTCAGAACGAGTCGGGAAAAATTGCTTACAATGGCGACTCTAATGACTCCGGAAAAGAAATAGGCGAGGTAATAGCTGAATCGATGGAGCCCATTGATCTAGAGAGCTAGTATTCAGCGGCTGCGAGAAGAACAAGTGAGCTACCTTGAAATATTCTCTATGTTTGTTCTTTTTATCTGTCACGATATCCACAAAGACCTGTCTCACGTACCCGCTGAAAGCCCATGGCAAATAGATCGCGAGGAGGTCCGAGCCGCCTTCAATGTTTGCTGTGTAATGGAAACGTTAGTTAGTTCGACGAATCGGGAAAAATGAGATATTTACGCATAAAGACCACGCACATCGCGATGATGACGGGAAAGAGAAACTGTTCAAGGGGCTCTGTGATGTTCCTGGCAGTTTTCAGCTTCAGGACTGTCAGTATCGCTCTTGTTTGTCGTATAAAGCTCATGTATTAACACGCTAAATATCAAATGAATTCTAACTCTTATTTCCCTTTAACAAGCAAATCAATCATCCCCTAACCGTTTTTTTATGAGAGTCATTTACCAAAAGGAGATATAAATATCGCTCAGCTGCTTGTATAGGTATGTATGCAATATGCTTTCGATCTAGAGTCACCTAGATGGATTCTGCTGGAGAAAAGCGAGTTCAGAGAGTTTTGCCTGGAGATGATGAAAATAGAAAGATTGTGAAATTTTTTCCAAGGTTATTTCTCGATAAATTAGAAATAGAAGAAACGGATTTTTGACTGTTATCGAATGGAAAGGATTTCGAAATACTTTCTGCGATGAATCGCGCTGAAAGGGTGAGTTCTGGAGGACTTAAGGCTGAGGCTTGCAGCCTGACAGTATAAATTGTAGGTGTTAGGAAATAAACGGCCATTTTATCAATTTAATAGTAACGACGAGTCCAGTTAATTGATGAGCCTAACGTGCAATAAAGTCTCAGACTGATGAAATGAGCCCAACACTGAGAACAGCTCGCCACTGGATCCGCTTCACAAAGAGAGGTTCAAGCTTTGGTCTGGCTAAATCACCATGAGTCGCTCCTTTCCTTCTAGAATGTAATATCTGAAGGAAAAATCCTCATGAGGGTAAGAAATCGAATGCAAAATCGATGCGACGAGGCGCGGCTGATTACTGAGAGTGTAAAAGGAGTTCGTTGCATTTATGATCGAGTTATTTGATTCGAAAATCTCAGGTTTTTGAAAAGTGCTTGTACCCATTAAGTAATTTAATTAAAGTCGATTAATCATTTGATTTGAGTGATTTGATAGAAACCTTATGCGCTTTCAGAAGCGGATTTTACAGTCTCAAAGAATATTGTGCAAGAGTTCCGAACTCCGTTGGAGGGTGTCGTGTTGTTGTGTTAGAGGCCTTTGCTAAACGAAATTAGAACATCATCGAAAACCAAAGCAATCTTATCCAGAATTTCCCTTTGATCTTTCCTGTGAGTCATTTTTTTCATAAATGAAGTGCTTGATTCAAGCCTGATGAAGGCCCAGAAAACAAAATTGAACCCTACAACCACTTAATTTGCAAATCATGGAGCAGATATCGCAAAATTGCTATTTTTATATCGAAATATTTTGAAAGGCATCACCTTTATGCATGAGACAGGTGATATGGTATCACAAATGCATATAATGAGCAGGAGTTGCAGCGGATTCTGATAAACTTTAAAGAGAATACTAATAAGTGCACACATATTACTGTATTCGTTAGAGAGAGAGTAGGTAGGGAAAAAAAGAAATTCGAAAAGCGTCTCTCATAAAAAAGTCTAAAAATAAATGGAGTAATCAACTTCAAAAGATTTTTATCAATACTTTGTGTCTACCAATTTGAATTTTTCAAGAAGAGTCTGAAATTTGAAAAAGACCCAAAATTTAAACAGAGATTAACTCACGGCATTAGTATTCCGAGCAAAGAGAGATTTCATTTTCACTTATTCGAAAGATTTTTTCCAGCAATTAGTAGATTCTGAAAAGTGCTGAGGATAATGCAATAGAAAGCATTTGTAAAAACCTCGTAGGGAATTGAACCAGAAGTTACTGTTAAAATAAGTAAAACATCGCTGAGTCTGTAAATATGAAGTTTAATGAAACCAGTGTCAAAACTGGTTAGAACGTCGCTGACTTTTTTGAAATTTTGGCTTGTGAGGCATCTTGGCAAATGGCCGCACCTTCAGAAAACTGAAAGATCTAAGCTTTCTGATCATCCCAAAGGAGAAAGCTTTGAAAGTAGACCCAGGTGCTAATGCGTCATAATGTAGTCCAAATATCATTGAAGTCAAAGGAAGAGAGTCATTTGTCATACGAGTACATGCTTTGTATTAAACGACGAGTGCTTAGATTTGAAGAAACATTGGAAAGACTTAAAGGAATTAAGGGAATATTACTTGGTGTATATTAGATAAGGTAAGGAGGTTCAAAATGCTCTGTACTCTATTGTAAATAGAATTCCACATTTCATTATGATAGATAAAAATAAGAGTGAAAATCAATTCAGTACTCTAAATTTTTTTTAACCTTTTCATAATATAGCATTTACAAATGTCAGAAAATAAATTAAGTTTCAATTTTTGGCTAACATTAACTTCGCATTGATCTTTTTACATGGGTTTCTGTTTATCAACTTCTCCAATAGCTCTACTTTCTGCCTTCTGTAAGATATGCAAAATCTAAATTATCATGTGAGAGTGCAATTCTTTAAATTTTCCCTCCTATGCAGATCCAG
>ENA-UOTZ01001373-UOTZ01001373.1-compost-metagenome-genome-assembly--contig:-NODE-1373-length-16887-cov-10.343189_pt1 | contig 16887 bp, 13 predicted proteins | sample MGYA00238144_ERZ746983 | MGnify/ENA primary metagenome ERZ746983 (study PRJEB28759, sample SAMN06268863) | compost metagenome | isolation source: single cell | place: USA: California, Emeryville, Joint...
ATTTTAAGTTGATTTTTTTTGAAAAAATCATAGCTGCACAACAGATTCAGTTTCCTTCATGAATAAAATTGACCCAGCAGTTGCTGTAGACATGTTAATCGGTGGATACATAGACCTTTCCAAATTGGAATGAAATCAACAGAATACTCGATTTATAATATCTTTGGATATACTTATCAATAAAACATCAATTATTACTCAAACAGCTGTGCAATCTTGTGTGCGTTTAGAGGACTTCTTCACGATTTATATGATTTATTATTTCTTCCCTCTCTCTCGAAATCATCAGGATCACAGCATCTCCGCAGAGATAACAACACAATAAAACGAATAGTAAGTTCCTAAAAAAGCTGCAAGTACTATGATACTTTAGTTATTTTCGAAAACGCAAAATGAATTGAGTGAATTGAACACTAAGGTGACCGGTTTTGCAATAACATTGAAAATGAATATAGATTGCGCTTTCATTGATAGTGATTCTGGGCTCCAAAAATTTCACAAAGCGCGAAACGGCAATTCGATTTATTTTCGATATTTGACTATTTGGAACTTATTAAAGGAATTTAATATACATTCCTGGATGGTTCTTTGGATGTATAAAGTTCTATCAAAGTGAGCGCGAATGATTTAAAAAAATTAAATTTTTTAAAGAAACTCTTTGAATCACAAAAACGAACCGTTTTGTGCTCTTAGGATCTTTGTTACGAAGAATTTAAAGAATTTGAAAAATATATACACTTATCTCGAATTTGATATACCCACTAAAGTACAGTTAAGAATTTTCTTATGAACTACTCACTGTTCCAAAGCCCGCTTTTTCCATACCTTACTCAAGGCCCTGGTTTCCAACCTCAGGGCCTAGTACTGCAGCAAAATAGTTTTGGCTATGTACCTTCAGCAGGAATCTTTGCCAATGCCCTGCTCCCAAAATCTTTTGGCTCGATATTGCCAGCTCATCAAGGTCTCATATCAGCAATTCCAAATTCTCCTATTGTTGATATCTCAACCAATTACCCATTGTCGTGGTCGGGCTCGCGCCAGGTAGGCATCATGCCTAGTTCTATGAGGTAAATTCTTCACATATCTGAGATAATCATAGTTCTTCTAATACCTGTAGAAATGAACTATACTGCCTTCAATTGGCTGCTGGGCCTTTCAACCCATTACTGAGTCGGAAAGTTAATTTCGAAACCACCCCAAACCTCACTGAAAGTTCCAGAGTATCAGCAATAAATTGGAAATCCAACAGAACTATAAAGCCTGAGAACATTGAGACCCTTAAAATAGAATCGCGAGCAGAAAAAGAGCAATGCCAAGGAATTGAGGGCGTCTCAGGTGAAAAAAAGGAAATAGCCTCGAACGCTTCAGTTGAAAAGATCTCTTCAAGCAAAAAGATGTAATAAATTATTTCATCTATTCTCCCATGACTCATTTTATTTATTGTAGTAACAAGAGCAGAACACACCTCGAATGTGGACATTATGAACGTGGTCATTATGCGAAGGTAATTGAACTGGGTTTGCTCTTTCCTTACAACAAGAATAGAATCTCTGCAAATTATGCTATCATGTGCGCCATAGAAACAAGAAGCCGCCTCTGTGTCCTCATGAGAAACTCTACGCAAGGGGCTTGTGTCAGAGATGCTATGTGCTGAAATATAAAGCTCCAGAGAACCTCTCAAAATTAGATTAGGATTCATTCTAAGAGGTGCCTCTAGAATAATTAGTTAACTTCAATTCCACACGTTTTTTTTTTTAAAATTCTACTTAGGATAACATATGTAGTTATGCAATTTTCTCCTCTCTCATTTCTTAATCTTTGATCTTCTGTAAGTTGTAAATAAGGACCTGTCGATGTTATGTACGTCTATGAAGAAAATGCGTCTATTCGTAATATTAACACCTTTAGAAAATTTGAAAACTAAACTCCTTAATAGAGTTTTGATTTGACACTAAACAAGTCATTGCCTATCAAAATTAACAAATCACAGTGAAAAGAGCGAGAGAGAAGTAACTTCATAATCCTATCGAAGGAAAGAATGCTTTTCAAGAATCTGGATCAGCACTGGAACAAGGACAGATTTTCCCTTCGATAGGATTTCATCAGCAGACTTGTACATAGATCAGCATAGGAAATGTTGCAAGCACCAGAATTGGAGTCCGCTGAGACAAAATCGCTTGAAATGCTCTTAATAGACAATCCTTTCACCATCGAAGTCTGAATTATTAAATCGGAAATTTCTGTCAGGAATCTTAGTACAATCACCTTTTTTCCAAATCAACGTTGATCTGCCTCATCTATCCAGAAATTAGCTGATTGTCTGTTCGAGAGGTCATGAACTTTGAGAGAGACAGTGGGTTCATCTTATTTAAATAGGTGTAAAATTTCCAAAATCTCGAAAACGGAAATCTGAGATTGATCTATATAGCTCTCCAGAGTACGTCGCTAAGTAGATTCCGATTTTTGCTCTTTGGTAAAACGCATCCACCCAATTTAATTTAGCGCGATTAATAAAAAAGAATAATAATTTGGGGTTCTGAGAACATTTCTAAGAACACTTTTGAATAAAATTCTAAAATTCGCGAATGTTCAACTAACAGAAACGCAAATCAAAAAAGAAATAAAATTCTATAAAACGTTGGATCAAATGAGCGGTTGTGGAGCAAAATGAATGCCAGTCCAGTAAATCAGATTCAATAAAAATTAGAATAGGTTCTTTCTCTATTCGATCCTGGTGAGAGCTCTTCTCTGAAGTCTCTGTCTTCAGTTGCTCAACCAAAATGCTGTAAAGTCAGCCATTTTTATGGCATTTTCCTACTTGGAGCAACAACGGAATAGTTTAATACAGGGTAGTGGCAAGTGAAAGCGTTGTGATCTCTAGTCAGAATAAAGCGACGTATTCCGTTCGATATGAATCGGTTATAAATACTTATTTACTTCGAACTCTTTATAATTTTAACAAAGTCATAAAGAATTTTTTGATGAACTACTCACTCTTCCAAGACTCTCCTTTCTCAAGCCTAGTTCAAGATGTTGATCCCCGATTTCTTGGGTCAGCCTTCTTGCAGAATAGTTATGCCTACAGATCTCCTGCGCAGTTCTACGCGAAGAGCTTGCTCCAGCAATCAGTTCCTTCTATTCTAGTAACTCACCGGCTCCCTCTCGCATCGATTCGAAATGTTCCTCTTGGCATTCGTGATATTCCGGTGAAGTACCCACCATTGTGGAGTAGTTCACCACAACTTCTACCTATACAGACATCTATAAGGTAAACCTACATTTTAGCGGCTTAGCTCAACACATTCCTTTTGATGCATATAGAAACGATTTAATTGATTTTCGCAAGGAGACTGGACTTTTCAATCCGTTGATGCTTCCAAAAGACAGTTCTGTCGTCATCTCAAGCCATCTTCAAAGCTACAAGGAGCCTGTATTCCAAGCTGAAAATACAAAACTCGATAATCTCGAGACTATCAAAATCGACTGTTTAGAAGTGAACGACCAAGGCCAAAACATTGAGCAGGCTTCAAAGTCTTTGCTGAAAACAATCAATAAAGTATCTACAAGCAAAAAGATGTAATTTCACTATTATTGAAGAAAAATAATATCTGGTAATATAGTAAGAAAGAGAATTACGGATGTGGTCATAACGATCGTGACCATTATGCCAAGGTAATAAAATTTCTCACCTTCGTGTCTCAAATAAGTGATAGGGTTTGTGTAACCTATGCTATCACAAGCAGCACCGAAGCAAGAAATCGCCTTTGTGTCATCATAACAACCTGTATGCCAGAGGGCTGTGCCAAAGATGCTATATGTTGAAGTATAGAAAACCAAAAGAAGTTTCCGACTCTTAGACAGCGTGTTGAACGATGTCTTTAAAGTATTCCGCTTTACTAAAGAGAGAATCATGATTATTGAGTCTTCGCATGGAGAGAGCAATAACTCACATATTTAATTTGTTTAAGGTTTTAATATTTGTAGTAAAGAGGCAAATTGAAGATTTTCCTTACGCTATTGTAAGTTTTGTCGCTGTTGAATAAATACCAAATCATCAGGATTATATAAGGAATAATTCTCCCCCTCACTGAATTTGTCTTGCATAATAATCTGGAGAGTTAATGAATAAGCTTTGAGAATTGAAATTCAGTTGATTCATAAACAGAAGGATTTTAACGATAGGAGTCCTGTGTTGTCATTGATATCATTACGAAATCAAAGAAATGCTCGGAATTTCGGAAACACTCTGAAATAATACACGGTCCTCCTCATTGACACTGCAGATTAGCATAAAACCACAGTTAATTGAGGATGCAAGCATATTATTGATCTTAACAATACGTTCGTAAGCAATCCTTGCTTCATAGCGAAAGATAATGTCAGAGAAAAACCTGTATTTCTCAGAGATTGAAGTCGAGAGGTAGTCTCTCTTTGCAAGTGCTATCGTTAACATGAACTAATTCTATGTAATTTCCGAAAAGGTACTCTGAAATGTAAAGCCAACTCAGGGCTATCATGATATGCCTTTTTTTGGAGGAAGTCCGATAACTTGGTTGTTTTACCACGGAATTTATTACACATTGAGTCTTGATTAAAATTTATTTCTCAAGAGTTCACATACACATTGTTAGGGTAACAATTTGCAACCCACTTGGATAGAAAATTAAGATATACAATTGATTTCGAGCTTCTTGCGCTAAATCTGTTGAATAATTCCAAAGACGTCTGCACTTTTGTAGAAAATACAGATATAATCTAATTTCTATTCTATTCGTTAGTATGTAATTAAGATCGCATTGCTTTTCGATTAATACCTCACATTAAATTAATATCGCTTCAAGCGTGTTCACATGAAGTAAATGCATGTCAAAATTTTCACTCGTTGGGATTTCTATCACGAATCAATCATACAAAACTATATTTATTCCATTTCAATTTTCAGCACCATAAAGAGTTCAAATTTAGACAGGATCCACATCACAGGCAATATTTCATCCAAAATCATGATATAATCCTTTGGCATTTCTCTCTCAAATTTGTTTCACATTGTATGAACAAATCCTTATTTTGTAATACAAAAATAACTCCAAGTTTTCTATGTTGCGAGAGTATGATCTCTTAAAATAGGTTCAGGTTCTTAGATAGTCAACTGATTGTACATCGCCAATAATAATAACATGGTGGGCCTTGAAACAGAGCAAGGGCATGTCAATTTCAGAGGAACTGACGATGATGAAGTTTTTTTAGCTTTTGTTGAAAAAAATTTGGCGCCAATTGAATAGATAAGGCTTATACCTATCGAATCCAAAATTCACAGCGAGTCTCTCTGTCTCTGAGAACGCAATACAATGCTGAGGAGGGAAATTTGGTCCAAATAGGTCCAAATAAAATGATGAGATATTAATATTAAGTTGTGGTACGGTACTTTCGAATTGCGATCTTTTATTAAGAAGGTCATAACTCAACTAGAGTATGAAATCTAAATTCCAAGGTGAGAGTCGTTTGTAAGATGGTAGAGGATCCGATAAATTAAAAAATAACCATGTTTCAACGAGCTTCGAAGCTACTTTCTTAAATAACAGTCATTTATAGTTTATTTTTCCATGTTCTTTTATTACTATGAACTGAAGGATATCCTTTTCAGTGAGATCCTAAGTTTGAATAAGACACTTATAAAGTCCTATTTCAAGGCAGTACTCAGAACTGACCATCAAGTTAAAGGCTAGAGCCTTCAAAGACGAGAGGCAGTCATCGGTCCTTGGAGCAATCCTCTAGTCATAGAATCAGGACCCTGAAAAAATGCTATTACTAGGCAATCTTCATTGATATTGGAAAAAAATTTCTGTCTACCAGTTCAGAGCTTCAGACTGGTAAGAGAGTGTAATGTATGCGATTTGAGACGATTTAGAAGTTCTAATCGTAGGCTGATCGGATTTATTTCCACTCACGCATGGTCAGCTGATTTATTTTATAAAAAATCCTTTGTAACATATGCGCATTTTCTTTAATTGGATTCATATCCGTATTCGAGAACTTCTAAATTCTCTCGAAGTATTTCGAGTCGTTTCGATTTAAAAATTATTTGAAATGACTCTCTTCCTCACCCATTCCTTGGAAACAGGACCCGATTGCAAAACCTCTCGTTTCTACATCGAATTTATCTTCTCCAATTTATGAGCTTGAGGGTGTTAACTAGGACAGATCGCGAATAGTTTTCCAATGCACAATCAAAATCCTGAAGTGTCACTCTTGGACGGCCGGATTCCAATTTCGAGAGGAGTTCTTCCTGATTTACTATTATTCTATTGTCATTCGAGCTATTAAAATTAGATGTTAAAGAAGCAGGAGGTTATTCAAATTGATAGAGTAAATTCTCTGTATCCGTTCTAAATTCTTTGAGATATTCCAATAATAGAATTAATGGTAAGCACTTCACGTGCTCAATAACGAATTATTTCTTAATAATTTTTCCAGAATTCGAAAATTTAAAATATATCGAGCAATTGTTACGCATTTTATTTTATTTTTTTGGGATCAATTGATTCTATTTGCTCTGTTGCGTTATATAAACATCTATTCAGAAGCACATTTGATATATAAAAATTTTCTCATGAATCTATTTCAAAATCAACTTTTTCTTTGCCCTCCTCCAACTTACACCTTGGAGTCTCTTCGTACCCTTTTGTCCCAACACTCCAACGAAAAGACCTATTTTACAGATCTCAGTTCTTTGAACGTACTGCAGCAAAGATTTCACTCTTCGTTCTCAAAGCACTTATTTAACTCACATCATGGGCAAGTATTTCCTTGCTTAAAGCAAATTCCATTGGGAATTCAAAGTTTTGGGTACACGACGTAAACTCCTATGGTTTTCATGTGAATTAATTTTGAAATAGCTTTCAACCAAGCATATCAGAAAATTTCACCGGGATCTCAACGCGGGTACCACTTCCAAGGCTGATAGCTTCTCAGGAGGCAGTCGCCCTAGGAACGCCAGCTCTTCCTTTAAAAACGGTGCAATATTCTGTCGAATCGAGAGAGATTTTTGGAAGGAATATCAATTTAAACCTCAATGAACCTGAAACCCGAGATTATTCCACATTCAGTGCAAAAGAAAATAGCTCTATTTCTCAGCCGGCAACAGAAAAATTAATGAGTCCAAGCAAAAAGATGTAATAGCGCTTACCTCACCCAAGCCAAACTTATTTGTTCATTTTGTAGTAAAAAAAAACAAAATGAGACTTGTGGTCATTCAGATCGTCCTCATTATGCAAAAGTAACATTTTGTCATGAAAATGAAATTTATGGCGATTAGGGATTATGTGTTCAATGCTATCACAAGAAAAATCGAAACAGAAAACCGGAGCTTTGCTCTCATAACAAATTTTATGCGCGAGGATTATGTCAGCGGTGCTATGCTCAAAAATATAAAAATCAGACGGAGACCGAATAATCGCGTTGTTTAAGAAGTTATCGCTATAATTCAGCAAATATCTCAAGTCTCTCGTAAAAGCTTTTTCAGCTCCGTGCGAAAAGCATACGACATTCGATTTATTTATTATTTTATTTGTTTTCAGATTCAAATTCTTTATTAATGAGGATGATGTTTAATAATAAATGCACTCTTCAATATCTACCTCTATTTTTTCCATGCAAATTTTTTCTATATGCGTTGGCTGTATCGCTGCTAATTTTTATTTTTGCATTGAGAATTTATCTTTGAGAGTTGCAACTGTATAAAGAAATTGATTGACCAGATCAAGAACAAACTCATAAATATGAAGAGAAGAACAGTTTTCACATTAATATGTATCTAAACATGGATTTATCCAAATCGAATAGATTTGCTGATGCTAAATGAAAGATTAATATACATTGAGTTACGAATGAGGCATTGAGGGAATGAAAGGAAAGACCCTGGATTATGTCATAAGATTAAAATTCAATTATCAAATGAATGAAATACTCAATTTCATTGCGTTACTACTGTTGTTTATCTGCAAATATCAGCTTATGAGTCGCAATATTGTTTGTGACTGAAAGGAATTACATGATTCATGTTTACAAAGCCATATCACGCGGAATTCGCTCTGGGATTCCGGAAACTTCATGATTAATCTAATTAATGTTTATTACAACGATCATTTCCAACGCGCACATGCACTCTTATTAAAATCTTGCTGTTGTTAGTTTCCAAAAATATTTTAATGCCTCAAAATTCCAATTTATCTTTTGATTGATTATTCAACTCCAAAACCGCATACGAAACAGCAACTTTCATTTAGAATAAGTTTTGATAGAACCAAATTTTTCCGTTAACAATACACTCTGTCTGTCTCTCTCTACCATGTTTTGATGAGTTTCAACGTGGAACCAGCCTCCTAATAGCCACCTATTCAATATCTAATCTGAATGTGTATACGAATGCTTGATAAGCCTAATTGAACTCATTTAACCTATTCCTACAAAATAGAAGACAAAATATACCTTAAGAACTTTTTAGTGTTACTTAATGACTTCATAAATTCAATAATTTGTTTTTCATCGTGTTTAACTTTACCTAAGCACAAGTTCCCTCAAGTCAGTGAGAAGGGAATTGCTATAAGGCTCTTCAATTCTCCTTGATGAAGGAGTCCAGACTGGGAGATCCGAAAATTCTGCAGAAAATTTAACAAGAGGTATTAAGTAATGGTTAAACTCGACTGTAAATATTTTGATTCTGAAGGGCAAAAAAAACCTTAAATAACAACCTTAGCAATAGAAAAGCAACTTCCCGTTGCATTATCCGAAGAAGGCCAAGCTACGAACCTGCTTTCCACCTAATCCACTGCCGAATGTTAAATATAACCACAAATACCTCCAAACAGGCAACAACAAAGGAGATAGACCAGTGCATGAGTTCCTTCGAAGATCCACCGGCTAGGTTAAGGGGTTTTGCTGTTGTTGAGAGATATTATAGTGAGAAGCCGTGTTTGATCCAAATATAATGCTTTGATATTAGTCAAATACAAACCGTTTAAGACAGATTACTTATTCAACCTGCTCATACTCTGGCCTCGAGATTTTCGGGACGTCTATACGTTCGTGATCGCCTTCTGATGTAATCGAGATTTAGGTGTCTTGCTACTCAACAACTGTTTTTAAGAATTGAGTTTTAAGATCAGATCAATCAGGAATTTCGAAAAAGAGTTCGCAGGTTCGTTTAGAATTGATAGAACTAGCTTATCAACTTAATGAATGGCATTTTTCAAAATTAATAAGAAACGATATTTCGAAGAATTAATCGAAATTTTTTGAGTTAACTAATTTCAAAGTTATAACTTATATTTCGCCAATGACCAATGAAAAGCTTCTCATATTTCCTTTGATTTGATGAGCCTTCAGGTCGCCGTCGAAAATGTCGTTGTCTTTGAGCGAGTCGATCTCAATACGAAGGTAAAGTGAATCATCAAGCAAATAATTATGACCTTAAGCAATTCGATATACAATATCAAGTAACGATACCTTTGCATTTTAAGTCGTGTAAATAATTTGAGTGCTGCGTTCTATTAATATATCACAGAAGCAGACCGAAATTTATAATTAATTATTAGTTCCATGAATATTCTCCTGAATCAGTTCTTCCCGAATTCTGCACTAGCTTTCACCAACGAGCCTCTGTGCAGTCTTCTACCTCAACCCCATATTGGAGGAGGCTCTTTAAAGGAATTCTATATGCTTTCCTTACTTCAACAAAGAACTCGATTGGGATCCAATTCTCCATTCACTCCCAGCTATGAACGAGCTCATCCTTGCTTAAAGGCGCCTTCCATGGCCTTTCCATTCAACTGCGGAAGGTATCTCTTGCTTTTCGGAGAGAAACTTATCTGAGACATTTAATTATTAGCCAACAAGTCACTCCACGAGATATTTCAACTGTTCCGATTCGATTACAATCTTCGAATAATATAATTCGATTTGATGCTATATCCAGAGAAACTCCAATAGAATCTCGAAAAGTAGTACCACTATACAAGGAACCCTATAATCCTGTGCAATCAAACAACGATATCAAAACTGAAGTGATAGAAAGTGATGCTTCATCTAATGCTCAAGACAAAGAGACTTCTAAACTGGCACCAGAACTAATGAGCTTAACCAAGAAAATGTAATATGGTTTCTCTCGAAATAAGCTTATTCCTGTTGTAGTAAAAGAAAAGAAAATGATATGTGTGGTCATTTCGAACGTTCTCACTATGCAAAGGTAAAAATTTAATGTTTCCTGGACTCATTTACATATAGGGGTTGTGTATCAAATGCTATCATAAGAAAAACAGGAAGAGAAAGCCTGATCTCTGTCCTCATGACAATCTTTATGCTCGAGGATTATGTCAGAGATGTTATGCACAAAAATATAAAAACCAGGCCGCTTCCGAATAAGACATTATTGATATTTACCATTTTTTGGATGTTGCTGTGAATCAACTGCAGGCCACTCTACTTTCAAATTCTGGAGTTTGACCAAAAAATTCGCTCCAGACTTATTTGAATTTAATTTAAGAAATAAAAATTGCTTAACTCTAATGATAATACTCTTTTTTAATTGATATATATACCAAGGTTTTTCGTGAATTTTTTTTTATTATTGATAGTATCATTGCTTTTTCTTCATTTTTTCTACTGTAAGGTTTATACAAGTGATGAGTATGAAATTCTAGTCTGAAAATGACTAGAATATAAGCTTTTTAACCAGAGATCGTAATAATTGGTTTTCAGTCTATAAATTGCTAAGAGCAACAGTGAGAGGTAGATTAAGTATTTCTTTTGGATTTGTTATATGTGCTCTGTTATAATTTAATGGAGTTGGCATTCAACAGTGAAGATAATTGATTGTATCTTCAACATTTATCATTAAACTGTTCAAAATATCTTAAGAGCTAGCGCCATTAACTAATGACAAGAAGTTGATGTTAAAGGATCACAAATATTTGCGCTTTGTCTGAAATCCTTTCATCAGTAATAAATTTCACTCGAACATGCATAAAATGCTCTGTTAGCCTTCAATCATGTTAATTCTAGGGCCGATATGATTATTTTTGAAGACTCTGTCACAAGCAACGTCCGAAAGAAAAGAATAGAGACTTAAGAATGTAGGAATTAAATAGCTCTTGAGACAAAAGACATCACATCCACCTCTTCAAGATTTAATTGCAAAACTATGTATGTTATGTCTCTCTGGTAAGTACAATTGCCATGACGTCGTAGCATACCCGAGAGCGTTTTTCAAAATTCATTTCCTATTCATTTATGGAAATGTGAAATTATCCTGCAGTCACAGGTGAGAGTTGAAGCAGTTACACCAAGGTGCTGAGAAACCGAAAGAGTTCTCTTCAAACCTGTTTAGATTCACTCACCCAGAAAAAATGCTCTTGAGAATGAATGCTTGTCCTGAAGCCTGCTTAAATAAGTTTTATCTGTTTAATTATTTTGGCTCAGTGATGACTGACAAACAAGTTATCAGAATTCCTTTTTTTTTTTTGTTTTGTTTTGTTGCTTGCACTATCAATAAATCCATTGTAAAGACAAGAACCTTCTCATTGTTAGCAAGCAGATGAAAAAAGTTAACAACCATCAGATAATAAAACTTGCTATATATTTAAATTGTACTCTTGCCTCTCTCAATATTCGAGGATTTACGTTTTTTTTTTGTATCTCCTGATTTAAGGTATACGAGCACACAAGGAGGCCCTTGGTTGGCACATATATCATCAGAATGGTCTCATTTTGTCTTGAATTGCTTGAATAGATAAAAAATTTTCAAACCCTATGGCTACAACGAGTTTGAGGCGATCTACAGCATATCCTGCCTCTTAACCTTGGCTATGCCCGTAGTTGAGAAAGTCAATTAATTCATCATCCTTTTTTGGGATATTCTTGTTCTGATTCTGATAAAATAAATCTTCCTAAGCGAAATTGAATTACTTTCTGAAACAGCTAATTAGAGTATTTCTGTTGATACAAAACCATTGTATTTTTGATGGAAATCTGCTTCAAATCGAAGAAAGTTAGGCTCAAAGAACCCTTTTTGTCGACCTTTATGCTTTCGATGAGTCGTAAATTACTCTTCAAAAAGGATTTGAGGTTCATAATACATCTTAATTCTTTCTTTCTATCTGTTTCAAAAGATTACGAACCTATATCAAGGTAAAATCCACTTTTTATCTTTTGTTCTGAGGTAGAACATCTAAGGACTCAAGCGATTTTCATATTTGATCTGTTCCTCTTCAAAACATTAAATCATGTATTCTCTCCGAAATTGCTGCCTGCTAAATGTTGTATCGATACCATATGATTTTGTAGCTCGGGTGAAAATTTTCAACCGATACATTTCTGATGCGAAACTTCCTATTTTCTTTTGCTTGGATGGCATTTTTCCAGAATTTATGAAAGGAAGATGTCTTTTTTTAAAACTTTCTGAGGTTATTGATGATGATAATGATAAATGCTGCACTTTCGAAAGTTTATCTAAAGAGAGTTCGATTGTCTTCCTCTGTGCATACTTTCCCTCTCTTCAATAAGACTCTACCGCTAAGATATTACGACAAACCACGGAATCTACGATCAAGATTCGAAAACGACACTTAGTGGACTGGATTACCTAAGGTTGGATCAAAAACATATGAAGGGACTACAGATTACGGTTGCATCAAAAAAAATAGTATCCATATAAGAAGTTTGAAACAAACGAATTTCATATATTTCCTCATAGATTGGACCAAGATAAGTATACGATGAAAAGTCAATAAGATTAGACTCTAGATTTTGCAAGCGAATTAGTATTTCCTGTTTGACATATTTCATGAATTTCAAAAATCGCATTAAATTCTAAATTAGAGCAATATTATTCGATTGTTCGTTTCGGTGGATTTAGTGACTCACAATTAATTGATCCGATTCGCAGATAATTAGCTTGTGAACGAATAAAGCCACTTGGAGTCCCATTGTTCCAAATCAAGGTTCACTTGAAATAAGTGTTCCACAAATCATGCTCCGCCAGACCGAATCCGATGGCAGCTCTACTTTTATCTCTTCATCCAAAAAGCTGTGTGCCAGGTTGAATCTGATTTTTCCTTCTTGTTTTAGAAAGAGGTATGCCAACAAAGGATGGAAGCTTCAGTGCAAACTTAACTTACTTCAGCTCTGTTCTAGAGTCTGGACTTCTGAGAACTTAAATAGCTAGTAGGTCTTAACGAAGGAATTTCCTACAGCTTTCATACTGTGGAGGGCACCGAAGACAGTAATGAGAATCCACGCAACAGCAACATGGAAGCAGTGAGTGAAAGAATATTCTACTTCAAGCGTGCCCATCCACACATAAATTTCTTAGATTGTCAAATGGAATCTTTATTTTACTTCACCCGAAAAAGCTGCAAAGCCTTGAAGCAAGTAACGGCATCACAGTGCATGCCTGTACGAGCCTATTGTCATGAGGCAGTACGACAGGAAAAAATAATTTTCTTTATGGGAGCAAACAAAATAATTAAAAAAAGTGATTGATCGCCTCTCAAACCAGTGAGATAAACTCGAAAATGAGAGTGATGAGAAAGAGTAATGTGAGGTTGATTTCTCATCTTTCGCACGGTTCTCTGTAGATTAGTTGTCAATATAAACGGAAACTGGTGTTCAAAGTGAACTTTACATTTTGAAAGGTTGCTCAAGTTAAATTGGAAAAAGCAACCGTCTCTCGCTTCTAATTCTCAGCCCAAAGGATGGATGGAAGTCACAAAAAATATCTCTTCTGCTTGAGAAATCATAACGCAATTAGAGGAAGAAACAAACATGATGGCAATAGTGACCTTCCTCACCCCACCGCTTGTTTCTAATAGAGCTACTCCTCCTTCATCACTTCCAACCATTCTAATTTTTTCGAACACCAATCCATTTTTCGAGGTTTGCAATTTGTTTTTCATGAAGGACTAGTTAAAAGTCCCAACTCTGTTTCTCCAACCTTAGTCACAATCTAGTTCACGTTATCATTCCTCAAATTGCAAGCAGATTTCGCTCTAGATAGCTATATCTTTTTCCCTTCATCGAATATTTTTGATTTCGATCTTCTATTCGATTTTATTATTCTAATTTTTCCACAATGGCAAATATCTCACAGTAACGGTAGTTTCAGAAAATTCTAAATGCTTACCAACTCTAAATTAGAATTAACTAAATGATACAGTATCAAAGGCTGTATTCTCAAGCAAGAAAGCCGGCTCAGCATGCAGACATTTTTTCCCTCCCAGCATTCTTGGCTTCGATCACCTTAGCCCATTTTGGTGTGTCGATTAATAAAAGATATATGTTCAATGTATTTTCAACCCTGACCAAAATCAAGTCCATCAGAAAGTTAAAAGTTTTTCGGATCGCAGGAAAAATTTCGATTTAAATCATTCATCCAATTAATTTTGAATCCCAAGCTGCATGCTCCTACAGGAATAAGTTCGATTTCGAGAAGAATGGAAGTGAAAAGTCTTCCTAAGATGGATGGTGTATTGTCTCCTGGGAAGGCTTTGACGGAGAATACGCAAGAACTTTGGTGTTTTCTAAGAATTTCTTGTTAAAAAATTGAATTTTTTAAACCGTTTTATTTAATTCGAATCATTTGCTTTAGTTATTTGACGGAATTTTATGGATCGAATTTTGGAACATCAAAGATTCCTAAGAATTAAGAGAGTGATTGATGGTCCTCAATTATTATCGGACCAGTAAACCGATACGCCATTAAACATTCCCCTCCTCTTCGAACCTGAACCGAAGCTTTCACTCCAGGCTCAGAGGCTCCCGGCAGACGTTTGCCGAGAACAGTGGTCAGAAACTACTTTGGTATGACTTTCGAAAGGTAGGGTCTCTTCAAAAATTCTGGAAAGCTTCTACAAGACGCATTAGTTATTGTTATTCTAAGATCTTTTTAGAACAGTCAAAGATGTGGTCAATAATTGTCTTAATATTCTTTGAGAACAAGAAAATATGACGCAGTCTGCTGGCTAAACCCAATAAAACCTCAATACTTGCCCTTAGATATAATATAATTGATTATTTCCATGAACAATCATAGCGCGTACATTATGAATTTCTTAAGCCAAAGCTCTCTGAGCTCCCTCTCCTTGGAGTCTCATTTACGAATGAACGTTTCTAAGGATATATACTTAGCTACAGTCTATCAGGAAGAGCTGACCTCCAAACTGAGAGACTTATTGCATGCTCGTATGGGCTTGTTCAATCTCTCTGCTCCTAAGCTAAGTGTTCCCGCAAACCCTATGTTTAATCTCATCGGCTCGCCACAACTCACTCCTCTTTGGAGGTAAATTTCTTTATAAATGGTTTTTTAAATTCAATCCTTAGAAACCGTCCACCTACCTCAGAAGCCCTACTGAAATGCTTGTCAGGGCAAATACAGCCTCAAGGTTTTGTAAGAGAACAATTACTGTTGCCAGAACTGATCAAGTCCTCCTATCCAGACGCATCGGATCCACTACGACGTGTCTTGAAGCCAGAGATCTCAGGAAAAGTCTCTCCTATTGAAAGTAACAAATCTTCAAGTGACACAGAAGGAGCTCAGTCTGAGAACTCCGTTGATAAAGTGTCTCTGAGCAAAAAGATGTAATTCACATTCTTCTAGTCAATATGCTTACCTTACTTTTTCAGTAACAAGAAAGAGAACTATGTATGTGGACACAATGAACGCTATCATTACGCCAAAGTAAGAGTATTTTTTAAAGCTATATTTTAACAATTTCTAAAGGGAATGTGCAATCAGTGCTACCATAAGAAAAATCGAAGCCGAAAACCTCAATTATGCTCTCATAGCAGTCTCTATGCTAGAGGGCTTTGTCAAAAATGCTATGTTCAAAAGTATAAAAATCAAAGTACTACTGTACTAACGCAGGAAAAGCAAGAATAAGATAATGACCAAACTCACGCTATATTTTATTTTGATCAAGTTTATTTATTCATGCTCCATTTTTTTCAGTAAAATTTTTTTGAGTCTATCTCTTAAATTTGGCAATTTCAGATATTTTTTGTAATTAATTCATTTACGGAATTGTTATTTATAGTATGCAAGAAAATGAACTTATACACGAATATTGCTTGCAAAGTTTATTATATCAAGAAAATTGTGTCATACTGCCATTGAAATAGAGTTCTGACATACATATCTTCCATTTCATAAGATTTTGGCACAGAAGTTGAACTTCTTGCAAGAGAAATCGGCATTAACAAAGAAAAATGAGTTATGAAGAACCTCTTTACACATGTGCCAAACTAAAGCTAAAGCCTTTGATTAGATTTAGAGAGCAGACCAAAATAAAAAAGTTTTCGAGACTGCAGGCACTTCCCTTCGAAATCTACTATTTACAGTTCTCTTATAACGCTTTCTTGAAACTAACAGAATTTCATCAATTTAACATCTGTGGATGATTTCCACTAAGTTAATTGAATGAAGAGGTGGCTAATATGACTTGCTTATGTGACAACATCCCCTTTCTTAGAGATCAAGTGTCCTAAATGATCGGAAATCAGCGTTCACATCCTCCTTCTGAAAAAAGAGTAACAAAATGTGTGTCATCATCAGGTTAGTAATTGGGTTTTAAAGTCTATTAGCTGAATTGACCCTTGAAAAAGTGGGATTTGATGAATCGTTTTTTGGAATCAGTGAACTGTTTCACTTCTTTTGCTTCCAAAATGACTGTGGCGTGGCTCTAGAAGCAGCAAATATCTCCTCCAAGAAGTTCAACTTCTGTGCCAAAATCTTATGAAATGGAAGATATGTATGTCAGAACTCTATTTCAATGGAAGTATGACACAATTTTCTTGATATAATAAACTTTGCAAGCAATATTCGTGTATAGGTTCATT
>ENA-UOTZ01001374-UOTZ01001374.1-compost-metagenome-genome-assembly--contig:-NODE-1374-length-16883-cov-5.259431_pt1 | contig 16883 bp, 13 predicted proteins | sample MGYA00238144_ERZ746983 | MGnify/ENA primary metagenome ERZ746983 (study PRJEB28759, sample SAMN06268863) | compost metagenome | isolation source: single cell | place: USA: California, Emeryville, Joint...
TGACTTCTCTTTAAATCATCTAAAAAATAGGCAGCTTGAGTCTTTTCACTTTGCTTTGACCACAAAAAATCTTATTACCAACATTTGCTTGAGCTGCTAAGTATGATATCAGAGTTATAACATGGATCTGTGGAACATCATCCTTGATTGAGTAAAGTTCACTGTTGTTTCTAACAAATATGAAAATAGCGAGAGCTGTTAGATGAATAAAGTGAAATGTCAGTTCATTGCTGGCCATTCAGGGAACTACAACTCGCAAAACTTTGGCTCCAGAATATGAGCTCAACTATCAAATAAATATATTCCTCTCAAAAAGAGACTCAAGAGCACCTTATTTAATCAACGAGTGATTCAATTTTCAATTAGTAGTAAATCTGCTGTAATAGACTTCATTTCGAACCATCGAGTAGCTAATTTAACGAACACTTTTCTGTTAATTTTCAATCTCTATCAGAGATATCTTTGGTTCGTTTCGATTGCAGTTGATGTTATTAGAAATCTCAATAACAATGCTAAATCTTCAATCACTTACTAATCTCTGATATTAAGCGGCTTCAACATCTCAACTCTATCTAGAAGTTTCCCTATAAAACTAACAAATTTGAAATGGCAGACAATTGAAACCAACTGGAAATTTATTACAGTTTCGTTTTATTAGTTTTCTTTTTTCTGTATTTACTTTTTCGTGCAACTCCTTTCTTAATTACAAAATAGAACTCAACAATGGGCGCCTTCGAATTTTTTTTACATAAAGGACATGGACATACAGTGTCCAATTGATCATCTGATGTGAAGAAGAAATCTACATCCTTCATTTACGGTCTCTTCGAGAGTGCACTACTTTTCCCAACCTAGCATCGGTTATCTTCGCTGTTTGGCTCTCTTCAGGTGTTGAGATCTCTAGACTATGACCAAGCAAAAACAAATGAAAAGCTAAACATTTTTTCAAATAAGATTCTTCTTTCTAAACATTTCTCTCCTCTCATCACTTAAGTCTTTACATTTTGAGCATTGGAGTTATTCCTGTTCGATTATTTCTTATCATCATGCAGAGCTAAGAATCAATGCTGCAAATTCTCTTAATTTGATGTATGAAAAATGGCTCTCTCCAATTATCAGCCTTCATTTTGTAGGCTAACAAGTACCTATCTTGATCTGATTCAGGGAAATTTACGACTGAGAAACAACTTCAACTTCACAGGATAAATAATTCAGCTCTGCGGATGGGATTAACAGCAAATTGTGAGATGTAGAGTTAATTATTTTGCAAAATCTTGCCGAAATACAAAATTTAAATCAATTCAAAGATGACATACAAGAATCAATAATTTTTATGATTTAATCAAACTCTGAGACGTATCAAAAGTATATTCAGTGATTCAGTACTAAGAAAAATTTAATCGCTTCGAATCATAACGGATCCTCTCAGTGAATTTCTTGACGCTGGTCCAGATTCTTCATTAACCACTTCCGCAACTTTCAAAATAAATTCTCCCAATTTCACAGCTTTATTCGAGTTTTGCTCGATCTTCTCGATGAGTTGTTGAATTTCTTGAAGTTCTTGAATCTTATTTTGGCTTAAGACACTAGTCTGACCAGATTGAATGGGATTGTTGGCAGATGGTGATGATAAAATGGATTTAATGGTATTTGCTGCGTTGTGAATTGTTTTAGCCAAATCAACACTTTGTGTAATTGCCGATTCAATTTTTATTTGAGGTTTTTTCCCCTCTGCTTCAATCGAGTTAATTTGATGATACGCTGCCGTAGTCGTTGCAGTCACAGTGAAAGTGGTTGTAACTGTAGCTGTAGCTGTAGTCAACATCGTGGCTGTAGTTGTAGCTGTAGTCAACATCGTGGCTGTAGTTGTAACGGGAGAGGTGGTTGTAGAAGTGGAAGTAATCGTGACGGTTGTGGTGATAGGTGGCAGAGGTTGTCGTACTACTGTAGTAGTAATGAAAGACGTGACTGTGGTAGAGGCTGTAAATGTGATAGTGGATGTCCGGATAGATAAAAGTTTTTTAACGAGATTATTAAATGCTTCTTGTTTTGGCACAGTGCTAGTCGTAGCTGTGCCCAGCGTAAGCAATATCTTAAAAGTGCACAAAATTATAAAGATTCTCATGAGCTGGATCGAAAATTTCAAATATTGATTATTTGTTAAATTCTAATTTGAGTTCTGGATAAATACTCAACAACAATCAAATAAATTAGCTCAAGAGTGTTTTTCTCTCCATCATCTAAATAAGCGAGGAGTTTGAGTCTTTTCACTCATCAATCTTTTTGTCAGTACTGAATTCATCTATAAAGAATACACAGCATTATGATAGCCTAGTTCTGCGAACCATCAATAATTGAGTAAATTTTAGTGCTGTTTCCAGCAGTCTTGACAGCGCGAGAGCTTACTTGATGTATCAAGTGATGATTGAGTTGTATTTTGGCTTCATCCTTGGCCATTCATGCATAGCTTTGCCTCCAAAGTCTAAGCTCAAACATGAGATAAAATATTTACTTGAAAAGAGACTCAAGAGTACCTTATTTAATCAACGACTGATTCGATTTTCAATTCCTTTCAAATGAGTAAATCTGCTGAAATAGACTTCATTTGACGAACCATTGAGAGGTTACTCAAATTATTCAGTTCACCTTCGATCTCTATTAGAAATTTCTTGGTTTTTTGTCGATTTAAGTTGATGCTATAAGAAATTTCAGCAGCACTGTTTCTAAGTTGTCTCAGTCAATTACTCATCTTTGGTTTTAAACAGCTTCAACATCTTAACTCTATCGAAAAGTTTTCCTATGCAAACTCTCTGATTCTCATATTGGAAAAAAAAAAACTTTGAAAAGCCAAATAATTGGAACCAACAACTGGATTTTTATTTGAGTTTCTTTTTATTAAGGTTTCTTTTTTTGTTCTCTCTTCTGTATGTACTTTTTCATGCAACTCCTTTCTTGATTACAGAATAACGAGCCCAGCAATTGGCGCCTTTGATTCTTTTTACCAAAAGGACGTATGCATGACAGTGTTCAATGAATCATTTGATGTAAAGAATAAATATGCAACCTCCATCTACGGTCTTTAGGGTGCACACTGCTTTTCCTGAGCTAAAATCAGTTGTCTTTGTTGAGTAGCTTTCTGCAGCTTTAAAGAATTTCTATACAAAGAGACTATGACCGACCAAAAACAAAAAGAAGTGGTTAATGGAAACGTAGACAAAGAAAACAAAAATCTAGACATTTTTTGATATTATATTCTTATCACTGCGCATTTCATTCCTCTAACAGCTTAACTCTTTGATTTTCTGAACAACAGAGTTATTTTTTGCATTAATTTTCTTCTGATTATTCCTCATCGTCATGCAGAGCTAAGGGTTACAGCTGCATTTCTCTTAATTTAATGTGTGAAAATTAGGTCTTTTCGACTTAAAAACCTTCAATATGAAGGTTAGCAAAAAGAATAATAAGTCAGGACTTTGGGATGACCAGTATAATGTGAATATCATAAGAGTTAATTAATTCTTAAAATTGTAATTGGATCCAAACTGTCGAACAAAACAAAAGACTCCTTAGTTATTCATTTGTAAATGGAAAGAATAAACTATTAATAATCTTATTTGCAAGTGAACGAAATTCTGTGGCCACTCAAAGATTTCTTTCCTCTCGAGAAATTTCACCACTTCGAATCATAACAGATCCTCTACTGATTTTGCTGATGATGAGGTTCCAAATTCTTTTAAAACTTGCGAAACTTTCAAGATAAATTCTCCCAACTTCAAGACTTTATTAGAGTTTTGTTTCAATAATCTCGATAAGTTGCTGAACTTCCTGAATCTTGTTTTGACTGAAGACACTACTCTGACCAGGTTGAGCGGGATTGTTCACAGATAATGATGATATAATGGATTTAATGACATTTTGCTGCTTTGTGAATCGTTTTAGCCAAATCAACACTTTGAACAATAGTAGATTCAATCATTATTTGAGGTCTTGGTACTGCTGATTCAATTGAGTTAGTTTGATGAACAGCAGTCGTGACGCTTGCAACAGTGGAAGTGGTTGTAACTGAAGCCATAAACAAAATGAGCTTTTAGAGTTTTCGTATCTTCCTCTCCAAATTATCTTTGGCAATTCCTCTCCCTATTGTATTAAGCTTTCATTATGGATTTTGCTCTACAATAAAACGAAATAAGACCCAAGAAATGATCGGAAATTTTCAAAATGAACTGAACGGAGATTTACCGCGATACAACAGCGAGTTTGAAGGCAGTACCGTTAAAATAGCCGTCAGCACTCATGGGATCTCAAATAGAGTTAGCATACACAGCGTATCAAATAAAAAATTGTTGAGCGAATTTCAAGGGCCAATAGTGAAAGGAGGTACAGCACTTCAGAATGACCCAATCCATTTACTCTCTCATCCAAAGGTTCCCATACATTAGTTCAGCAAGTTCCTGACACAGATTTTCTAATTTCAACGAATTCTCTGGGTCTAAATAACATCGGTGAATCTAAATTGCAAGTTTACTCTTTGAAGCAGAAAGTTTTCCGCGTGTTTCAATGGGAACACCCAGAATCTCGTACACTTCTGGTGGTTCTGAAATTAATTTAATGCAGCTAGACATCTATGATGTTGCGTTTGACAGGAGACACGGACGACTTCTTGCACAGTCGATTCGTAAAAGTGCGATGTATCATGTTTTTGACTGTAACGACTGGCGCTGTCTCAAGAAGGCTGCTTGGCAACCGGCTCATCCCGACGGTAAATCGAAAACAATGAAAAATATAACTTAGCAACCAACATAGGTGTTGTAACTGGAATAGATGTTGACGAAAGCGGTGAATACGTGTCAATTATGGATCGTAGCGGGGTTCTTTCAGTTTCAAAGATATCAGATGACAGCTGTCTGCTAGCGAGGTCCATGGGGACATTGCAGTGTATCACTCATTTAACTCTCAAGTAATCAAAAACAATTGGGTTAGGGTGGAACAGGTGCCGATGGAGTCAATTTGGCATTGCTGTGAGCTTTGATTCGAAAAAAGTAAATCTTATTGACCCAATAAAGGACAGATTGCTTTTAGAGACGCATATAGAACCGTTTAAATCAGGTATAGTATATGTTCATCGCACGAGTAAAATCGGTATTAGCACTCAACTCTATCGACTGGAAAAAGAATGAAAGTTTATTGGCTTGCTGCTCGAATGACTCTGGTGTGAAAATAATTGATATGAGGGAAGGAAAGATCGCAAAGACTGTGACCGAGTTGACGAGCGGAGGTACTGAGTTTGTTTATTTTCTGTCATTTGATTATAGTTAATTAAGGAATAATGCAAACAATTAAATGGAGTCCATGCGGGAATATGCTGGCAGTTGTTTCGTCAGACGCTTCGATTAAAGTGACTGATTTGAAGATAGGAAAAATTGTTTTTTCGAGTACAACTCCAGACAGAGGTAAGCCTATAATTTTGCCCTCTTATCCTAAGCTAAACATTTTCTCTTAGAAAAAGGCTGGTCAGTTTGCTTCCTTGATAACTCTTTTTAATGTAATATACATTATTTCGTTGCAATGTCTCTTTTCCTTTCTCATATTTACATGTTACACGTAGTCTAAGTAGCTCTTAAGGCGTTAACAACAGAATTTGATTACTTCCACGCTGATAAGAATAAATTGCTAATTGATAGTGATCATATGCATTTTTATATAAAACTATAAAAAAAAAAAGAAATACAAGACTCATTAGAAGCTTTTGGATGACGCAGTTGCGGAGATCCAATGCTTGAATGGCATAAAATCTGCACACAAATGCGCCAAATTAAGAAATATGAATGATATTTCCTAAAAAAATTTCATAACAAAAACATAATAATTTTAGAAGCCCAGACGCGAACTTTGAGTTTAGAATCCCAATGAAAATTGGATTTGATTCTACAACTGTTCTGATTCGTTAATCAGACTCTTCATTCTGCCCGACTACGAATCTTACTTGCTTATGTGAGAAATAAGCGTCAAAATTGTTCAAAGAGCGCGATGATTCTTTTTGAAAAGTCATATCATAAGAACAGATGCTGTCCAACTTTTTCAGTATTGGCTTAGTTGGACTCATTTTTTGGCTGCTTGGCACCGATTTCGGTTTATCAAACTTAAGCATGGACGAGGATTTTCCATATTTCGGAGATTCAATCGTCAGACTCGGAAATGAGACGACATTGCCACTCGGCTTTTGCTGTACTGCCGTGAGTCTTGGAGTCGCCTCGCTATTTTTCCGTGAGGTTGGCGGCCTAATCATTGGCTTCACCTCCTGCTGGTTTTTGGGCCTCAAACTTTGAAAAATGGTAGGTTTGATACCCAAATTGCGAATAATCTGAAGCGCGTCAAGATTCTTTGGTGAAGTCGGTTGTTTTTCTGACGTTTTGAGTTGGCCACTGAACACAAGCACCTTTTCCCGCGGAGATTTCAAGCCCATCGACTTCGCTGTTTGAGTCGGAGATGATGGCATGAGAAGTTTCTCGCACTTGGCTTCGAGGCTTGTAGAGAAGAGCTCCTCTCTGGGAGAGCCGTAGCCAATAGATACTTCATTTAGTGATGGAAAGTATACCAGCTTTTTTGTAGAGAGGGGTTTATTACTTGACATGTAGGAAGCAATTTAATAGAGTTTTACTAAGATACTTTAACAAAGATTATCTAATTTAGGAGTATGCAACTGGCCGTCTATTCGATAATCGCAAGATAACACTGCTCAAATTAAGAGAAGATTTGAGCACGGATTCAAGATCGAAATTATAGTATATTAAATGAAAGCTGAATGAGCCGAAATTTTTTAAAAAATAATAGAAGCTAATTAAATGAATTTAATCATTCTAAAAGTAGAAGTCTTGCGAATGATTGATCCAGCTAAAAGAAGCAATTAAATCGCTAAAAACTGCGATTTATAATCTTATTCTGAAATGCGGGCTTCAAATTAGCTAGCAGAATCGCAGCATCCAGCCGAATGGAAAATACAAAAATGATATCCTAATCCTTCGTGCGCAAAATCGTGAATTGTTCCTCAATGTGTAGGTTGTTCTCCAGAATGCCATTTCGTGAAGTTTGTAACTCTAATTAATGATCTTCGGATGCTCTTTAAGAGAAATACGCTATCGAGGGGATCCTCTACTAACGCTTTGTACTCATATGATAAGTGTGATCTATTAATGTTTCTTCTTTCAAATTTAAGACATAGTATATTGAAGAATTATTTGAAAATTTTGTGATGGTTCGGAAATGAGACCGTGGAAAACTGAAGATCATATTTCTTGACAGTATGGCTCAGATCACATCTCCAAAAAACGAGGAAATTGAGAATCAGATCTATTAAATCCAAAATGGTGGAATGCCACAAATGAGTTTAGATTTGAACGAAACAAAAGCAAGCTGATCGTTTTCAAACAGTGACTGTTGGTACAATTCTTAATAACACTATTAGCTTCATCATATGTGCCATTACTCAGAGCAGATAAAGATTGAATTCAAAATAAATTAATAACTAGAATACTTTTTCATTTTCATAGCAGTGAGAGTGCTTGGTTCAAGCGAAATTTGATTTTCTCTCGTTCTCATTCTTATAAGCTCCTTGCAGTTGATAGCGGGAATTTATTTGAAATAGTTTCCGATTGAGAATGAAGATTCACATTGAAACTATTATGAGCATTGTCCTCTTGTTTTTGAACCTATACCAATAAATAATTCACTCATAGTCCATGCGCAAAAATGCGGATGGCAGATACATGATTTAGAAATCAACTTGCCATATAAAGGACAGTGGCATTTTCTGGAATCACAGTGTCTATGCCTATTTTCGATTTAAAATTCCAGATGATTCACACATTAAAATTTAATATTTGAAAGGAAGGATGGCAGATTTAGACTCCATTTTCTGGGAGATTGGATATTATTCATATCTATTAAGCAGCTTCCAGGAATTTCTGAGACCAAAAAAGTTTTAAGGAATGAAAAAAAAAAAATGGAAAAATTTGAAATGTTGAGAGCGCTTCCTTCATTCGGGTACGTAGTAATAGATCCAACGAAGATTTGCACTTGAATAGAAGCACAAACCTTATATACTGTATCAGAGCTATTCATGAGTGGTTCAGTCCAGAACATTATAAATTGTGAAGATTTTAACTTTAATATAACGTTTAATCCATCAGATTAACACAGGAATGCTTGCCTACATCCAAGAAAATCCATTTAGTCGAAGACGGTCTCGTGCTGTGCGTAACACCCTAAACCCTATTGAGGTAAAATACTCCATTTATCCATATCATTCATCTGGCTAGTTTGAGAAATCGCCCGTAAAACCACGCACCAAGCTCTACTCATTCGAAAGAGAAGTGAATTTTTGTCGCTCCTTGGTGTAATACTTGAAAATATCCGCTGCTGCATCTCTAATTAATGTAGTGAAGAAAAAGAAGGAGAAAGGGACGATTCCTTTGAAGATGGGCGAGTAACAAAGCTCTTTCACAGCAGGATGTTGACCATTGAAGGTGCATGCCTTGTGATGTCGCTTTTCGGGCTTATTCTGATCGTGATCCAAGTAAAGACACCTTTTTCAAATGTCAGTTCGCTTAAGCTTGGATAGTACGAACTTGAATTCTATGAAATGAACAGTTTTTGGTCAGATGTGATATTGTACATGATATTTGGCCTCAGCTTAACTCTCGGTACTACCTACATGCAGTGAACTTTGTGCTTATCAGCATTGTTAGTCTTTCTAATCATCATTCGCTCCCATCTCGAGATTATCTACTTGAAAAAACGGAAGCTGATCCCTCATACAGGAAATCTCTTTAACACAGGAGGATATATCCCGATGTTATTCGAGATTTTCATAACAATGATAATACCCTACCCCTGGCTGACTGGTAATTGAAGATATGTGAGTCATCATTTTATCTGTTTTCAGAGAATCGCACGTTTTCACATTCGCTCGTTGACGGGTCTGAGATTTATTACCATGACAATGAAATCCTCAGTTTATTCTCAGTATTGCGTGTCATTATTATCCTCAGAGTGCTTCTGCTGAGCTCCTACTGGAACAGCAATCGAGCTCAAAGACTTTGGTATCAAAAATCTTGACAATTCGATGATTATAACGAACTCAATACCGCATTTTAGTGAAATGTATGCCGTAGAAGCTGGAATGCTATTCACAGCAAAATGCGTTATGAAAAAGAAACCTCTGGTTTTTATTTTTGCCGCTTTTTTGGCGAGTATCCCATTCTTTGGATGGATGCTCCGAGTTGCTGAACGACCAATATTTAGAAACTTCAAAGGAGAGCTGGGCTATAATTGGGCCAACTCTCTTTGGAACATTATTATCACCATGACAACAGGTAAGAAATTTTCGATGAGAATTTCTTAACTGATCGGTTGCCTCAGTTGGATACGGAGACTATTATCCTCAAACGTTTCTGGGAAGATTTGTTGTATTTTTTGTATGTATTTGGGGCACTATGGTCATCTCTTTGATGGTTATCACCTTAATGAACATCTTCACAATGAATAATCTTGAATCAAAAGTATATTCGAGCATTCATCATAATCAGTCTTCATCAACATTGATTAGGCGTTCACGGTGTTATCGCGGCTTACAGCAAAGGATGTGTTGAGAAAAGAAGCCGCGAATGTGATCACAAATTTAGCGCGAGGGAAATTCCTCACAAAGAAAACTGGGAGAGTATCTCAGTTGCATATCGAGCAGACGAAAAAATACTTGAAATCGTTTAAGAACGCTCTCAGGTAGCCGAATTATTTATGCTGTTATGACTCCTATTTTTCAATAGAACTTACCGTGAGCTGTCAACTGAGAATGCGACGATTGATGATATTATGCAGAGCATTGAGTTTCTTAGAGATGAAGTCATCAGCATCAAAGAGACTCAGGTTAGATTTATGGAATCGATGCAAGATTCAATGAGTGGACTTGGCTTCAGATTAAGACCTCCGAGGCAAAAAACCAGAATCCGTACTCGAGGAAGCACTATGCGAAAATCAGGAAAAGCAACATTACTTCTGAATAGCGGTGGTGAAACTCCGTTTATGAGACTTGATCCAAGAAGCAGAAATGGAAGCCAGGCAATTAAAATAGACTTTTCTAAGATTGGAAATGAAAGTCCATTTGCAAGAGCAGCAAACCAAGGTCTCAAGAGCGGAAATGATAGTATAAATGATGGTAATATAAATACATTTCTTGAAGTTTGCTAAATTGGAAAATTTATAGAAGCTGAAGCAGTCCGAAGGAAAGACAATAATTTGTTCATGTCGATACGAGTATCGCATGATAATTCCAAACTCTTGTGAGAGTTTAAATTATTTTAGAGAATTGCATTTAGTCCCTGTGAAAAAAATTTATATATACAGTTTTCTTATTGAAATTGATATATATTGTTTTCTTTTTGAAGCCCTCGATATCCCAAAGGTCGCTTATTTTTTATGCAGTTTACAATTTGAACTGGAGCTCTCCTTTAATCCATATTTTGCTTAATTTTATCAACACAATTTATCAAATTAACTGCGTGGCTTCGTTTATTTTCAGTATATTGATGAGCTCTGTTGCCTTTGACTATCCTTGCATCAATTAGCTTCTCATCAGCGAATCTCATTTTCCTCCTGCTGTTTTCCATGTTTGCTGATTATTTTTCAAGTTTTCCAATCGAGTTGAGAAGAAGGAAAATTATTGTCTGGAGATTAGTAATAACGCAAACGTAGACTCAATACTCAATATCATGAAATTATCCTCTTTCCAAATTCCATTAATCTTCTGACCTGTGCATATGAAAAATATTCATTTGCCATTTAGAATTTGTAGTAAACTTTCCTATGACAATTATTGGCTATTAGGCTTCGCCTTCTATGACAAAGGTCTAATTTGCATGCTGTTTATAAGCAATATTGTTCTTAATGCTTCCTAATGCGTCAACAATTAATTCTTTTCAGAGTAATAACCCATTTCTAAATTCATATATTTGAGCTATTAGTGAATTAAATGAATCACCTCCCAAAATATTTTAAATTAGATTTTTAATTCAGGCGTCTTCCATTAAGCATATGTTTTGCAGCGACATCCAAATTTTTCCCGATGATAAAGTGATCGTGGGCAAGATCAATGGCTACATTTTCAATACTTCTGGCAGATGTGGATGCTATATTATCTTGTTTTGGTTTATCTTCCTTCTTGTCTCGCTTCTCATCATATGCATCAAATTTTGGAAACAATTTTCTCGGATCAAGCGATCAGACCCCTCAGTGTCATTGAAAGCCTTCTTGGAAGGTTATATCCGCAGAAAAATCGAAAGGACATTAGCAGTGTATGTCTCTGAGAGGAAATGGGTTCAAAACTGTTTCTTTGCGCTCTCGCGCTTGACATTCTGTTTCGGATACCCGTCTATGAGCTATGTCCTCCTATTTTTGGTACAATTTACTGCTTCGGACAGCAAGTTCGGAATTTTGAGCGTAATAGGAAGATTTTCAGGAGGAGGATTATTTGCACTCGGAGCGATGTTTCTCCAACTTCTCACTCTCTACAACATAAACACAAAACAAGATCTAATGTTTTGGCACGCGAATCCTGCTAAAACGAATAGATATACTACAGAGGAAAGGATGCTCATCATCAGATTGAATCTCCAAAAAGCAACATTTTTCACCCTTTCCGGCTACCTTACACCAATCGTTACAATGCTGCCGGGATTATTTGGAGTCAATATACTAGACCTTGAGAAGGGACTTTTTATTTGGTCCATCGTGAATTCAACAACCTATTTTTGCTTCTTCGCTGAGCAGTGGTCGTTTCTGAGGTTTGAGCAGAATTTCCTCAAATGTCAAGCTCGATATATGATTCGCGATGATAAAGCTCTGAGAATGAAAGCATTCCTGAGAGATTATGGACCACATGCAATGATTGAGTATTTGACAAGTTCGGAAAACCAATACTCGAATGCGAGAGAGCTCGTGGGACAACTACAAGAAGAAGTTACTCCTTACCTTCAACAGCTTGAAGACCATGTAGAATTAATCAACCAACCGTGTGATCCGGTGCCAATCAACACAGGCGAAATAAATATCTTTCCAAAGATCTATTCAATTCTCTCACTTATATATGTTTTTGCTATTTTCATTTGGCTGCTAGGATGTGTGGGCTTTGTCGGGAACACTGTGTTTCTTATTGCAGCGATTTGCTTCTTGCTGGTGACCCTTATATTCCTTCCGCTGTTTTCCTTCTTCGCCTTCTCATCCGAATTTTCTTTTGGAGTGGATCAAAAGGGAAGTGAGTATTTCGAGATTTCTCGTCATTCTGACTTTCTCGAGTCAATGTAAACATCAGGTGATTGAAAGCATGCTTGTTTGATATTTTGCGCAATAAATCTTTATAAAATTTATTCGTTGTGAATACAGAATAGAGTTTTACCGCTTGCTAATTAAGTTGCTAGTTGAAAGAGCGAGAAAGCTCGTATTTAAAGAGATAGTTTTCATTAAAAAAATATGCATTTTCTTGTGAACTTAACAAGATCTGAATATTTCGGCACAATCATTAAACTTGTTGTGAAAACATCCCTGATTCATCAAGGTATTCACCGTCAAATAGTTGCCACTCACACAGACCACAGATTACCGATCGCATGTTTTCATGTGAAGAGAATTTTTTTATTCAGAGAAAAATACTGGATTACCTCGTCCAGTCTTCGAGATTAAATTGCTCTATTTTTTTCACAATAATTTTATCACGGCTGAAGCTTCCCGATGAGTAGTTATAAGAAAATTGAAGAGGCTATCAACTGGAACCTTGGAGTCCAAAATTTTTATGGAGACGAGGATCTGTATAAACACTTTGTCCATTCCTTTGAAGAATGCTCTTTGCAGCAAATTCTTCCTTATATTCTTGAAGGCATGGTGCTGAAAAATTGGAGTTTAGTCTCAGAGGAAGCTCACGGCTTACAATCAGCCTCTCGGTAGGTCCACAGCAGAAATTTTCAGTCTAACTGGCACATTTGTAGTTACTTAGCAGCAACTTCAGTCAGTCATGCCTCATTGGAATTGGAAAAGATATCAGCGGCGTTACAGAAAGAGCTAAATACCAATGGAATAAAATCCACTGCGACACAAGCTCAAGAAGCTGAAATCGGAAAGGCTTATCTAAAACTAATCGATGAAATCGTCTTTTTGAAAGAAAAGCTTGCAGCCCTTACCAAAACGAAAGCTGATTTATCTGAAATTGAAAAATACCGTAAAATCGAGGCTTTTTTCTCAGGTTCAACCCTCTATTGCAATTGATGTTAGGATCTTATCAGACAATAGACCCAACGACATATCAAAATAAACCTCGAATCCTGCCGTTGCCTCGCGATCAAAGTACCAATCCGTCCATTCGTGCACATTAATTCAAACCTTCATAGAACTTCCGTCTCAACAGGACATACCAAACTTCCAAATAAAGTCAAATTCAAAAATCTTTGAGGCTGAATCTCGTAAAATTTCTTTTTTGGAGCTTAATTTCAATGATTCTTCGATGAAATAGAGCAATCTAGTAAAGGAAATATAAGCCAGGTTCAAATTGAAAAGACAGGTAAGACTCATTAAGGACTTTGCCTAATGTTTTTAATACATGACTAGCTTCTCAACAAGAAGTGAACAGGAATAATTCCAAGGCATCGATAAAAGAAATTGTGCTCCAAGAACCTGTTAAAGAAATCAATGTGAAGGACCAAAAAGAAGCACCAAAATCAAACTCAATAATAGAAAAAAAGGAATCAGAGCCTGAACTAATTGTAGTGAAGCAGTTAGATCATAAAGCGGTACAACAGCAAAAGGAAGCTCTGGGAGGAGAAATAGAAATAATTAGAGAGAGTAAGTCCGCTCCTGCTAACTCTACCTGCTGCAGTGGTTGCAGAATATTTTAGCTAACACTTGCTTGCAAAACCTTGCGTTTCACGATTTTTATCCTTAATCCATTGATTATCTGAATTGGCATCTTTGAATAGACTCCATTCAGTATATTGAAAATCGATACCATTATCTACCATAAAACTCGATGAAAATGACTGATGTGAGACTATTCATTTCAAAAATAAACTAAGAGAGAGCGAACAAGTATGTTTGGAAAGAAAACTGTATAATTCAAGTGAGCAATGACCCTATAGAACTCTAACCTTTTAGGTAGATAAAATTTAAAACGGTCAAATTGATCGTATACCGTCAGGCACATAACAGAACTCAAGCACACACACACTAAGACACTGTATTTTTTTCGGTAAACCGAGATATTTGAGAATCAAAATTGAAAATAGTTTCGCTGTATGCTCTGCTTTCAAAGGAGAGAAGATTATTTACTGAATTTAGAGAAGCTTGTATCCTAAAATAGGTTGACGATAATTCGTATCCCTCTGCGAGATTTGTAGTCTTAAAATTGTTATGAACAAGTCCCTCCGAATCCTCTCTAACAGACTCACCATGCTGGGCCAGCAAACTGCTGCTATAAAAGGCGACGAGAATCTTTGATATCGTAGTTACACTCAACTTTACCTTCTAATAGGATTGTGTATCTTTATGTAATATAATTTTATTTGATTCTATCACGTTATCAAATGGATATTTGCTTAATCTGCTATGAAGAAAAACCTCTGATTACAGTTCATGACTCATGCCGGTACTGCGCGGATTGCGTTTTCGGCTGGCTCTACACTCTTGCAATAAACAACAAAAATGTACACGGTTTTACCCTGGCAGCCTGTCCAACTCAAAGTTGCGTACATCAAAGGATTATGGTGTCATTCTCTTCCGAGCTTCCTAAAACACTTAAAGCCCAACTAAACGATATCTATTTTCGAAACTACGTTTCAAAGACTTCAGATTTGCTTGAATGTCCCAATCCGTCATGTGGACGTGCAGGTTTTACCATTTCCTCTCATTTCGGATGTCGAACTCCATTCGAATGCGAGTATTGCGAACATCAATGGACTCATCCGATCATAGGAGGCTCTTCAGATAGTGCGTGCCAGAGATTCAAAACTTATATTGTGAAGGAATTTATCTCGAAGCGTTGTCCTCACTGCCAAACCTATATAATAAGAAACGATGGATGTAATACAGTCTATTGTCCAGGATGTGATAAGAGGTTTCCATGGGTCAGTGTATTCCGCCGAGGATGGCTCATGCTATTTCTCTTGTTATTTACTCCTGCTTTCGCTGTCCTCTGCTATTTCTATAAAGATATTGTTGATTGGGCTGACGAAAATGGATTGATCGCTGAAATAGGGCTTTGGGCTCTTCATGTTGTTTTATTTCATATGTGCATCTATTTTATGGTGCGTTATGTAGCAACGGTACGAATTTGTCTTGAGAATTACAAATCCATGGTGGTTCGTGGTGGAATAATACTTTTTACGGCTGCGATACCTGTAGCAGGTCTGATCGGATTAAATTATCTGCTTCAGGATTACTATAAATTTTGGATATCGATTGGAGTGGCTGATCTGTTAATTGGTGCAGTCGTAGTGGCGCTTGTAGGTGCTTGCTTCATCTTCATATCAATTCGTCAATTGATTGAATTAAGCAGAGGACCACCACAAGACGGAATATCAGCACCACTCACAATCAACGATGAAGCCAGAATCGGAGACAACAAGGATATCAAAGAAGTCGAAGAATACAAAAATGGAGATGATATCGAAGCTCACAGAGAGCACGAACCTATAAAGTCTTTGCATTAACAATCAGATATATATAGAGTACATACCTTTTAATTACTGTAACTACAGTAATGATGAAATTTTCATTGATTGAAAGTTCGATAAAGAAGTATGATTTGCATTTTTTCTTGTAATACAGAAAATAATACCCATTAGGGCGATTCAAGCAATCATTTCTGAGTTATATATATATAAAACTTTTAATTGCCATATGTTGTGAAGTTTGGAAATTTTCTACCATTAGTTTCGAACCTATTTAATAGCCTGGTTATAGTTTGAGAGAAGGTAGCCTTTGCATTCTTATTCGAAAATTTAAAGGCGGTCAGAATTTTGGTTAATGGATTCTTAGAACTTTTATCTATATTCAGAAATATACCTATCAAGAATATTATTTGCTGACATAGATCAGAAATTCCAAATGGAAAATTGCTCCATCTGCTACGAAGAAAAGCCACTCATTGTCCTCCATGACAATTGCAAATTTTGTGCTGAATGCACATTTAATTGGCTAAAAACTCTTGCAAACAACAATAAAAATGTCAATATTGACACCGCAGTCGCTTGTCCAACCCAAACTTGCTCAGGTTTGAAACCAATAATGCTAATATCCGGCAATCTTCCATCTACCTACAAAGATCAGCTGAATGACATCTTTTTCAGAAATTACCTTATGAAGAAATCAGATATAATTCAATGTTCTAATCCATCATGCGAATACGCAGGAATGTCGACTGCCTCCCACTTTGGATGCCGAGTTCCCTTCCATTGTGAAAGCTGCGGTCAAGATTGGACTCATCCAATCGTGGGAGGAACCTCCGATAAGAAGTGGCCAAGGTTCAAAACGTATATCACAAAGACTTTATCGACAAAGCGATGCCCTTATTGTCAAACGTACATAACCAAGGCCGGAGGATGCGATATAGTCACTTGTACTGCTTGTAATAAAGCTTTCTCATGGGGAAGTGTATTCCATCCAGGACTTCTAATACTATTTCTATTGATATTTATTCCAACTTTTACTTTAGTTTGCTGCTACTATAGACGAATGCTGGATCATGCTAAGATTGACAATGGGATGAAGGTGGGCCTTTGGGTGATTCATTTTTTCTTACTCCACACGTTCATCTACATGTTCGTACGCTATTTCAACGTCGCTTGTAA
>ENA-UOTZ01001376-UOTZ01001376.1-compost-metagenome-genome-assembly--contig:-NODE-1376-length-16814-cov-20.972038_pt1 | contig 16814 bp, 12 predicted proteins | sample MGYA00238144_ERZ746983 | MGnify/ENA primary metagenome ERZ746983 (study PRJEB28759, sample SAMN06268863) | compost metagenome | isolation source: single cell | place: USA: California, Emeryville, Joint...
GAGATACCCAACCCAAATTGATCTTAGTTTGTTAAATATTATAGCAAAAGAGAAATGCATAAGATATGTGTTGCGGTTGCTTAGGCTGTTCTGTTGTTGGTCCGTGGTATCCCTCCATCAAATTGAAGTATGTAGCAGAGTTATTTGTTTATTTCCAGTTCTTAGTACTTTTGGGCTAGAATAGATGATATTTCTTTCTCGCATAAGAACAGGACGATAATATTAGAAGATGATCGACCATGAGAAGAGATAGTGTGTGCTTGCTTGTGAAGAATAACCATAGGTTTCTTATTACAATAACAAAAATATTCAATATAATACAACTGCTCAGTCACGAAATTCAAACCATATTCGCTAGAAAGCAGAGAAAATTTAGTTCTTTACGTTTCCTTCGGCTTATCCTCAGGCTTGGCTAATTCTTCAAGTTTCTTTAATTCTTGAGCATGCAATAATTCTTCAGTCGTTTTTGCTGTTGAAATACAAAAGATGAAGATCATTCTAAATTAGTTTAGATACATTTTTTCTTTTTCTTCTTTGGTTCTTCATCTTTGAAATGCTCATGCAAAGTAGGGAATTTCAGCATATATAATTGCAAATCAGTGATTTCGTCAAGAACAGCTGCACCTGCCCAAAGTTCTGAGTAAAAGTATCCAGCGACAAGACCTGCAGCAATCTTGTATATTGGTTTTACTTTAAAAGGCAACGTAGGCAACGGTATCTTATATACAGCATACGTGGCAATAGGTATCACAGCCGCTTTCACTATCTGTTGTTTTAATCCAATCCACGCTATCCTTTCTTGAAAATCTTTGATAGTAGCTCGATCTAAGATCCCATCAAACGCATGAGGATCATCTCCGAGTCTCTCGAACACGGCGAGCGTTCTGGCAATTTGTTCTGTTAAAGCATTATTACCTTTAGGAGGCTCCAAATCGGTATCCCTCATCAATATCTCTTTATTTATTTTGCAAATTTAATTTCTTCAACAATTCAAACACAACCCTTGATAAATTATCTTATTGCAACTGATTTGTAGTGCGGAAAATCTTCTGATATATGTTTATGTATGTGACTGCAGCCAGTGGTGATGGTGAATAAAAGTTTACTCACCCCAATTGATTATATAAGAAATGTACAGACTCAGATCGACAGTGGTAAGAAGATATGGAATTGTCGCCAAAAAAATACAGGAAATTTGAAATAAATTCAACAAAAACTACGTAATTTCCTATCGATCAAGCGCTATTTGATCTTAACTGAAGTTTTTCGAGCATCAACTTGGGCTCTGTTCGATGAATTGAGAACTGGACTCGTTAGTTCTTTGGTCGTGTCTTTTAGTTTGCTAGTTTTCATTTCGTTTTTCAAGGGGTCATCGGCTTTTTTAAAGGGCTTCTCCTTGTTCTCTAAGTTTTTTTCGTGAACGACTGGCGATGAAAATGCGGTTTTTCTATGATGTGCTTTAGAGTCGAATTCAGTACCAATTACGCTCCTATTATCAATGTAGTTGGATTCAGGTTCTCAAAAGTCAACGAATCTTACTTTCTCGAATTTGTCTTTGTGCTTGCACTCACAGGCGAAGAGTCTTCTGTATGGGATTTTCCTGCGTTTTTAGAGATTGAACCATTCATTGGATTCGACATTGATTTTTTCGTTGGAGCTACGATCACAGATCCAGCTGACACACGATGGAGCTTTGACGGTCCCGTGGTCTTGCCTTGACCAGGTTTTGACCCTTTGCTTGTCTGTTTGTTTAATATGTTATTTATCGTATAAATAAAGGAAGATGAAACTACCAATCGATAATTGCTCCCTGTGACCGACCCAAGATAATTCTGAAGGTATTCAAGCCTGTGATCCTCTCCTAATCTTTTCTTTGACTCCTCAAGTTCTCTAAGCTCGCGGGTCCTCAATTCTTCCTCCTCTTCTAACCTCTCTTTCTCCTCTTCTTCGCAGTTGGGAAGAGGTTCATGTAGCACCTTTTTAAAACTCGTGGCTTTCTAACAAGTAGCAATATTAGCTTTAAACTGTACTCTAACACCATTATTACCTCGGAGACTTCTTTATCGGTGTCTTGCGACAGTCGATTCACGAACTCTGCAAATTTTTTGATGCTATCATGATCATCAGGGAGCAGAGTCCCTCTGATTTCAGGAAGGAAACTCGCAAGTTTTCTCCTGACTTGGCTAACTTTATCTCCAGCGAGCATAAAAATATTGCTGAGGAGGTTCTGCTTAGTAAAAGTCCTTGAAAAAATATCTCCAAACTTTAAAAATAAGTGGATATAAGCAATTCTCATTTGGTAGCAGGAAGAATGATAAAGTTCTTCTTGGAATGTCTTCATCAAGTCTTTGAACCGGGTTATTAGATAATTGACTCTCATAAATTTGACGAGGATCTCTATGGCTTTGAGTCTGATCTCGAGGATTCCTTCCTTAACACGCTTCATCAAAAAAGGCACAACTTTATCATTTAGCTCTTTCATATCGAAAACTTCGAAATAAAATGGAATGCCATCGATCAATTGCACCTCTAGCCGCCACATATGACGCTTGGAGAGAGTGTTTCCGATGTTAAGCACCATATCTAAGTAGTATTTTCCATCTGAATTTTGGCTTTCTTTGGAGTCTTTCAGCTTTTCTTTGGACTCTTTGGATTCCTTCTGAGGGGTGTCCGGTTCAGCGTGTTTGAGCTCTTCGAATATTTCAACGAGGTCTGGAAGCTGAGGAACTAATTTAGTGATAATATCGTTGTCTTCGTCCTGCAGCAAGTTTTCGAAGTAATCTGTAAGGTTCTTTGCGAGGTCTACAGTGGCAAGGATTTTACAAACCTGTAAAGGAAAATCAATGAAATCTAAGGGAAATTCTCTATTGCTACCTCTGAGAAACATGAAACAGCTTTGAGTTTGAGCTCTTTTGAGGAATCTTTCAACATCTTTGCGTAGAGATGCCGCAATTGGTCTTTATTCTCTAAAATTTGCAGCATCGCTGGCAAGTTGTGTACAAAATTTTTTCTGATCTCCAATGACTTATGATAGGCGATATCCTAGAATGAGATAAGGGTTAATTACTGCACTTAGAAAGGCTATACTTTATAAAAGCTTTGGACGGTAGCTAAATGCGAAGGATCGTTCACGATGAATACCTGCAGCTGTAAGGTACCGAAAGGTTAATTAAGGGTTCTGAATGGAGTTTCATTCAACCTTATGGCAAATTTTTCCGATTTGCGATGAAATTTTGCGAATGATTTCCTCGTTGCTTGTCGTGCAGAAATCTAAAAGAGTCCCTGTAACACGGTTCTTTTTGCACTCATCACTCAGCAAGTCGGTCATTTCGATCAAGACATCGATACTAGCAAGTTTTATTTGCAAATTCGAGTCGTATACCAACTCAATAGTCTAATTTGTGCATTATATTACGGAATTAGACAGGAGTCCATTATTTTTCAAATTACTCGGTTCAGCATCTTATACTCAGCAAAATCGTCACCCTTTGCAAGCGTCACCTTGAGCAGCACTTCTTGTGTCATGACTCTCCTCACTTCAACATCGATATCTTTGCATAATTCCAAAGCTCTATCAAGAAGCGGCCCACCAAACCTCGGTCCCAGTCTCTATATATAATAAAATCAATCCAATTGCTGCTAGAAAATATCTCATATGATACATTCGCGACAAATCCTATCATTCTCGCGGCAATATATTTGCTCAGCATATGCTGACTGCGCTCTGAGAGGCCAAGTATCGTTGAAACTGTCTCTTTTTCGATGGTTTCATAAGGAATTTTGTATAAAAACTCGTTAAACGTGAGCACCCAACTATCCAACACTTCTTGACTCCACTGCTTTAGCACTTGAAGCGTGATGCGGTAGAATACTATCAGCTTATCCTCCGGAAAATCCTATAAAAGCTCAAACACAAGCTCTTCCGTCTAGCCGTACCTTTGAATTTATCATCTTAATAATGCTGCGTGAAGCCTCGATTTGGATCTCTTTTGTTTGGTTCACAATGTCGGACTTTAAATTAGCATTTAGTGTTTGTTGAAACAGTCTGCTGATACTTGGATAATCAAAGCGAATTTATCAAATGCCTCACTTTCCGAGAATATCCTCTTCAAGTTAGAGTATATCTAGCACGAGCGACACCAATCAAGGGGAAAATTTAGAAATTGGTTTCAAATTCAGTTTTCTTACTGCGTATTTCTGGATAGGCTGTCCTTTAGTAATGATATGAATAGAGCGCTTGACTTCACCCAAATCCTCTTCAAGCGTGAGCTTTTTTATTTCTTCTTCTGACTATAACGCAGCAAATGTCATTTAATGGCATGTTTCGATATGAAAATAAGGTCGAATAACAAAACGGATAAAATTCGGATTGGAAGTTACTTTGTTGCTTTTCGTAAATTCATTGTCGACGCGAGCGTATTCGTTCAGCCAAAGTATGGCGTCCATTTTAAATCTGTTATATTGAGATCTTTAGTTTATTGATCAGTGCTTAATTTATTTAATGAGAGTTTTTTTTTTATTGCCTCGGGCAATCAAGTGAAGAGCCCCGTATTAATCAAAAAACCTCTCCACAATTTATCACCTACAGAACATTAAAAATTATTTTATCGTTTCCATTTACTAGTTAATTCCTCTATTACCCTGCACCCTTACAGGTCTCTGGATATATCACATATGAGGGAGACTCTTGAAAAAGCTAATGTCATGAAATCTTGGAGCATCCAAATTTCGCGCAGAGAAATAAGCTTAGAAATTTGACGGATTTGTAGCTAGAGTTGGTCTTAAGCGAAATGGATTAGAGCGAGAATGCTTGCAGTAGTTTTAATTCAGCATCAACAGCTGAGATGGTGACAAGCTCCACCTAAATAATTAAAAATATTGATTTATTAATTAATAGTTTTGTCCGTGAACGCCAAAAATCTCGACAGGAAAGAAACCCGAAAGAAAGCCGGAAATAATAAACGGTTAGTGTCACAACCGATGGTTACAGACAAGTAAAGTCCAGGATTTTGAGATTACGGCTCTTCGCATTGGAAATAGACAATTTAAGAGATTTTATAGAGAGAAGACATGTTAGTAAATTATTGAGCTTGTGTCATAAGCTGAATATAACAAAATCTCGAAAAATAAACAAAAAGTACCGAGCAAAGATATTAAAAAAGGGAGGCTTACTAAGAACGGTCAGTCATTTGATCAAGTTAAGTTTTTTTGACTTTCCTAATTCTTTTCTCCACAACCTCCTGAAGATCAGCGAGCTCAGGATCGTCTTTTCCAGCATCTCGGAACTCCTTTTTCAACTGAACTCTCGCTTTTAAGGCAATGCTCTTATAGACTTCTTGTTCCGTCTTGGACATGCTTCTCCATTTTTGCCCAGCCACCCTGTTGAGGTGATCTCCTTCATACTCTCGCTCTAATTCACCGTCTTGAATTGAATTTTGATAAACCAAATATCCTGTCAGTCTTCGATTGATCCAGTCATGAAGTCCTTTCACTCTCTCACCCTTCTTGCTGGGAGTCGCATTCGAGTTGTCAGTGTCACCAGATTCCATTTTTCTATCACCACTTGAATCACTTGACTCAGCCTCAACTTTGTATGCTCGGGACCGAGGCCCTCGCTGCTGCTGCCGGCTTTCATAAGGTCGCTCTCTTCTCTCATTTCTGTCGTAGCTATCGTATTTCGATTTTTGTGAGTTTCCCATTGAGTGATGTTCCTTCGACTTGGATTTAGTTCGAACTTGACTCTGAGGCTCGTCATTCTCATCATCGTATGACGGCCGCTCTCGAAAAGTATACTCAGTGGTATTGTGATAATAATCTTGACTTTCTTCGTGTTCTTCCGGCATCAGGTCCATTTCAGAAGGTCTTCGTTCGCTGATTCGGCGGTAAGAATTCACGTCAATTTTCTGTCTTCGATGCATTGGATTTTCTTCATAGCCTCTGTAATGACCTGGCTCTTCATCAAATTCAATGCTATTTGAGTCAACACGATGGAAAATAGCTGTTTGCGTTGTGATTTCAACTGGCTTTTTCTGTGAATTTTGATAAATTTTGAATTTTTCATCCGTTCTCTCAGCGTTTTGAGCTCGGGCGAACAGGAAACTGAAAGGATCAGACTTCTTTTCTTTTGTCTTACTCAGTTCGAAATTGAGAGCGCTTTCTGACTGCATCTCATCGCTTGCCTTTTGATTTCCTAAATCCCGCTTTGAGAAACTCGCTAGCCTTTCTTTCAAAGAGGCAAACATATCCGTTCTCTTAGGAGTCACAGGCTCGATATACTCAATTTTTGGAGTCTTTATCCCACTCTTCCTTCTATCCTCAGTCTCGCTCATATCCTTCAACGTCTGAGTTAAATTAAGACTCAGATCTAACGAAATCCCTTGGAAACTCTGATCGACGATTTCAAATGATTCAATCTTTTGTCTTATTTCTAAAGGAATGTAAGCTTAATGAAATGAATGCTTCAGTATTCAATTTACCTTCTAAAATCGAGGTTTCTATCTTATAGCTCTTCATCTTGTGAGTTTTGTCTTTCAAATCATCCATCACCTCCATTATCCCATTGATCATCGCGCTTTCAGTGGCTCTCTGATCAGGCGATCCTCTGTGGTATAAGATCTTTATGAATTTTTCATACTCTTTGACACTTGTGGTCTTTTTTATCGTTTCGATTATCTCCTCAGAGGTCAAATTCAAAAACCGCTGCAACTGCTCCTGATCCACAACGTATTCGTTTATTCTCTTCTTCAAGTCGTGCTCTCTGCTCTTTAGAAATTTGTATTGTTTTTCAAACAGCTTTTTAAATTGGCTCTCCATCCCATCAAGACTGTCTTTAACCCTCTCGATCTCTATGCGTAATTTTTTAATCTGAGCCTCAGCGTGACGCTCAAACGAATCCAAATAGTCCTTAGATGAGAAATCGAGGATTTTGTTCTTAAAAGCCTCTCTGCTAGCCTGTGTTTCAGCGTCTAATTGAGTGATTGTAGTCGCCTTGTTGATTATATCCTGTATCGGGACAAAACTCTCAAGTTTAATAATGTTTGGATCAATCATGCATTTTATACAAAGCAAGGATGGGTGAAAGTTTTCCTTGGGGCAAAGAGCCTGAATTTTGAATCCCGGATGCAACGGACAAGATAGGTGGTCGAAGAGTTGGTCGTCATTTGAAGCTTGTGACAGTATCTCGCTAAAAAATTCTCTTTTTGTTTGATCTGTGCGCAGCATTGATAGCATACAGATACTTTTGGGGCAATATTTTTGTATTGCTAATTTGTGTATCTTTAATGTAATAAATATAATAATTCCCGCCGAAAAAACATCGGCGATTTTTTAAAGTCTTAGCAATGGGAAATCTTAGTCTTGTGGGCGTGAAAAGCGCCTAATCATTTCAATTTTGAAGTTTTGTGATTGAGAACAATTATTCTAATTATTCTGGCATGTTTTCAAAACATTATCTTTGATAAAAAAAGCTTTTTCGTCTTTCCGATTCCTATTACAAAAAGCTCAATTGATAATTGAATGTGTCGAGTCTTTTCTTCATCAAAAGCAACTCTATTAATGTTTAACAATTTCAGGAAACTGTAGAATAAGTAATATACATCGAATTCTCTCTTTATATCAGCTGCATTGAAATAAGAAATTGATACTATATACATTATATATATATGTCCAGCCCGAAGCTTCGAGTGATATTTACCGCTGGCCTCATACAATGCAAAACTAACTTTATTGAGTTCTTATGTTTTTTCAAAACTCCAGTTTATCCAAAATATCGATACGATTTCGTTGTACTGATTAAATAAAAAACGGGGAAATGGAAAAAGCAGAACCATCGCAAGATTCCAAAACCAATGAATCTTCAAAAGACGTGTCGAAAGAAACCGAGTCTCTTCTCACACAGTTGCTGTCAATGGGTTTTGATGAAGAGTTATGCAAGGAAGCTGTGAAATTCACAAATGATCAGGAAAAAGCTATCGAGCTGATTTTTCAGTTCCAAGAAGACCGTGCAAAAGGCTCCTTCCCACAAGAAACCCAACTTGAAAATGATTCTCAGGAAGATGATAGCGACTCTGATGATGACTCCGATGACTCTGAGGAGTATGAAAGTTACAAAATGGTGTTTCTGGTCCGTACTGATCTCGGTATGACAGGTGGTGAAATCGCAACGCAGGTAGGACACGCAGTACTCGGCGCTTACAAGGCGATCATTAAATCATCCAACACCCAATGGAAAGAAGATCTTTTTGAATGGGATGAAACCGGCACAGCTAAAATCGTTCTGAGCGTCAAATCTAAAGCCGAATTGACGGATTTGTTCACTAAAGCGAGAGATTTAGGCTTGAATACATTTCTTGTTTCTGATTCAGAAATTGATATGGAAAACTACACTGTTTGCGCAATTGGGCCGAGTAAGTGCTCGGTCATTGATAAAATTACCGGTCACTTGAGATTGATGAGATGAAAGATATTTTTTGTTTTATGATGGAAGTTTCCTTTCAAAACGGTAAATTGGAAGAGGAGTTTTTTGTATTGTGGTTGGAAAAATGGGTTTTCATGTATAAAAACTTCTCTTTAAAGAGATACAATGTATAGTCACAACAAATTATGTCTTTGATAAATAATGTAAATGAAGTGTCATGTAAAACACAGTCCTTTAAATTAGATTCTTGGGTGGATTGCGCTTCGAGCGTAATTAAGCCTATTTCGGAGTAATAAGTAAGAAAAGGAACGATTGGGATCAGAAGAGATAAGAAGGGTTAAATGTTCTCTCGATGTAACACTTTTCAAGCCATAATTCGCTTGAAAGCTGACTTCAAGTGATTTTATTTCGCATAATTGGGGGGTACACTCAACTTCAAATTTGTTTTCGGAAGAGCATCGGGTCCAAAAATGCGAATTCAGGACAACAAAAAGACACATACCTCTGATTGGCTTGTTCTTGTCGTTCTCTGAGGAAGCGAGGCTTCAATTCATTGAGGGTTTCATCCAAAGGGATTGCGTTTGCTAGTGAAAGCAAACTTGCCTACCCTTGGAATCTTTTTGTAAAATCTTTTATTGAATAAATTTACTAATTTGGCAATTCTTAGCTTTAAGAACTGGTTTTGATTGACACCTAATTAAGAAATATGAATAACGGAGTTTTCAAACACGAAGATCTCAATGAGGCTGAGTCGAAAATAGCTCTGCAAGTCGTAAACCTTCAAAATAATTTGAGGATCTTCCATACAATTTTATAAGTTACTTCGAGACTCAAATAGTTTTAACAGCAGAAGGATGAGTTGAGAGGGATAATTTTTCTGGACGAGAAGGTTATAGGCGCGTTATTGCTTTTACCTCTCGAAAAGCATTCATGGTTTAGTGGTAGAATGCAACGTTGCCATCGTTGCGACCCGGGTTCGATTCCCGGTGGATGCACTTTTTTTATTGATTTATGATATATACCTTCAAACTCTCTCTCTCTATCTAATTAGCTAGGCTTCATCAGCACTCTACTAAGCAATAAGCAGCAACCACTAATTTTCTTCGATTGGGAGATGATAGTTATTAATACATTGAAATGGTCGATGCCAATTAACGCAACTATCAAGGAAAATGCTAAAGCACGAATTCATTCAACGCGAAAACTCTGCATACCGGGATATCACATAGTAAATGCTGATCATAACAATCAATCATATCAAAGCAAAGCAAACCCCAGTTTATTTAATCTGAAATAACCTCTTCTTCTCCATCAGGACTTTTCAAAGGCGAATCACCACCCTGCTCCTTATTTCCAGACTCAACAAGTATCGCCTCAGACGATTTTTCGCCTGTTTTAGACGCCGGCTCGCCCGACCACAGGAAATCCTCCTCCGCTGGCTTCTCCTCACCTTTCTTCTCTTCCTCAAAGATCACTTTCTTTTTCTCGCTTCCGTCTTTTTTATCAGTCTTTTCCTTCTCAAGATTCTCTTCGAGACTGGTATCCCATTTTTTGCCGGAATCTTTCTTCTCTGGTGCCTTTTTATCATCTCCTTTCTCCAGATTTCTGAATCTGATCTTCTGGTGGTAAAACGCGAGCAAAAATCTCGGGTTATACTTCATAAAATCCTCACTGCTAACGTAACTCTCCAATGGCACTTCTCCTGTGCGTCTTGGCTCCCATTTAACTCTAAAGAGGAAAATTCCGGGCTCAGTCATCGCACGGACCGCAACAATTTCTTTAGGTCTATCCCTATAGCGCAGATGTCCCGTTTCTGGGAGGTTCTTCCTGGCCTCAGAGGTAGACATACGGTCTTTTCGCTCACTCTCAACAAAATAGCCCTCTCTATCGCCTGTTTTCACTTTCTTATTCCCTGATTGCTTTCTGTCATCTTCCTGAAGATAATTTTTCTTTTTTCTTTGGAGCTTCTCCTCGTAGTCGTCAATCAAATCGCTGACGTTGTAGAGGTTTTCTTCGGGTTCCCAAGTGGCTTCTTTCTCGTCGTACCCTTGCCATACGACTTTGTAATATAATTTCCCATCTTCTGTTTTTTTATCGATGACTTTTTCAACGTAATATGTTGGGACCTCTTCCTCGTTGCTTTGCTTGGAAACCTGGTCTTCTTCGGCATCGAGTCCGTAATTTGCGATATCGTCGACTGCTGACATGATTACAGGGATTTAGATTGGCTTTGAAGAAAGATATAGATATTTTGGTGCAATAGATAAACAATAAATTATCTCAACAGATCCCGGCTAATTGAATAATTTGATAAATTGATCACCCGCGGTGAAATATTTTTGTTTTCAACCTGAATATTAAAGGCAGTACTGTTTATTCTCTAACAAGATTTCAAGAGAAATGGCTGCAACACTAGTATGCTTTTTTGAATTACAAAGTAATATTATTTGTGAAGTGTGGTTATTGAAATAGAGAGTTTTGACAGTTTATTTTCTTGCTTTTTGTGTCTATTAGAGAGAAGTCTCATACAAATGTTGAAACATCACGATTAACGGTTTAAATATCTTCTTTTCATACTATTACCGACTCGTTTTCTTGAAACCTTGGAGAAATTGCAAGAATCTTTATTTTCCAATTTCGATAAGCAGGTTAATTCTACTCGAGAATTCTAATAGTTGGTTTCTTGAGGAATGAATGTCTTCTTGCGTTTAGGAAACATTTTTTAGTGTATCTCTCTCGAAGTTTCGCTGCCTTCTCGAATATATGTACAGAAAATCGGCGGCTTGGTCATGATGTTAAATATTCATCTTACTTGCACATGTCTTAAGATATAAGGAAGCTCTGCAGGCACTTTGACTCATTCAGTAAGTTAAATTTTGCTAACCTCCAGAGACAGAATTCATAGTTTTAGCTTTTTCCTCCACAAAATAGCAAATTCCGTTTTTTTCATCTAAATATCTTGGAAAGTGATCTTTCTAAGGCGAACCTTGGATTGCGTAAATGGCGCAGTACTGGTTTTGGAGAGAATTGTCACCTATTTCTGATAAAGCATGTGTTTTTTCACAAACTCAAACCCTAGAGAATAGGACTTTAATAACTCGATTCGGGATTTCAAATATAAATTTATTTTCGTTTGAAACAAAAAATGGGCGTTGACGGTTTAGGTGCCTGGCTTAAAGAGCAGGCGAACGAGGAAATTACTGTCAAATCTGAAGTTTTCATTGACTTTCCGAACTATTTACAAGGAGTGCATTCTCTACTTGTAGATAAAGAGTTCATTAAAACAGGGACAACATCCAAAGAGGACGCATACATGAGTATTTGCGGCCGCATTAAAAAGGATTTTGAAGTGCTTTGCAGAATGACAAATCCAAAGAAAATCTATGTCTGTTTTGAAGGACCCACAGGACTTGCTACCCAAGTCAAAAAGAGAAATAAGAATGTGAAATATTTCCTTAAGGATGAAGACGAGAAATACTTAAGAGGCAACTACTATCATACACAAGACTATTCGAGCGGAAATTCCTTTGTTACCCGTTTGGAGACTGACCTAAAGCGGCTAATTCCAGAAGCTTATTCTCAAATCTCATCAGAAGATATTGTGATTAGTGGATGTAATGAAGAAGGCGAAGCAGAAACCAAATGCTTTAGATTCTTACAACAATGCCCATCTGAGGGAGTTTACTATGTTGTCTCAGGCGATTCTGACAGCTTACTCTATGGATTAAGATTGGGAATTACTCATCCTAATTTAACGATATTATCGACTGAAATAGAGATTAAGGCAGACATGGGCCTCCTGTTCAAAAAATTCTCACGAGAATCGGAGGAGAAAAATATTAAGGAAGACAGAGTGTTAGAACTCATGATGATAGCTGCTTTGACTGGAACTGACGTCATTCCCGGTCAAAAGCGCCGGATAATGCTCCAGGACACATTAAAATGTGCTGACTTTAATTCAGAAGATAAAAGAAGATTTGAATTTCAGGGACTTCACACTGCTCTTGTCAACTTCCAAGATTCGATATTTTGCAATCAGGAATTAGATTGGAAGAAGTTTGCGAATTTCTTAAGAATGCTAAGTCATGCACAAACTGATTCTTTGCAAGAGAAGAACAACTCTCCAGAAATGAAAACAGGTCAACTCAATGGAGACAACACCGTCAAAAAAGAACCAACTGATTCTTCACCAGAGAAGAAAATTTCTTCTGAAATGAGCAGTGACCAGTCAATACTTCATAACATTAAAGCATTATTAAAGAAATGCGAAGCCTTCGGAACAAATCGAGCCTACTATAAATACTTGATTTGGCTGGCTTCAAAATCAACAGATGTAGATGAGCTGCCAAAAGCTAAGAATCTTCCAGATGAGGAACTTATTGAGGGGATGACAGATATAATGTTATCCTACATCTATGGAATTGTGTACAGTCTTGAATATTTCAAAGAATTGAAAGTTCCGTCCTATACTTGGATCTACAAATACTTCGCTCCTCCATACTTATCTGATCTTCGAGTTGTGATAGAACATCTACATTCAATTTACGGCGACAACTTCTATTGCAAGGTGTGCGACGAGTTAAACGGTTATGACAAATCTGTGACTTACAATTACAGTGCTGCTAAAACACCAAATGAAGATCCTAAAGTGATGAGTTCGCCTGCCAAACCTTCCAATTTTGAAAATGAGAAGAAGGTCTCTCAATCAAATGAAAGCGACAAAGGAAATTCGCAACCAGAAGAAGAGAAGAAATCTGATCCAAGCCCTCAAAATGCGAAAGAAGAGAATAAAGAGCAGGCCGATAATGCTAATCAAGGACCATGGACAAGACAAAAAATCTATTACTGGCTAAACGCCTCATCGAAGCCAACGTATCAAGCAAATGAAGAACACTCTCGTTTTCCTGAGTTTGTGGAGAAGAATAAAGGAGCTAATTTCTGGAACTATATGAGTTATCCAAAAACAAATATTTTTCGATGTGGTGGCTCATATCTTGTCACGAATATCGACTTGAGGGAATATAGTCGGTATTATGATGACTATCTAAAGGAACGGTCTAACATGAAGAATGAACCCATCAAAATAGATTCCCCTGAGAAAGCTTCGAGCTCTAATCCTGCAAGCGACCAGACAAAAAGTCAGGATAAATTCAAGTTTAAAGGGGGAGGACCACCTCGGTTTACCAATGCGAATAAAGCTAAGAAGGACTAAATACCTTAAAATCTTTAGCACCTCATTTTAGGAACTTTATAATGATAAAGTTATGTTCCAATCTATATTCTCCTTAAAGATCTAAGTGATAGGCCAATATTTCGGAAACTCAAATGTCTGTGATTAATGATATTGATATTTACTCAATTTTATTTCTGGAAAGGCTGCTGGTTCACTACAGATAAACATAAAACGGAATTTTTGCGGAGTATAAATATTTCTGTATATTTGAAGTATCAATTTTTATAAAATTTAGCTGAGAAAGAGATTTATATCCAAATAGTGTCTTTTATGGACGGTTGAGAAAATCCTCTCTTTTTTGATGCAAAAAATGATCTTTTGTTATGAGCTTTATTTATGTTGATTATTTGACGCCATACAAATTCAAAATCAATAATATGGTTTAATCAATTCATTCCTTCAAGTTCTTCAAAATTTAATGTAATTGAAGTATTGAGTTCCCAATTTGTTAGATGAAGACTTGAAAAATTCAAAAAGTTACTAAATTTGACTGATTATCGAGATACTATTTTTTATTTGAGGAGTAACCCGTTCAACATGGTATTCTAAAAATTGGGTGAACTTTTTTTTTTTGCAGACTCAACTTTTGTTTTTTTATTAAAACGTCTGTATTTGGGATAAACTGGTCAGCTTTTTGCATAAGCGTGTCTGGTTTTTGAATATCGTGTCTTTTTTTTGAATAACAATTGAAAATTCTAATAGATTAGATTCTAGCTTCTTTCTTTCATTAAAAAAATGAGTGGTTTATTGACGATTGATTTTTGCGCGATTTGTGGATCAATTTGAGGTTACCAATACACAGCAATACACAGCATCTTTCTCCAATAATTATATATTCAATAAACTTTCCAAATATTTTTATCCCTCTTAAAAAATTATCAGCAACTCTCGAATATGAAATTCTGTTGCTTCAGCAACATTGATTCTCTTGCTGTAATTCTAAAGTACAGACAATCTTATTTCAAGATTCAGGCCTGATTTAATATTTGAGGATGTGAACTCTTTTGAAAATGTATTTTGAGTAGAAGCTGTCGCTTTGAACCCCTTTTAGAAACTTAGATCAGCAAATCAATCTGAAGCTTCTAATCGATCCTAATGCTCTTTCGAAACAGCAGAAGAAAAAATTGACTTTAAGCAAAATTATTAAGGAGTGATTCTGAGAGCGAAGAAATTTATAAGCTCTAGGTGGCGTGATTATTCGAAATTGATTATTAGCACTACTAAATTCAAATCTAATTCTGAATCTTATTATCATTTGCGAAAGCTTCTTTTATTCTAATTAAATCCTCAGCTTTTTAATCGAGATCGATTTTGATAGTCAAATAAAACTTAGAATCTGCTCTGGTCTTAATAAACTTGAAAAAGTCATGCGACACAAACGTTTTAAGAAAGTGTACATAGTCGTTGAAGAATCGAAACAGACTAAAGAGCCTGGGCAGAAAGTTTCATCTCAACCAAAGATTGAAGAAGTGAAACAAGCCCCGGGCGAAAAAGAGCAATCTACATCGCCTCAAAGGAAGATCATTAATACTCGTAAACTCATTTTCAAGGCTAAGCAAGCTCATTTACCAAAATTATCTGACCTTCGGTAGAAGAGACAACCATGGACTCTCCAACTTTACTGGCTTGGTGTTCGTATGGAACCAATAAGATCGACATTGTTGACCTCAACACGAAGCAAAAATATGCAAGTTTTGCCGGAGTTAAACTTAGTGATGAATGTAAAATTTGGGTTTCAAATCATGTTGAGGCTGATATGCTGTAATATTTTAGATGGTAGTCGGACATATGTGAAGGAGATACCAAACACAAAATTACTTGTATCTCTGCATCATGACTGGGAAAAGTCAGCCAATATGGCAATATTTGACATCTCAAAAAAAGATCAAATCAAGGAAATCTATTCTCTTGGCGAAGTCTCAGGAAAGCGTATAATTATTTTTTTACCTTCGTCGTTTGAGTGATTATATTTTGTCTCAGGGCACTGGTTATGGAGATATAACATATAACTCACGTAGAGGCATCCTTGGGGCAGTTCCTCTTTATGGAAAAATTTCTTACCATCTCTTTAATGTTGATTCTAATGCCTCCAAGACCAAAGATACTACTGTCAAGCTTATCCGCAAGTCGAAATGGCACTCCCAACACAGTAATCATCAATCATAATCGATACGTCGAATTTACTATACTCTTTAGAATCTTTCACCAGCGGGCTTGATTTCAATCCTACCGGAGAATATGTGGCTACCATTGACGAGGGAGGCGTGTGCCTAATATCTGATGTGACCACAAACAATTACAGATTTGATAAGTGCTTAGGAGGTTTCGGTAATTCTATTTGAAAATATTTTTCTTTCTATTACGCTCAGACGAAATAATTAAACTCTTGACGATATCAATTTCACTCACATTTTTAAACCAACTTATTAGATTCATGGACCCGTTGCAGATGGAGTACCAATGCGGACGAATCATTGATATACGTGAAGTGTAATTACAGACTCAATATCCTAGATGCTGAGAAGAAAACTCTCGCTTTAAAGAGTTGGGTAGAATTTGACAATAAGGGTATTAATACCTATACTTTGTTTTTTCTCTCCTGTGGTTTCAATTTTTCGCTTCATGCATGATTGGTTCCAATAAATTCAGGGAAGAAGGACTATATTTTCTTAAAGTAAATTGGGAGATTAATTTCATGACTTTTTCCACTTCATTTCATTATTTAAACTTGATAATATTTAATCTGTTAAGAATCTACTTTGTGGATTGATGTATGTCATAATGATGGGAATCTACTGGTTTCTGGTGGCTGGGAGAAGAAGATCAACATATTTGATAAGCGAGAATCGAAGATTATCAAAACCTTTGATAGCGTTCACTCAGGTAGCAATTTGGATCTGTTTAACCAAGGATTTAACGTTTGAATATAACCTCTAGATGGTATAAACTGTGTACGATGGAGTATAAGTGGCGATAAGTTCGCGAGTGCTTCATGGGATCAGACAGTAAAACTGTTGGATTTCCAAACAGGAAAAGTGCTCTATACTGGCAACACTTCAGATCGGAGTAAATTATCTATTTCAGAATGCATGATCGTCATTCCCTTGTCAGAGTCAGCAAGGTCAGTATGCTTCATCTAGATAAAGATGAAGCGAAAAGGACCCA
>ENA-UOTZ01001377-UOTZ01001377.1-compost-metagenome-genome-assembly--contig:-NODE-1377-length-16813-cov-5.219288_pt1 | contig 16813 bp, 15 predicted proteins | sample MGYA00238144_ERZ746983 | MGnify/ENA primary metagenome ERZ746983 (study PRJEB28759, sample SAMN06268863) | compost metagenome | isolation source: single cell | place: USA: California, Emeryville, Joint...
ATATAGAGTTGTTTTATTAACTGTTAATTTATAGAGCTTCTACAATGAATTTGACAACCTCAGCGGAAAGCTCTTCGACTATTAAGAAAGAGAGGAATGTAGTGCTGAGTTAGGATGAGTTTCTCCTCTTTACATTTAAAGAAAGAATATTAGATTGATTTAACCAAAAAACAAATATTTGAAAAGTTTCTATATAACACAAGAAAAATTCGATCAGTGCTGTTTCAACCACTCCCTATCTCAATCAAGTCAATAAATAGAAAGCAACTAAACACTCGAAATGCCAATAATAATGCAACATAGGTGTTCTCTCTAAATAATTTAGTAAAGCATACCTTGAATAAATATGTTGAAAAAGCAAATCAGATATCACTTAAAATAAATTAGTGAGTTAAATGCCATAAAATTTTAAAATATTACGTGTTTTGTTTGTTTTCATGGAATGAAATGATAAAATGTTTGTTTTTGTTATGAAAAAACGAAAAGGAAATAAAAATGAAAAGATTCTATCAGGGACTTATAGATACGACTAAAATGTTTAAGATCCCTACTACAAACTATGAAAAAGGATCATCACAGTGCTACAATATAATTGCTCGAATTTCACCAGCAAAAATATATGCAAAAATGGTACATTAATCCTCATTTCAACGGAATATAGAGCCTGTTCCAACAACATAAGATATAATTTCAAGCGAGATAAGAGATCATTGGGTTTTACTTTAAGACAGGCCTTTATATGTTTCAACTTGCTCTGCTTAGAAGAAGAGCAGCAGCAAAGCAAAGGAAATCACAATTGCAGGAATGAAAGCCGATCCGAGGTTCAAGTGTAATATCAAATTACTCTTCGAGGACGTATTGTTTCCATATTGAGAGAAGTTCGATGTGTTTCCTGCCTTGTTGTTCAAATCATTGTCCACAATGCTTGCAGCGATGTACTCTTTGGCGAGAGCTTCAATCTCTGGAGTATTTTTTGAAATAGAAATGTCTCCAGCGGATTTAATTGGATGTTCGGTCTTGACTGCTTGAGAATTGGATGGTTTCTGGGTTGGGTGAGCAGTTGCTTCCTTAGTAGCAGAAATCACCAGCAAGCATAGGGTCATGGTCAGCGCTTTCAAAAGGAATTTGCTCATTTTCGAGGCGATGATCCTAAATAAGTTAGAGCTCTGCTTTTATTTTGGTATTAATAATTTCAAATTAGACGAGATATTGAATTTAAAGGGAATTATCGATGTTTCCAGTAAGAACTATCAGTAATCAGAGGAGCAACGGTCAGAAGGATTCTGAAGATAGTTAGCAGGCGGAGCCTTCAGATAAAGTACGTATTTTAACAATTGTAAAACAAAAAAAAAATAAAATCAAGTTTTGTATTTGAGTAAATTATATTTGAAAAATCTGGGTTTTTCTTTCTCTTTGAAATGGAGAGATAGTTCCAGCGAAAAACCTCAAGACTGTTGTGTTGTTCAGGCTATCTAAAATGAGGATAAATAACAATCGCAGCTGCTTTAATCGAGAAAGGCAGCAATGTTACTAAAATAATATCTTTGAGTGAAAACTGGATTGCCCACATCAAACTTTAAGGCCTTAGTATCGGCACCATTATGGACACTAAGTTTGAAGAAATGACTTTCCCGTTGCTGCTACCGGGTTAAATCGTAAAAGCACTAATAACCAAATTTTAAAGGGGGTTTCTTAGAGATAATGTATTCTGTGAATTCCATCACGACATTTGCTCATCGAATTACCAGAGCCCTAATCTATCATTATTTAGTTTTTACTCTCGACTTATAGAAAGATAAATTGTGACCGGAGACATAATATTTATAGACTCTTATCGAAATTATTCGTAATTTGTTAACTTTTTTCTCTCTACAACGATCTTGTGAACCCCAGACGACTTACTCTAACCACCTGGTTCTCTTTCCATCGACCCACTCTCCCCGACGAGGCTGTCCATTGGCGTCAGTAAATGTACCTTCTCCATGTTGCTTTCCATTCTCCCAGTATCCCTCGTATTTTTTGCCATCAGGCCATATAAATACTCCGTAACCATGCTTCTTATCATCATGATATTCACCCTGATAGACTCTTCCATCGGGCCATGAGAAACTGCCTTCACCTTCCATTTTATTATCCTTCCATTCTCCTTGGTATTTTCTTCCATCCGCCCATTCATAGATTCCTCTTCCATGGATATTATTTTGGTAGAATTCTCCCTCGTACCTCGAGCCGTCTGCCCATGTGAAGACACCACGTCCGTGCTTTCTACCATCCAAATAATCTCCTTCATATCTCGCATTATCAGGCCAGGTTTCTACACCATGGCCATGCTGCTTATCGTCTCGCCACTCGCCTTCGTAAATGGCACCATCGAGATGAATGTAGCGGCCTCGACCGTGTGCCTTGTCATCAACCCACCATCCTTCATAAACATCACCATCGGCATGGATAAGACGTCCGTGCCCATTTGCCTTATCATTTGCCCAAGTTCCTTCATACAGGGAGCCATCTTCCCACATTTGCTTACCTTGTCCATGACGCTTGTTGCCTTGCCACTCGCCTTCGTAAATGGCACCATTTTCCAACAGAAAAGGACCTATAAATGCACCTCTCTGCTCATACTGGTATGGGCCAAGATACTCATAGGTCTCTTTCACTTGAGGAAATTTCTCAAGAGGAGGGAAAACTGCTCGTTGGCGGGATTGTGGTCCGGGGTTAGGGTATGATGTTTGAATATCGTGTTGAACAGCGTGAACTTTAACCACTCTGACATTCTCAGGAGGTCTTGATTCGAATCGTTCGGGTTTTTCGTATCTATCGACTTCTATCGTCACGTGGTGTTGCTCTGGAGTAGTCTGGCAGCAGCCCATTTTCAATTTAAACTTGCTTAAATGTTTTTGAGTATCTTAAAATATCTGTCTAATCGGATTAACTGCGTTACTCAAACTAATTTTTTACTTGCGGTATGCTTCTGAAAGAGACCATGCATAGGCTTCACCAACATGTTACCGTTTAAAATTTAAATTGTCAGGGCAGATAATTATTGTAGATGACTGTCGTTGTTCTAAAGCAAGTCCAAACGAATAGGAGAGACCGCTTGGAGTACATTCATATTTGAAAAAAATTTGAAACATTACGAGCAGTTTGGGTCTCTCTAACTAAGGAAATTCTACCAAAAAAGAGCTGGCAGTCCTCTTGAGCAATAAAAATCTATGCTACTCTTTCATTTATTCGAGTGGAATTCGTTCAACTTAAGAAGATGAAATCATAATTTAATTATTTTTCGTTGAGAATGTATTTATGATGAAAATATAGTTGGAAGGTCAAGTTTGTTGTAAGTTGGAAGCATTCAAGATAAAAAAAGAACACAAAAATTCTAATGTCATGTTTCGGAATACTATGTTAGTTTGATTTGTTAACAATAATTCTTGCTATCATGGAGTTTGCAGAACGCCTCCGAAAGAGGGACATTCTTCAATCTTCGAGGTCTACGGAGAGATTAGAGAAAAATATAGAATCTCAATATTTTAATTTGTATTCTACTATTCATTATTCAAATTTCCTATATCCTAATTCTCGCGTTTATGCTGATTACAAAATTCCCTCACTTTTTCTTTTCGTTTTCGACTGTCTCAACTAAGGCTTATCTCTCTATCAATTTATTTCTCATTTATCAATGAGATTTCAATTAAATACTGGTATCTAATTAGAAGGCACCATGCATTTTTTCCCTACTGAATTTCTTCTCACTTATCTTGAAGGATATAGGCTGGTTTTGCATCAGGCGACTATTCAGAACAAAGGAATTTATATACGACTTTTGGATTTGTTCGTCAGCAGTTATCCTCCAATTAGCCGCCAAAAATCTTTTATAAAGCCAAAATTAAATAATTTCTCAATCAAATAATTCCGCCTGCATTCATAATGCAAAAAGTTTGTTACACCGAATTAATCCCTGAGATAAAACCATTCAATGAATTTGTCTGTTCCTCCGAAAATTGCACTACTTTCGTCCTCCGCTCTTTCAAGCACCTTGATCTCTCTGATGCAACTTCAACAAATCTTCAAACCCACATAAACGCCACCAACTTTTTCTTGCTAAACGACTTTAGTCTTCTCAACGAACTAAACATCCGTTTGTCACGGAGAAAAAAAGGAGGAAAAACTCGAGAACTCACCGATATTGTAAAACTCAGGCTCATCCGCGAGCTGAATAAACTAAGTATTGGCCTAAACAACCCAAAAGAAACTCAGAAATTGCTAAAATCTCTTTCAGCTACGCGAGTGAAGATCAACAGATGCGCGCTAACCCAACCTACTCCATTCACTCATTCTAGAGAGGCTAACCAAATACCAGCCAATATTTTAATAAGACTCTTGGGAAGCCCAATGGTCCGACCCTATCTGAATATTCGTGTGTTAAATTTGATAAATACAACCACCATGATATCGAGGAAATACAACATGAGATTTATGCGGGCTCTGCTTTACAACAGGCACTGTGAGAAATATGTTTTTTACGGGAGAGATTCGTACATACCGATTTTACCTAGAAAATGTCTTCCTGCTTCTCTCGAAATCACCCATAGCGATGCTATAAAGCATCTGGCAAATACTGACTCAGCCACACAGCTCAGGCAGTTAAGGTCGCTAACGATTATCAGACTTCAAAATAGTGGGCCATTGCTAAGTCTAGCTCAAAATCTTTGTTCTTTGAAGCAGTTGCAATTGTTTGACTGTGCGCAGAGCTCTCTTCTTGCGAGTGAAATCCTCAGAATGTTAGATTGTTTTCCTAAGCTGGAAGAGCTGCACTGTAATTTCAAAGGCTGTCGTTTTGGAATCGCAAATATTACTAAAATACTACTCGTTTGCTTCGAGAAGAAACTGAAGAGTATCAGTATTCAAGATGATCCGATCGATGGCATTGAAAATCATAATTCATGGATGGTCGATTGCTCTCAAGGTCTCCCAGTAAGTTTTGACGTCTCGCAGAATCCGTTGATAGAGTTCGAAGGTATCGGAATCAATCTGGCTAATAAAACCCTTTTCAATCTAATTTCTACAGCTCCTCGACTTAAGAAGTTAAGCCTGATCAACTGCTATCTTCCCGATGACCCTTTTCAGCCTCTATGGAAGCTTGAGGATTTAGAAGAGTTTCGGTTTCATGGATTTCTAAGGCTCGTTGAGGATATCTTTAGGAAACCACTTGTTTCATTGAAGAGTCTAGAATTGGGTATGTGTGAGGTAAATGTGGACAACATAAATAAGATTTTTCAGTTTGAGGAAAATTACGAAAGTTTGACTCGGATTAAGTTGACCGCGGGAGCATTTGGACCTTCAACGAATGAATTTTGGGACCAAATCCTCGGAAAGCTATCGAAAATTGAAGAAATTACCTTTGAGAGCTCGATGCGATGCCCGTTGCAAGAACTCCTGCAAAAAATTCAAGAAAAACGGGAAAATCTTACTCATCTAAAAATCATTCGATTCAATGGGTTTGAGTTAGATCTCCGGGCTTTAACATCATTCGAATTGCTTCAGCTTCCTAACTTGCAGCAAATTACCTTGATAAACCTATTTTTCGGGTCATTTGAAGAATATGATCTAAAAAAGATCTCAGCATCCATTAAACTTGCGTGGGGAAAAATTTGGCGATTAGAAAGTTATGAATGCAGTCATTCTTTTCTAGAGTTGAATCTACAACGGAAAAAAATTTCCTTGTGTTGACACTTATCGAGCTGTTGTTTCAATTGTATGTGATAATACTCTCCTGTTCCCTTGCGTTGTTCAAATACCACTTATTCAACTTTAATAATCTAGCCTTATAATGCGTAGAAACTGTATTGATACTTTCGATTTCGCCTTTATCATTTGTTAGCTCATGTAAGTTTTAGCTGCAAGAACATTCATAGAGAACAAGAAAAATTTACGTCGAAATATAGATTGATTAAGCATATTATTAACAAAAGATATACCTATTCCTATTGAATCAGTTTGACATTCAAACTTGCGTGTTTCCGAAATAAAGCTCGTATTTCAGTTGCTCGAACATCAAATTCTGAAGATCGCTTATCTCTTTGAACAAATACAAGCCACATAGAGTATGTAAGAGATAGATAGGATTCGAAAATGCTGAAATAAGGTAGATGATGGTGATGACGGCCCAAGGAAGCCGGAGATTTTTCAGCCTGTTTGCATTTCTTTTCTTATAGGCGCTTATTCCACTCCAAAGCATCATGATGACGAGCGCGTTCCAAATAAAGTGATATACACTGTTCATGACGCTGATAGCTTCTGAATTTTCCGAGTTTTTGAAGAATATGAAGTAAAGCTCGCTGAAAACTGTAATGGCAATTAGAAACCAGCTGAAATAAGGGAAACATCGGTGCGTTCCGCTGGTGAGTTTCGCTTCTATTGCTTTGTTTGGGATAAAAGACTCCTCCATATGTAATGCTGTATATTGGTTGCTCTTAGGTGTTGATTGATTATCCATTTTCGTTTGCTCTTTCTTAAGAACTATTTTCTTATTTTTAGCGTTTACAATTTCTGATTAGGATATGAACAACCAGCCTAAATTTCATACCAAATTTTCTACGATATGAGAAAGAGATATATATATCTAAGGTTCTCCTTGGAGGATTGAATGATTTGTTGACTACTTTGTTATAAACACAAGAAATATCGCACAAAAGTCGTCCATTCAAACTGATTTGATAATTTTGAATAAGTTAATATACAAGACTTTGATAAATACAATGACTATTTTTTTGTTGCATATAGTGATATATTGGGATCGCCTACATTGAGCAGGTAATATTGCTTATTACAAGTCAAAAAAAAAAAACAAAAAACAAGTACGATATGCCCAAAATTGTTTAAGTAAAACAGGGTTTGTTAAATTACTCTTCTTTTACCCTTTTCGGTAGCTTGGATTAAAATCTTCTTGCTTTTTTTGAAAGTATCGCAGTATATTCTGAAGTTCCACGTCTTTGATATTTGGTTTAATCAATCGCTTCCGTCTAAGCAACTTTAGTCGCGTTCTTTCTATTTCCAATTGCTTTTCTTTCTCCCGCTGCTCTTTCTGCTCCTGTTCCAATTCTTCTTTAGTCCGTGTCTTCGCCTTTATCATATCTTTCATCGCATCTAGGTACATTTTGGCCTGAGCCTCTTTCTTCGGAGGAGGCAAATAACTCGGGTAGTCTCTGTACTCTCCTAACGTGTCATATACTTTATGCCATCGATTAGTAATCGGTGATGTCAGTTGTATCTTCAGAATCTGATTTGCTTTCTCTTGGCTCCAACATGGGTTGATCATTGATTTCCGGGTGCGCTTGAGGTCGGGCTCATCGCTCTCTGGCTGTGGCTTTGCTAACTTACTTACAGTTTCGGGATCTAGTGACAAAACAAAACAATTATTCAAGAAGCAAGATTCGAAAATTCACTGAGGTCAATTGTGAGGAGTCTCGAGTCCTTCAAAACATAATTATTCAAGCCGCCAAAAATCAGCATCTTGTCTTCATAAATAGTCGCCGAATGCAGATAACGAGCGTCTGGCCTTTCTCCGTAAATGTTAACGTTTGTCCAAGCCATTACCATGACATTGAACATTTTGATTTCTCTGAGTTCGTAGAACCCGAGGCCACGATCGCATCTTCCTCCATAAATAATGAAGGCATTGAGAGACGCGTAATATTCCATTGTATGATTGTATCTTGGTGAAGGAGGCTGCCCTTTCACCTCGGGATAGATCCATTGTGGCTGTTTCAAATTTAATTTAAATAGTTTGAGAGAGTTTAGCACGTTATTGTCTTCGTCTTTGCCTCCAAAGACGTATAACCCCTCTCTTAATCCCTAAAATTTCAACACAGATGATCAGCATTAATAACGACAACAAAATTTTCATTACTCTTTCATAATTATCGACCACATAGCACATCTTATGGTAAGCTATCCCCTCACACTCATAACTTGCTTCGTAAGTGTCATTATACGAGAGCTCTCTCCAGTATCCAGATCCTTCAAATAAAATGTGTGTTAGCAAAAAAAAGAAAGATATTTGTTAAATGATTTACTGATATTATACTCCCATAGATCGTTGAAATACTGCCCTTTATCTCCTATCCCACCAAACACATACATCTTATGGCCATTGATCGTCGCAGCGTGATGCTTTCGTGGCATAATAGTCCTTGGGCCATGGTACCTGTTTTGCATTTTGGTGAATTCTACCTGCTTGACATCAAACAGCAACACCTCATCTAGCACCTCGCGAACACGAGTTGGCTTGATATACTGCTTTTCTCCTCCAAAAATGACCAAGTAGTTCTGATACACCACTGCGCTATGGCCATATCGGTTGAAATTGGGTTTATTAATGATCGTGCGTGGAACAAACCATTGGTTGCTTCTGGGCTCAAGAAATGCAATCTCGTCAGTATACCCTGTTGAACTCCACCATATAAGACAATGTGATCACAAATGCTGTTTAACGTAGCGCCTTCACGGCCTGATGGCCGCCAAGTCTCATGAGGCAGAGGAGAGTAGATGTAAATATCGAAAGTGTTCGCGAAAAGCACGTCGTTATACTTTAGGTTCAGAGTTTCAAACCAATCTTCGAGATCTTTGAATTCTCCCAAGTTAATATCTTCTTTTTCTTCAATCTTCGCCTTCAGCGCTTCGATCTTCTGCTGGAAAATTAATCTTTTTGATGGGTAACAACGAGTATTCGTTTTCTCTGCGAGAGAATCGTTTCGTTGTCTCCAATCTCTGGAAGTCATCGAGCCGATTGTAATTTGCGGTGTTGAACCAGTGCGAGACGTCAACCCCGGAGAATGTCTCCATTCATAGCCTCTAGCTTGAGGTAAATCGCTATCTGTGGTGGATCTTGGGTTTATTATTGACTGATGGTTGAATTCTTGTATGGAAGGTTGTGTTTTGACGTTTTCTGAGCTTGGAGATCCCGTAGTTTTGCCATTATCGAAATGATTTAACGCTGTCATGACTGTTAAAATTTTCTGAGGATAACTAATTGCTTTTTGATGTCTTGTGTCGTCTGAACGGGTTCGGGACTTCGTAGAGTTTAAATTCAGAGGCGGAACTATGATATTTTTAGTAGATGGAATGTTCAAAAGCTTTGGTGAGGGTCTCTTGGACCCGTTTATATTGGGTGAACGGAATGAGGTCCCGAAGTACTCAGTATTGTGGACATTCGTTGCTGGTTTTGAGGGTATTGTCGTGTGGTCGGGCTTTTCCATGTTAATTTCGAAGAGTTACAAACTGATTCAAGTGAGAGTAATAGATTTTATTACACGCTAATTGGTGCGAATTCATGTAATTAAAATTTTTTGTGATAGGTTGTCATTTAAAATAATTCATTGCTTGCCTCATTGCGGATTTTGGAGTCAATTTTGACATATGGTTTGTTAAAGAGACGAGTATCAAACTGCCGAAAATATATAATTGCTGCTGTCTATATTCTTGTAGTATGAATATTTCCTTTTTTTACCCTGTACAATGTGATATCAAACGTAAATTGATGAATCAAAATTATCAGTCTTACTTTGAATCAAGAATCGTGGCAAATGCAACAATGCATCTCATAAGAGTTGGAAATATTTACAGCACAGAAAGCTTGAAAAGAATCAATTGATGATCATTATCAAGCAATTCATTGTAAAACAAGCATCAGACTTTTCTAATGAAGTTAAAGTGGCATGCATGACCTACCACAATTTCGCTATTTTGAAATAGTTTTGAAGAACACGAAATCGTGAGTTGTAATATTCTTTCATACAAAAAAAAAAGATTGAAAAGAGTGTCTGTCTCAAGAATAATGAGTAAAGAGACACAATCAGCGCGCAATAAGATGTGATGAAACATACATAATATTCACAAAGTTTCTAAGTCCTATCGACTAATCTTTCAGGAATTTTCATTGATGAAATAAAAGTAGATTTTGGTTTTCCAAATGTTTAGCAAATTTCATTGCAGAAGGCATTAGAATCACTGAGTTATTTTTCTTCTTCTCATTACTGTTCATTTAGTTAGCCAGGAAAACGCAAATAATTTCATCAATGGTAACAAATCAAAATGCCTGCCAAGAAGGTCACTGAATACATAATCAGAACTCTTCAAATGCATTGGAACAATGGACTTGAAATAGTATCTGCACTCCTTTACAAATATTTTTAATATCCATAATTGATTATGGTATTTTTCAAAAGTTTTCTTTTAATTTTTTTCCCTTTGAACTTGGCTGCAAGTGACTTCTAAACATATCAATGCTCATTCGACTGAATAGATTGAAGCATAACTATCATTGAGGTTAATTCCATAAATCAGAATTCCAAATTCAAATAAACCCGCCAGAAGAATTCACGAGCCTTATTGAATCTAATGGCTTGGTGCTCTAAAGTCCCTAAGCTGCTGTTGTGAGCAGCGAGCAGTTCTCAGAATTTGTAAAATTCGCGGCAATAAGATATAAATTGGCCGTTGTAATCCAAAAAAAGAACTCTTCAATATTCCGTAAAATAAAAACAGGAACCTTTTTTATTAAGAATCAAATGGCAAATAACTTTGACAGTAATTCTGGTTAATTCTGATCCGAGGACATTTAAATTTGAATAACAGTATCTATTCTAACAGAAATCGCGCAACTGCCAATGCAACTGTCTGCGAAAAAGTCCTCATTCCATTTCTAGCCATTTTTTCTTCTCACTTCAATAACAAGAGGATTATGCTCTTGAGAGCCAATATAGCAGATCTTTCCAATTCTACAAGAGAAAATATAGTCTATTTCTTTATTTCCTCTCATTATTAAAATCATTATGAAAGATACATCGCCATTGTTATAGTATCAGTGTCTACAGGAGCAAATCTCGATGGAAAATGAATGTTGAAGCATGAAGTTAGGTTGTTTTATATGTTAATATGTTAAAGGGAACATTTTTATTTTTTGGATATCCTCATAGGGATTTTTTTTTTTTGAAAATTGCTAGAGGTCAACATGAATTTGCATATCTCTTCGATTATTTATTGTGTTAGACCATGAAATTTGACTACATCACCTCAAAGCGAAAAATAAGAGTGAGAATACAGATGTAGAGTTGATGACACTTTCATGATCTTAATAAGATAGAGTTTATTTTACTGTTCTTCAGCTTCGTCTTGGATTTCAGAGGTCCAGAGGGTAAGGTTGTCTCTGATGAGTTGCATAATGGTGGTTGAGTCCTTGTATTGGTCCTCATCGAGGTGTTCAATGTCAGCAATAGCATCATCGAAAGCTTGCTTGGCCAAGTTGCAGGCCTTGGTTGGCTCATTCAAGACTTCGTAGTAGAAGACGGAGAAGTTAAGGGCAAGACCAAGTCTGATTGGGTGGGTGGTCTTGAGTTCCTTGTTGGCAACATCAGAAGCCTTTTGGTAGGCATCGAGGGCACCAGCAGAGACGGTCTTGTGGGCATCACCGGTGGCGTATTCAGACATGTATCTGTAGTAGTCACCCTTCATCTTAAGGTAGAAGACCTTAGCTTCAGCGTTGGTGGCGGTGGCAATGAGGGTGTTGTCGAGGAGCTTAAGGATATCCTTGCAGAAAGTTTCGAGTTCTTCTTCGATCTTCTTCTTCAAGGTTCTGAGGAGTGGGAGGTTCTTGCTGCCCTTGGCCTCTTCCTTTTGCTCAATGGAGCTGATGGCTCTCCAAGCGGTTCTTCTGGATCCGACGGAGTTCTTGAAGGCAACGGAGAGGAGATTTCTCTCTTCAACGCTGAGTTCTTGGCCGAGGGTGGCGACCTTCTTCATGTGCTCGAGCATGTCTTCGAATCTTTCGGTTTGCTCGCAGAGCTTGGCGAGGTAGATGAGTTCTTCACGGGATTGTGACATTGGATATAGAGGCTATTTTTTAGATTTCGAAATTTAAATTGTTTATTATTCAAAATGTTGTATCCTGCCTTTTATATTACCACGTTAGGATACTAATGTGAATTAAAAGTGCCAGAATTACTGTAAGGGTTTTTACTAACACCTCGAATCCGTTATACACCGATTATGAAAAAAGCTCTAGCCTTAAACTCTCCTGCCAGCTAAACGAGTTCAAGCATCTCTGCAAGTTCTCCTTGCAGTCTGTACTCACCAGCAAGGTCTTATAGATGCAGAAAGTTCATTAGAGTAGATGATTCATCTATTTATCCAAAGATAGAACATTCTGAAACTAATAGGTCATAGAATACAGAAACTTAAGAAACTAATGAGTAGAGACTATCATAAAAACGGGAATAGAATACAAATTTCAAAACTTCTGTTCTATTAAAACACCTCTTTTTTGTGAAGATACATACATTTCGCCTGTTCCACTAATGAACTCACTGCTTTGCGTGAAACTAGGGAGTCGAGTAGAGAGCTGCCCAATGTCAACTTCCGTTGTGAAAAATGATTTCTGTGGAACGTCAATTCCTGGATAATTGCCATCCTGAATATTTTTCCTATCAGTTAAGGAAGCCGTCCGCAGATGGCGCATACTTTGCACACCTCTAGCTGGAAGTTGAAGTTTTGGAACTCGAGCCTTCGAAAATTGACGTGGAGTCACTAATTCTAATTTAGGAGACTCGGTTCTATCAGTTTTCAAGCCAGCGATGGAGGGACGATCGAGCCTAAATGGGCTTTTGCGAGGGGTTCTACTTAGACTTTCCATAGAAGTTCTTTGACTTCTATCAAATTTAAAATGAGTTGATCTCGGTTCGAATTTTTCAAAAGTCGTGCGAGCTGTCTTTGGCTCCTTCACTTCGTTTTTCACGGAAGCGAGGGAGCCTGGTATCATCGACGAAATTATCGCGTGAATATCCTTCTTTCGGTAATCGGTTTTGACGACATTTTCCACTACACAATTTTGTAAGAAAAAGCGGATTGAAAATTTTAAAAAAGCTGGATTTCCTTCACAAAGAAGAAGAAAAAAAAAAATGAAACCTTACTTGAGTTAACCTTGGAAAGCAAATTGTAGTTTTGAATGATTTTTAGCTTTATCGCTTCAGGCTTGTACACCTGATTATATATTATTTTATCTTCGACTTCTCTCTTCAATTTCTCTCGCAGCATCCTTTCTTGGTATTCCTTTTTATTTCGGTCAAGCATTTCTTGTTGCGCCTGCTTAATCCTCTGTCTCTCGAGGTTCAAGTACTCCTAATATTGCCAAAGATGATTTAAAAACAACACCAAACTCAAATGAAACCAACCTCTTCGTTTTTTGGGACCATACGCGACTTCTTTTCTTCTTGTATCTTTTTCTGCATTTCTGCCATCTGCTCTCGCTTTGCTTTTATATCAGGGACTTGGACACTTTTGTAAAAGTATCCTCTTTTCTTTCGCTGGATATCAAGGCTCATTTCTTTGATTCTTTCAACCCAAGGCCCCGGACCAGCATCTCCTCGCGTATTTTCGGTGTATTGAGTGCTGGTCTCGTTCGTCATCGTGGGGAACGGCGGCTCTTTGTATGTGAGATCGACGGATTTTCTCACTCGTTTGTGAGGGTGAGGCAGGTCAAATTTTTCGCAGATTTGAATCGCTTTGATTTCGTGAGCATCAGCGACGAAGTCAGACATCACGTGTAATCCAGTGAATCTCTGGATTTCCGGCTGAACTTTTTTCGATAGTGGCTTCGTGGCTGGTAGTAGTTTGAGTTAAGATCAAAATAGAGGATATATAGAGAACCATTAAATGAAGCGATAGCTCGATAAATGTCCGAATAGTTGTTGAGTCGGTTCTGGATTTCTGTTAGGAGATTCGAAATTCCGGATTCTCGTAACAGATGGAGGTCATCTATGATTGATTGCAATCCTGAAAGAAAGATATGGTAAGTCAGGCAGCATTATGGTATTAGGAACCTTCTTCAGCATTATGAGAGAGTTTCGTCGCTTGATTCGTGAAGTAAGCAATAATTTCATCAAGATAGACGAAACCAGAGAGGATAGGATCCTAAAATTGAGAGTCAGATCTTGTGAATATATATATAAAATCAATACCGATTTAATTATTGCCGCAAATTGTTGGGCAATCGCTTCTTCATTGGGGAAAAATGTTAAGAAAGTTCTGATAACATCTGATAATTTCAGCTTATGATTCACCATGTCCGATTGGTCAGATTTATTCTCTCCTAAAAAATAATCTGAAGCCGTTGAAAATTTCGTTGGGCTGTAGTCTATCTTGAGAGGGCTATATCTCAGGCCCTCAACAACTTTCTCTAAACTTATTCTCTTTGGCGCTCGGAACTCAACCACGATGTCCTGGATCGATTGTGCTAGACTCTTAATCTGAACAATTCCTGGAACATTTTTCGCAATTAAACAAACGGACAATGTCACTCTTGCCACTCTAAATTCGTTGCCAAAAGAAAAATCAGTTAGGACACTCGCTTGACCTCATGTATTACCGGTAGGCCAATTCTATCGCAGTGAAATTGACTCTCACTGAAATATTGAAATTATTCTCGGCCATTATGAATGCTCTAAAGGCCTCCGCGTTTTCCGGTTCTGGATGATATTGAATCGCATTGTTTGGTGTTGGCGTATTCTCAGCAGCTTTTCCTTTCGAAGGACTCTCCATATTGGAACGAAGGATTTTTTTCTTTTCTTGATCATTCTTTTGATCACTATTGCACTCTGCCGATCGCTGGGTCGAGCATGACTCTCGGTAGACACCCTCTGAATTTCTGTTTGCTACTTGACCAGTAGTGACGACCGAAACTAAATCTTCTCCATTTCTTTTCTCATTATCCCCATTTTCTTCTTCAATCTCCTCTTCAAGATCTGAATTCGCGCTTTGCAATTTTTTCAACTGGGCTTGGAGTTCCTGAAGAACGACAATTTCTTGAGTTTTCTAACATCCTAATAAAGACACATTCGATCCCCAAAGTCTTACCTGATCAGATAGGTCTTCAAATGATTTTTTATAGCTTTTCTCTTTGTAACTCAACTCCCGATAAACTTCTAAGAGTTCTTCGACGAGTCCTTCAGGATTATTCTGATGCCGTGCATAAAAATTTTGGACTCGCAAGATAATATTGCTTTTGTCTTCTGCTGTAATGATCGACGGCACATAGGGCACTAGTGTTTGAGATTTGCGCCCGGATATTGACCCTCGCAAAAAATCGCCACGATTTTCAGGTGTAAGTGAGATTGAAAGGCGGCCGTATCTTTTTGGCATGCTTAATGTACGTCTCTCAGACCTCTGGAACTTTGATCCTTGAGAAATAGGTTCCTCTTCTGGAATGGAAACTTCACTGCCATTCGATTTAACCAGGCTTTGAATGTAAACAAACACTTCATTATAAGCAAGCACTCAAAGTCTTACTCATTCAACGCGTCAAGGATGTCGATTCGCTGGATCGTTTCTTTAGAAGACGCCTGCTTAAACAGTTTCTCCTCGTATTCGTGATCGAGTTTCCGTATAGTTTTACTCGATTGCGCCTCCAAAACTCTATTGTCCTGCATTACAATAACACAACTTATCCCATGTGAACGCTCAGGTCATTTACCTCTAAATCAACCAAATTTTCGGCTGTTACCGTCGTCATAAAAATCCTTTTCTCCTCAGACTCATGCGCTTCGAAATTTCTCTGAGTTGACACTTCATGCTCGCGCGATTCTAAATTCTTAAAAGAGGTTTTTATCTCTTTCAAGTTGTAATACGACTCGTACTAAAGAAACTCTTGAGACAATTTTTTCTCTGGAAATGGTTTTACTTTTTTCAAAATAGCCTCAAATTGCACGAGTTCCACATCTGTAAATAACGATTCTGCATGATTCAAGTGCCGATTCAACTCCATCAGCTTCAGTTTATTCAGATTCTGAGCAAATCAATGAGCTGTTGAGGCATCAGTGGTCAAATAATTACAATATCCCGTTTTAAGACTGATATTTTGTTCATTAAACAATCCGTATCTCTCTCCTTGAATAGAATTTCCTCTTCAAGAGCCTCTGAATACGAGAGGAGATCAGCTAGCACGGTCTCAAGGAATTCTTGCTTGGGTTTGAAATCGAATTCGATATAGGAAGGTCCCTGCTCTTTTAAAAATTTTGCTCTGTCCTCACAAAGCCTACGGGCTCGAGCAGCAGCTAATTTTGTTTGAATTTCAATTTCTCTTGTTTCCAACAGTTTGAGAGTTTCGATTTGTTCGCCGATTTCCACTTTCCTTTTTTCTTTAGTAAGATTTTGTTCGACGAGGACATCCAGAATCCTTTTCATCTGCACCAAGTCAAGTAAACTTGTTAGGTACTATGGATAAGGTCAAAATTACCCCGGATTCTCCATGCTTTAATGAAGCTTCATATGCCTGATTTCTTTCCTCTAATCTTTCGAATTGCTGGTTCAGAAATTTGACTTTATTATCAACTCTTTGATTGCGAATGCGCTGTTGCTTTTGTTGTTCGGTCTCAACGACCTCGACTTTTTTTCTTCGACCAAGCTGAAATTCCATGGTGCAATAACTGAATTCCACACGAAAGTAATATTAAATAAACTTTATCAAAGTGATCGAAATTAATGCGCGTTTCATTTTTCATTTAATTTTTACTGTAAAATTTTGCGTGTGAGGTAAATATTAAATGAAGCCGTCCTGACCTCAATACTTTAAAACGAAGTTGTTAGTGATTGTTCTCGAGGTTAGGTATGAATATTTCAGATTTTTGGCGACGATGTATAGTATGTTAATCTGTAAATATTAGAATGAGCTCACTTTTCAAATCAGTGAGTATTTATTTATGGAGAGCTATCATTGTAAAATCTTAACTGCAAATGTGCCCCAATTCGAGCATAACGTCCGGATCGAGGA
>ENA-UOTZ01001378-UOTZ01001378.1-compost-metagenome-genome-assembly--contig:-NODE-1378-length-16809-cov-12.448960_pt1 | contig 16809 bp, 6 predicted proteins | sample MGYA00238144_ERZ746983 | MGnify/ENA primary metagenome ERZ746983 (study PRJEB28759, sample SAMN06268863) | compost metagenome | isolation source: single cell | place: USA: California, Emeryville, Joint...
TGAAATTTCTCCGAAAAGCATCATCTCCTTCAACCGTTTCGTTGCCTCAAATCCATCCAATATCGGCATGTTGCAGTAGTCATAACTCTACTTTTCATTTTCATTGAGAATATTAAATCTTTTTTATCAATATGATAATGATAATCATCATCATTTACATGGTATTTATATTCGACGATCTACCAAGCTTAGAAACCTTGTCCAGCTTCAAAAGTTCTCTTCCAATTTCTTTACTGGATTCACCGGATATTAACCACCATTAGAATGAAATCTCGAGATTCTAAGGGACAGCCTTCGGAATATTTCTAAGTCTATTAAGTCAGAATATACAGCCAACGCGTAATTAATAAATTTTTATGTTGATGTATTTGTTATTCAGCCAGTATTAGTTAATCTAATTCGAAGCAATCTTGCGAAATATTGAAGTAAATGCCGTATAATTTGGCAGACTCCCAAGGAAATTGAGCTTCAAAAGGGTAGATATTCATTATTATATCCAATTATGATCCAATATTGGGTTTCCTTCCCAAGATAGACCTGTTCTGATCGTAAGATCCTCAAAATAAACGGCTTTTGAAAGGATTCGTTAATTTCTATAATTTAGAATAATCTAAAACTATCCTAAAAGTGATTACCTTTGGAATTAATACATTTGATAATGTAATTTACCAAACTACTTTCGTGAACTAATATGATCCTCAGCATCTGCGTTTCATTTTGGATAGAGAAATTGCTTCCAGGACTCTCTCTCAGCGTTTTCGCTGGTATTCCAGGTTTACAGATTCTCTTATGCAGCCTCAAATCATATTTTTGTCATATTGCCACAGGATTCAAGAAAAATATGCTTGCGCTTTCATGAAGTCGCTCATTTCCTCGATCAGGCTCTCGTCAAAGAAACTTCTTTTTGCCAAATATCACTCAGGTAATATAGCCGCTGCCGTTTTTCAGCAGAATGTTCTAAATTTGCTGCCTGAGCACGACTACAATAGAAAAAAAATAGCCGCTCGGATTTTGGAAATATAATAATGATAGGGCCTTTCTACCCTAAGACTAAATTAAACTTGTATCGTACTTCTTAATGAGGATTGTTAGAGACCGACACCTATCATTAAATAGTCGTAGCGTAGTAGTCAATGTTTTCAGTTTTAGTTAATAATTTGCGAATAAAAATATGAAATTTTCTTTTTAATTTTGAACTTATATCTGCAATAGTAAATGTTCTTCCTCGAGCCAATAGTGGGATTGCAACGCCTGCTCCGCCGCAAGGCAAACAAGCTTTTGAATGCGGCAGAATCCCTTGACATCGTCCAAGTTATTACTGTTGTTCTCATCCTGCGGGTGTTAATTAGAATACCAAGTTCATCGCTCTAACATATAGAATACTTTGGTTTCATTGTTTTCAGAACAAATTAACGCAAAGCTCGAGTACCGAGAATACCCATAAGATGATAAGCGAATTCATAATCGACAATATTGTCAAATCTCTTCATTTCGCATTACCCGTAATAAACAACAATAAGAATCTTCAAGAGAATATTTTTTCGAAACCTAAGCTCAAATGCTGACTTTTTTCTGTAGACGAAAAGGAGATCATTCTTTCGCAGGAGAAAATCTACCGCACGCATTTTGCCAGGGGAAGAATACGAGAACTCGCATCTCAAATCAACGAGGAAGTTCTTAATGCACAGGATAGTTCCTTTAGCAAACTTTTCTTCAAGATACATGATTACTTTGACTACTGAAGCAGCTTGCTGATCGAATACCTTGATACTCCTGCTTCTTACAACATCAACAAAAAGATTGGGTTTCTTGGCACTGGAATCTAACCAAAGCACTTCAAATTCGAGATATGTAATCAATTAATTTAAACTGTAATTATTGATTCAAGAGAAATATTTGAAAACAGTATATGTTGCTTCTCGATATCGAGCAACTTGAGTTTGTTGTGTGCGTAACGGAACCATTCTAAGAGGTCAACAATTTTCTATTATGAATGAGTGTCTTGTCTCGAAGAGAATGAGCAAGAAGCTACCAACCCGCTGATATTTTAGTTGTACTGAGCATGACTCCGCAAAGAGACTGTCATACCAAATCTAAGCAACTTTTTGATAAAATAATATACCAAATTGATTCAACGTTAACCCTTCGGTTATTAATGTTGGTTTATTTCCATTAAATCGAACAGGAATGACCGCAAGCGCCAGTAACGTACGGTTGTTAAACTCAAGACAATTTTATTTCAATTCATGCTCTTATTCTATCCATTATTGCTCACTCCTACGATCAAGAAAAGGAACGTTAAATAAAATATGGATTGAATAAAGTGAAGCTAGCCAGCCATACGAAAAGGTTCTCCTTTCAATCAAATTATTTCTTTCTAAAGTCTCCAATTCCATAGTAATGATAGCCTAAACTCTCTTATTCGAGTTCCTTTACACCAAAAGGCTGTACTAACCTGCTGTAGCGTTTGGTTCTCATACAAGAATGCCAATTCCTTTTTTTATTTCTCATAATTAATTCTAGAGATACCAATTAAACAGAAAAATCAAAAGTTGGCCGTATTACTAAATACTGTCTATAAAAGGAGAGCTGAATTATCTATTTTATCATATAATTTCAAATTTAGATCCTAATAATGAGACTTTCCTATTTGTTTTTCTTCTGAGCCTTGTTGACTTTGGTGGTTGCTGTAAATAAACCTAAACAGAGACGGTCCAAAAGGTTGAGCAGCAATTCATGATCAGACGCGGCAAAAAGGCAGAGCAGTCGATCTATTCAAAATACTGTTTTCGAATGAAACTTGGTATGGACGACAACAACTGCGATGCCCACCACCAGACCCACAAGTTTTAAGTTTTGGTTGTTCACCCCAACAAATACACACTCTTTGGACAAACTGATACAACGACTCAAATTACGACTCGACCGACATCGTCGTCAACATCCTATTAACTATTACACTACCTTCTAGACAACATATTTGGTCCCAAACCCTCAGTAGGAAACACAGGAACCGATATAAGTATTCCTTGAGTGATGAAAATAACTTATTAGTTTTAAGGTCATTAATTAATTCAGTGGTCTATTTATTCAGAATAGATCGTTGAACTTCTATATATGTAATTTTGATAAGTGACGAGGTGAATTTCATACTTGAGCTTTTGACACTTGTTAATTCTTCAAAAATAAGTATCAGTGTGTTCTGCTGGGAAGGAATTAAGGAAATTTTTCAAGTTTTTTTCGTGAAGGCTACAATACTCAAAGTCTTATTTCCAAAACAGCTTAAGTTTATCAGCTGTATAAATAAAATATATCATTTTTCTTAAATTTCTTCTTCGATATCATAGATTATGAGTCAATTTTCAGCTAAATCGGTCTAGATTATTAATATTTCTCAGCTCCAGATTTGAAAGCTCTTCATTGGTAAGATGGATCCATACTTTTCGCTATGAACTTTCGTTGACCTGGGAATTACTTACCTTCAAACTTCTTCTCTTCATCAATAGTCACTTTGGTCCTGGTCTGAGAAGTTGTATGTGTTGATATTTTTTTCTCAAGTTGCTCTGTGATGATCTTCAAAATCTTTGTCATGGGCGAGAAATAAGCCTCTAATCTTTTTTCCGACTTTAGCCTCATAACCAAATTCTCAACCGTCTCTTTCAACAGTTTATACGTCGAGAGGTCGAGAATATGAGATAGCTCCTTTTTCGGCATTTGCTCTAAAATCTTCACGCAAGAAGCTATGAATCTGAGAGGTTCAGTAACATCCATCTTTCTTTCTATCAATGTGAGGGTAATCTCGGAAAACATTGCTAGATCGGATAAAATCCATAAACAGGCCGTTTTCTCGACATCCTCTAGATACAAAAGACTACGAGGCTCGGGACAACCGATAAGCATATTGAAATGAGCATTATGAGCTCCGATCTCCTTTACCATTGCCTGACACATTTGGTAAAGATCCGGCGTTATGTAAAACATTTGCGAGTCAATTCCTCTATCCTGCCATACTTCTTTTAATGTGTACTCCCCTGTTAGGCCATCCACATTCGCGATCAAATCGAGTATATACTCTTCATTCTCAAGTTTAATATAAGCATTGAGTCCATTTTTAATTTCTTCGAATGTTTGGAAAGGAAAAAAGTGAAGGTAGTTTACAACAGTCTTCCTCACAATCTCATCGAACAATGGCTTTGATCTTTCTGCTGGCTTGAAGCTAAATTCAATCTGGTTTTGAAGTATACTTGCATAAGATCTCTCATCCTTGATCACGAACGTCAACACTTCGAAGCAAGTCTTTTTCCATACAATTTCAAGATCAGGATCTTTTTCCTCTGCCTTATAAGATAGGAGATTCTTCATAATAGATTTCACTCTTTTCTCATCACTGATCATTAAGAAGCTAATTTGTGCCAACAGCACATCGAAATTTTTGGTGGACCTGGCAGAAAAATAAAAGTCATGAATTTCCTTGATGCTGGAACGTAGTTCTTGGAAGCTTGGAATATCTTGCGTGATGTTTAAGATAGCTTTGAAGAAGATCAAATGTTTCATTGATTCATAGAGAGCGTCTTCCCACATAATTTTGAACTCTCGGTCATTGAAGTTGAGATCAGGATTCTCAACGACCAAATAAGATACAAAAATTCCAAGCATCTGAAATAAGGCTGGATTCATTGTGATTCTCTCTTGGTTGATTTGGGTACTTTCCTTGTATTTTTTGTAATAAGTGGCTAAATGAGCGCCAAAATCTGAGATGAGTTTTTCCTTTAGAGTATTGTCTCCAATTTGAAACGTATGAGCTAAAATGAGTGAAACAACTGACAAAATTTGAAGTGTGTGGTTTTTTCTAATGACATGATATCGTCTATATCTAGGGACATTCGCGAGAGTGAGAAACTCATGAAAATGGAGTCTGTCCGTGCTTTGAATGTCCATAATCAAGGTGAATATGGCCTCAATTGTCGCAGAGTTTTGTAAGATTCCTTGTGAAGCTGCAGGAAAGCGAAGGAAGATAACTACTAATTCAGCCACAACAGAACAGAATTTCGATTGAATATCTTTTATTTTCCGCTTAGCTCCTCCTAAATATAGCAGTTTCCTCAATACACCAAAGTATTGGCTAAAATAACCATGGTGTACAACAACCAAAGTCAAATCTACTGACTTCAGTAGCTTATTTGAAAGTAACTGCTGGAAATCTGTTCTGGAGAATTTGAGGTTTTTTTCTTCCCAAATCGGATCGAGCAGGATATTATCATTCGTTCTTTGATAAGTCTTGATAGGGGATTCTACAGCATAGGAGAAATGTATCATCTTGGTGAAAATCAAAGCTGCATATTCTTTAAACTGGTTATCTCCGAGCAGAGTGAAAAAGAGCCACTTGCATTCGAGATAGCCATCAAACCTGAGCAACAGCTCTAAAACAGTACATCTACAAAAACCCTTCGATCTCCGGTAGCTCAGCTTCTCTAAATCATCACAGTTATGTCTAAAGAGCCACTTCTCATTCAGGTTAGACATAAGAAGCTTTCTGGTCAGAAGTTTAAAGGCATCAGCTTTCTCGCAATAGCTTATCAGTAGTTCTTTAACCGTTAAAAACAGAGTCTTGTGAATAGTTAATTCACTGGAACTATTTTCTTCGGCTAATCTGAAAATAAGGTAGAAAATTTCAGAAAATGTTGAGAGGAAGGTTTTCTCAGCGTCCTGCGGGATTTGAAGGAGCATTTTCGTTGCTCTTTCGCTTGAAAAATCTTCGTGTCTAGAGCAACATCCTTCTCTTTTCCAGGACTCAGCAATTCCGCAATCACAATATGCGGTGTCAGAGCCCACTCCAGTTGCTATTTTATGACCTTCATGATTAGAATTTTCGAAGCATTGTTCGCATTGAAGAGCGTGACTATTCGGTTTTACTTTCCGCACTAAGTCACAATCAAGGCACGTATAATATATTGCACCATCTGGGAGGTGTTTTCCGCAAACACCACCACAAGAACCAACATTTTGCATTTCTTTTTCAAGCTGCTCATCTGTAGGATAGGAACCTCGAATGTTTTCTCTAAGAACAAGCTCAAGTTCCTCAAAAAAGTCCATCAACTCAAGAAATTCGTGTTTTTTCGGTGGGCAGGCTAGGATAAAGAAATCAGAGATCTTAGTCCCGATGTTTTCGAGTTTATAGATATCATCTTGCTGTCCTTCTTTGAAATGAGTCTCTTGAGCTTGAAGATCGTCAAAATTGAGTGCGCTTTCCATGCTTACGATATTTTATTGATTTAAGTGAATGGAAACTTATTATTTTTAATTGAAGTTTACAAAGATCTGCTTCCAGGAAAAATGTGTGTGTGTGTTTGCTAAGAACACTATGATTTAACAAATATTCTTGATTCGAAATGTATAACAGAAGAATAGAAAAGAAAATACATAAATTGAAATTGCAGAGTCGATTACTATGCCAAATAGGTGATATCTTTTTTAACAAGAATGCATAGTGAAAAAGATGACTATCTCTAATAAGTAAGGCACAGATACCCACAGTGCGACTTAATCTCATTATTTTCTCTAACATTGACCTGGAATACGACCATTTTTTCGGACTTCTGGTTTGGTGTCAGAGAAAAACAACTCGAGTTCTCTTCACATCCTAGCCTTAAGAGAGAGATCATGCGTTAACTAGAATTTTCACCTTCTTCTTCTACTGTAATAATATTTTATGTCAGATGCAACGCTTTACTCAGCAGCAAATTAAATCATTTTCGTTTGAGTATCAATATTTCACATTTTTGGTTTATTCTTCATTGATTTGTCTCATCTTTCAAGTAAATCAGATACTAAATGGAGATTGAAGATGTTGGTGTAATTTTGCACAGAAAAATAATTCAGAAATGGCGAATTTAAGACTATTTTCTTTGAATTACTATTTAACTAAGAGATTGACTTGCTGAATCTGAGCAACTCTGCTTATAAAATAATACCTCAAATTGATTCAAATTCAGAAGTTGATTTGCAGAGATACAAGAGCTTTGATATGCAAAAACAGTTTCTGCTCTAAATCTTTTCGCTGACCTGGGAATTACTTACCTCAAACTTCTTCTCTTCATCAATTGTCGCTGTGATCCCCGTCTGAGAAGTTGTATTTGTTGATATTTTTTTCTCAGGTTGTTCTGATGACCTTCAAAATCTTTGCAGTAGGAGAGAAATAATAATCCTCTAATCCTTTTCCTGATTTTAGCTTCAGGGCCAAATTTCAATTGTCTCCTTCAACATTTTATAGCTCCTTTTTGGTATTTGCTCTAAAATTCCCACACAAAAAGCTATGTATCTGAGAAGTCCAGTAGCATCTTTCATTCTATCAATGTGAGGATAATCTCGAAAAGCATCTCTAACTCCGACAAAATCTGGAAACAAGGCCTCAAAAGCCTTTGATATGATAAGCAGATGTTTTTCGGTGAGCTGAGTAATGTTAGTGCCTTTTAATGCATTCTAAAGCATAATGCGTAAAGTGTGATAGCTGAAAATGAAGCAATGAGGCGGTAACAAATTTCATATTCAAATCAAGCAGCGGACACTCGTTAACTCTATCAAAGCACTTCGAAAGCCACTTCAGTAATCAGTTCGTCGACCGTGGGCTTTTCATCTCCTTTGCAGGCACGAACAGTGAATTTGAAAGTTTTATTTCGAAACTGAGCTTTAAGTTGAAGATAATTGTGCTAAGGCGCTTGGTCGACGACCGACAACCGTTTTACAGAACTAAAAAATACGAAGACACAATGCAACTCCTTCGTAATTCCGTTTGAAAAGAGAATTTAGTAATAAAAAGGAATTAAAAGATCATGCAAAAAAACTGAATTTATTACTACTTTTTAAATAATGCTGACTAGGAGAAGTGTTTGTTTGCTGGAATCTGTAGAGTTTTAATTGACAGAATAGGCAGCCTAAAGGAGAAATTGCAACTTCATTTTAAGAAATCCATTTGAGCAAAGCAATGCAAAACTTCACAATTAGATGGGTACAAAGTCGAAAGAGAGCCAAAAGCTTGAGCTCGTCTCAATTCACAAATTTTCTGAGTGCCTCCATAGCATTGGGGGATGTTTTGAAAAGATACCGACTGATGTTGTTGAGAAAGATGAAATTCAGGCGTAAATTAAATTCAGTACTACGTTTCGAATTATCCCTGCACATTAGTAGCATCTTTCAATTCAAGAGAATTTTTCCACAAGTTAAGCACATAAAAAGACATTAAGTAACTTTTGCTTTTCTCTGTAATTTCGGATTATGAAGTCTGTTTTTTATTTTTCATTTTTTTTCAAAAAAATTGAAAATTAAAACTGAATTCAAAACCAAAAGAGTCAAGCCTCAAGTATCGTATTTCCAAATGTTAAAATAGATGACAAAGTTATTATTTAGATTCATGTTAATTCTCTTGCCGATAACACAAGGTGCTGATCCTCTTCACACGGAATTATAAACATTATATTACATTCTGAGAAGGCTAAATGTTGGAGAATTAAGGAGTACTGGAATCATCCCAAGTTAAAGGAATGCAACTACAAATCTCTCTCCTTCGTTATTTTTCAGAGCATCGTGTTGCCTTGGTTGAATTCAATATATTTCATTGATTAAATTTATTGTTTTGTCGAATTTCAACCATATGTCATAAATTTATTTTCTTATATAGCTCAACGTTCGAATATTCATGACTTATAACACTTCGGACCTTCAACGAATCTCAATTATTGCTGTCTTTCGTATAATCTATTCTTTTATCTTTTGAGATAAGTCATGCTTTACAAAATTCTAAACGATATATATTATTACCTCTTAGAAGATCGCGCAGCAACCGCTTTTTGGTTTATTTTCCCCACTCTTTGAATTGATATTTCCCGGAGCTACTTGATTGTTTGAGACAACTTCAGCCTTCATCGGTACTTCGTTCTTTGCTTTTTCTTTGTAGTCTTTCGGATCTTTTGGACTCGTAAGGAAAAGATCAGGTTTCAAAAGCCCCTTTTGCATCGATTCTGAGTTCGCCCTCACTTTAACAAGGGTCAGCTGCATATCTGACTTTATTTTTTTTTTCCGAAATGGCTCGGAAAATTCATTAGCAACTTCTCGCTCAAGTCTCAGATTATGTTTCATTTCACCTTCAATCTTGTCAGTCTCTTCATCGTTATTCCCAATCACCTTTTCTTCTTCGGCATCCATCTTATCCTTAGCAACAAGTTGCTTAAGCAGATTCTTGTTTCGCTGAGATACTATAACGTGTTCTACTTTCGCATTGGATGAGAGAGGCGATTCAATCGCGCTGAAAATCCTGTCACAATACCATTTGCCGTTTATGTTCACACCCAGATTCTCACGGTTCTCTCTGCCGAACTCGAATCCAGAGAGTTCCCATTGCCCGAAAAGCTCACGCTGACTACATCTCCGGTATGACCTTTCAGATCGCAATACATTCGGAGGTCTGGATATCCCAAATCTTCATGGTTTTATCTGATGAGCCTGTTGAAGCAACAAACTTCCCGTCAAGAGAAAGCTCACGCTTCTGAGAAAATGCAAGTGACCTTGCAGGGTTGCAAGACATTCGGTGGTTTCCACTTCCCAGATCTTCACTGTTCTGTCGTCAGAGCCTGATGTAATATACTTTCCGTCCCGGAAAGCTTATGCCCCTCAGTAATATTTTTGGATTTGTTTAATAAAGCAACGTCCCACACCTGAATATCGTTATCTAGGTTGGATCAACTGTGTCCAAGCGGTGATATGCTTGCGAGTGCTTCAAGTGGTGAAAAAGTAGCACTATTGAACTTCAAGACCAGAAAATAGCCTTGGCCGATTAAGTGAAATTATATTCCTTGAAAACTCATAATTAAAGGAAGTAACTATCAGGAGATGAAAAATTAGAGCTTAGTTTCTATTTGTTGGACTGGAGGTCACTCGCTGCCCGCATTTCATCATGTGACTCAAAACGGAATTAAATTCTTTTTCTTTCTGAGCCAGCATAGAACTTTACGAGTTTAATTTAAATAAAATATTTGATTTAGTAAAGTATGAAGACAATTTTTAATGAGCTTTTGCGGTTTGGATTTCTTTGCTAGAAGACTAATTTATGCGATTCATGATTAACTATCAGTTTTCTGTTTGGCAAGTCATTACAGATTCTTTTAGAAATATCCTAGATCTCCTTTTAGACTTGTAGGAAGAAGATGGTAAAGATTGCTCCTGTATGTTAGCATTCACGGAGTTAGTGAGGAAGAGAAATTTATCTTTGGAAAATTTAAACCAATAGGCCAAATTTTCAAATTATTTGTCTCGATTAATAAAACCTATCTAAATAGATACTCTAAATAAAGTTATTTAGAACTGCGCCGTGTCCCATTGCCTTTTGAAAAGATACTTCGATGACCAAGAGCTTATGCTTAGCGTTACTTCCAATACTGCTCCTCAAAATATGTAATTAATGGTATTCGCTCTTTGCTAATCGTGTGGTATTTTAGGCATTGCAGTCGAGATCCTCTATTTGCAGGAAACAGTAAAAACTTACACTGGAAGCTTTGATAGTATGCTTCTATCAACTGTTACGAGTGGATGGCCGTCACCATCTCAGTATACAATGTGCACTTGGGTGAAAATGCCTGCATTACAAACTGATTCTACAACTTTATTCAGATTAAGCGAAAATCCGAGGTGAGTGAGCTAAAATTCAATAATCATTATATGTGTATTACTTTTTCTTATTCTTAGCGGCGATTCATACGATCGAAGACTATTACTTGCTCACATAAATGTCGACGATCTGTTTTTCCTTTATATAGGAACAACACCTACTCCATATACGACGATCAGTCCCTGGGATGAAGCAGGAGTGGTACGCATCGAATTTATTCAGATTTATAAACGCCTTGTCTAGTTCTCTGCATCAGTCATGTTCCCGCAAGGCGCATGGTTATTTATAGCGGAAGAGGCTGATTCTGTGAATCTCAAAGCATATGGATATCGATTTTATCCCCAAAACAAAGATTATGTTCCACACCACTACCAGACTCTAGACGTAACTGATACAATGTATACGATCAGTTCAGCAGGAACAGTGTCTTGGGGTGGGGACACATATTATTCGAGTTATGGTTAGACTCTACAGCACACACGATTAATTCTTGATTATGTACCAAACAGTGGCGGTCAAATGCTCAATCTCGCGTGGATGCATCCAGGAAGTATATGCACCCCGTCATTCCTATTCAATTGAAACATGAATCGATCTAATTTAGGTAGATTGTTCGTCTTTTCACTTGCCACTGATTACGAGGCAGTACAAAATTTAACAATACCGCTGAATTACTACGATGACTCGTCTGCTGGAAATCTGGATCTGCCTATTGGTAACAATGATAATGTATACCTTATTTCTCACAATATAATTAGCCTCTACTGAAACTCCTACATTTGGACCATATAACATGATAATGTGCAGACCTGGAACAATTTTCAGTTATGAGACGAGTGCTTCCACTGGACAAGGAGCGATATTTGCATTCGATGTTTTAATTCACTCTCCAGTCACCACCACCACCCAAAATTTGGTATCAGTGCGGAATGCTGCTACCAATTATGTCAGCCTTACGGTCTACTATGATCCAGCTGACAGCAAAATGAAAGTAAAATTACAAAACCCGCTATGGAATGAGCTTCTTGCCTTCGCAATGGCACTCAATTTAGGTATAACTTTGCATGCTTTATTTGGGCTGATCACTTATTTGATTTAATTAGATACTTGGAATAGGGTAGTAGTGTGAGATTGTTTGTGAATCCGACTGTCTCATCTAGTCTGTATTTCGGTGATTTCTCAACGAATCGTCTTTTTCAAGAAATGGACAATGCTGCAATTGATATTTGTAGCACCCGAGTCTCTGGGAGCTCGAGCCGAGACTCAAGCCTCGATGGAAATTATGATATGATGAATTTCGCCTGGTTTCGAGGCAAGTTTGGGAAAGTCTGGGTAGATGGTTCAGGTAAATACAAATATTTCCAAATATTGCACTGTTTTTGATGCATCAAGTCTGCTCTTTGCTATTCATAGCAAGGCAGTAACTAGATGAGACTATCTGCTAGCTCTATCTTATTTTTTCTCTGAGAAGTTTAACACCTTGAATTAGATCCCACATGTTTCTTGATGGGTATTCTTAACCCAAGCCAGGCATCGTGCTTAATATGCGCTGCAAATTATTTCATGGATGGAAGAACTTGTGTATCTTCATGTCCTGGGGACAGCTTTCTCCCCGCTGGCTCAAGATCCTGCCAAAGTAAACTTTATCATAGCTCTAAAATTTCTCACTATTTCATTTTATTTTTCTCTAAGATGCGCCTATCCTTCAAGATACTATGTAAATTAATTTAATATTTCGATTGTTGACAGAAAACTTTTCTTTAATCTAGAATTCGAAAGGATTTTGTGTTGCCTGTAACGACCCTCACCAAGTGATTGTGGGATCTGCATGTCTCGATTGCGATAACTCTTGCGCGATATGCTCGGGGACGCTTCCAACTCAATGCAAAGGCTGTCCTCCTGACACTTACTTCTTGAGCAGCAACTCTTCTTGTGTAGCTTGCGATATCGATGGATACTTTATCTCAGGAAACAATCGTACCCAATGCGATCCCATCTGTCTTAATTGTGATGGTGCGCTGGCAACGAATTGCTTATCTTGTCCATCATCACCAGTTGCAACTTACTTACTCTCTTCCAACCACTCATGTGTGGCCTGCAATATAGAGAGCTATTTTATTCCGAGCCCTGAATGTCTCCAATGTGACTCTAGTTGTCTCACTTGTGATGGTGAATTAGCAACGAATTGCTTATCTTGTCTATCATCACCAGTTGCAACTTACTTACTCTCTTCCAACCACTCATGTGTGGCCTGCAATACAGATCGCTATTTTATTTCGGGCTCTGAGTGTCTCCAATGTGACTAATTGTCTCACATGTGATGGTGCATTAGCAACAAATTGCTTATCTTGTCCATCATCACCTACAACAACTTACCTACTAAATCCAAATCATTCGTGTGTGGCCTGTAACGTAGATGACTATTCCATCTCTGGTTCACAATGCCTCGATTGTAATCCCAGCTGTCTCACTTGCAACGGAGCATTAGCAACAAATTGCTTATCTTGTCCATCATCACCAACAGCAACTTACCTACTAAATTCAAATCATTCGTGTGTCGACTGTAACGTAGATGGTTATTCCATCTTGGGCTCTGAATGTTTCGATTGCGATAGTTCCTGTGCGACCTGCTCTGGAGCCCTTCCAAATCAATGCCTAAGCTGCTATACCGGGACACATCTTCTCTCAAACGACACTGGGAAATACTGTCAACCAAGAGTTCCTGTTACCATCCTCAAATTTGAATTAAAAGAGTCTCCTCAGCTCTATCTTCTCGAATTGGATACTCCGGTGGATCTCGAGGGATATTCAGAACAGATACATCTCTATCTAATTTCAAACTCTTCCAATCTCATCAGTGCCAACATGTCAGAAATGAACTTCACCCTGACTAAACTGGATTCCAATCAATCCTATCATTTAAATTTCATCTCAGACACTGAGAGCACCGAAACTCGTTCACTCCTGTTGTCATTCGATCAGTTAATTGTAAGCAATTCCTACGTAATGACTTCTTCAAACTTAATCGCCTCCATCTTTGCAGATTCAATCACAGCTCAAGCAGCACAGACCGTTGGAACTACATCGCAAGTCATAGCTATCTCTGCTAGAGCTACTACATTTTTAATCTATGTTCAAGCTAATGGAAAAACCTCACAATTAATGAGGATTTTACAAATCATGGCTCGAATTACCTTTATGAAGCTGATCAATCCAAGGAAACAGCAGTTTCAAACATCTTTGGCCACAACATTATTCAAAAAGGTAATTGAGATGGAGGAATCAGAGTCCGGTCAGGCTGAGACCTCTGGTCATGTGTCCTAAGTTTATTTTATGTTCTTTGAAATTCGAACTATAGAGAGAGAGACACTACATTAATATTTTCTCATTAAATAATTAGATCTATGAGGGGGAGCAGAAATGAGACTATATGATGCCGACTTTGGAAATATGAATTTTGCATTCTTAAACGGTAAAAGCATGCTGATAAAGAGGAAGACTGCTATAAATTTTGGAAGGTAAATACCTTTTCAATACTCTCTAAAAGATGGAAGCTGAAGCTATATGCAATATGATTAGAATAAGAGCTAATATCCGTAGTAGTTCCTGTATATTAATAGACAGATATTGTTCGGCCAAGTCTGATTCTTCTTTAAACTTGCAGCTCCTTCCGCACCAATCGAGTTGTCTTTCAGATCGAGTGTTTTTAGGTTGATCCAAGTTGTATTCTGACTCAATGCAGTAGCTCCTTCATCACCAATGGAGTTGTTTATCAGATCTAATGTTTGTAGGTTGATCCAAGTTGTATTCTTACTCAATCCAGTAGCTCCTTCCGCACCAATCGAGTTATCTCTCAGATATAGTGCTTGTAGGTTGATCCAAGTTGTATTCTTACTCAATCCAGTAGCTCCTTCATCACCAATCGAGTTATATGACAAATTTAGTGTTTGTAGGTTGATCCAAGTTGTATTGTGACTCAATGCAGTAGCTCCTTCCGCATCAATGAAGTTGTTCGACAAATTTAGTGTTTGTAAGTTGATCCAAGTTGTATTCTTACTCAATGCAGTAGCTCCTTCATCACCAATCTTGTTACTTCCCAAATCTAATGTTTGTAGGTTGATCCAAGTTGTATTCTTACTCAATGCAGTAGCTCCTTTATCATCAATCCAGTTGTGTCTCAAACCTAGTGTTTGTAGGTTAGTCCAAGTTGTATTCAGTCCAATAATTTCTGCATGCAATGCATTATATCTTTTACTGGATAGTGGTAATTCAATAACACTCTCTGACTCAATATACTTTAGGCATTGAAGCAATGTCCGCTCAAAACTTGCTCCTTGCAGATCTATTTCTTCCAAACTCTTTGAAGCAACGCCTTCTATGGCCTTGAGGGCATCAGTTGCTTCCAGCACTGCTTGGTTGTCACTCAAGAATAGATACTTAAGATTTTCCCAACTCCCATTGCTACAAATGAATAGTATCGTTTGTTTATCTTTGATCTTATTCGAACTTAAATCAAGCTTCACTAGTTTTTCCCAGGTATTATTTTTACCTATCGTTCCTGCACCTTCGTCTTTGATCATATTCGCGCGCAAATCGAGAACCTCTAAATTCATCCAGATTTTGCTCTTTCCAATTTCTATGGCTCCTATGTCGCCAATTTTATTCGATGCAAGATCAAGTCTTTTCAGATTTTTCCAAGTATGATTGATTGATACTTGTTTTGCTGTGTTATCTCCGATCCGAGTATGTGCAAGAGTCAATTCTTCGAGTTGAGGCCATGATTTGTTGCCTCCGATCGCTTCCCCACCTTCTTCTTTAATAGCATTTTCCGAGAGATTAAGCTTCCGTAAATTACTCCAATCCGTATTGCTTCCTATTATTCGAGCGTGAATGGGAGCCAGATTTTTACTGCCAACCATAACTTCTGTGATAGCTTCCGATTCTTCTGAGTTGCTTGGAAATAACTTGTTAAGCACAGTTTCGGGAAAAGCTCCATAATCTCCTCTCTTTTGAAGTATAACTATATTTTTATCAGAGAGTTTATCACAGCTACTGACTCTTACTCCCTGTAAATTCGAGCCTTTATTATTGGTTCCTCTGATAGTGATCATTGGGGTAGGCAAAACAGTAGCCGGAGGAAGTTGTTCAAAATTTACAACGCATGTATTGTTGAAAGAGTAAGCGACTTGATTTGTTGAATAATTGATCGAAATCTTATATTTTTGGTTTTTGTAAGCTTTTTTCAAAGGAATTTTGAGGCATGCCTGTGCAGAGGAAACATCTTGAAGAACAAGCTCTCTTCCTCTGGTTGCTAAGAATCTTTGCCCAATCAATCGGAAAGAAGAAAAATTATCTAATTGTTGCTTTATATTCAATCCCAACAAGGAAGAATCATCATCTAATCGTTGCTCCGATGCCACTGTTTTCATATGATGCCCTCTCACAGTATCTACAACTTGGAAAACTTGATCGTTTATTCTCGATACAATTTGCTTTCCATCTGTGCTAAACTGGTAGGAAGTCGTTCCTTGTTTTAGTTTTAGAACTGACTTCCCTGTAAGAGCGCTGCAAAGTGTCGTCAGTTTCTTCTGAGAGTCATTCACTAGAAGTGTATCGCCGTCTTCAACATTCAATTTCCATTCTTTAGCAGCATTCAAGGCAGTAAGAGAGAACTTTGTCCACGAACCTGTTACAGTAGAATATTTTTTGACTTCTTTGCCATCCAATGCCATTACTTCTTTCCTCTTTGGATTAAATTTAATGAGCGTGTTATTTCCGATTGGAACATCTAGTTTTTCGACACATCTTCCGGATATCACAGCCCAGAAACAGAAACTAAGATGACCACTGTTTAGGTTTCCTTTTTTAAGGACTGTTACAATTTGCTTTCCATCCATGCTGAATGGACAGTCACCACAATTCAAAAAGGAGCCAGGGACTCTTCTAATTTCTTTGAAATCGTTCTTTTTAAGACTAGCATTCTCGAAGATTATGGTCTGATCACCAACATCAGCAGCAAGATACGTCCCATCGAAAGAGTAGGCAATATTGAATATTTGTTCATTTCGGAGTCGGAGGCCAAGAGTTTCACCAAACTCTACATTCTCCATATTCGCTTGGTCGAGATTAGCATTTTCCAACCAAACCCCAGT
>ENA-UOTZ01001379-UOTZ01001379.1-compost-metagenome-genome-assembly--contig:-NODE-1379-length-16799-cov-10.539050_pt1 | contig 16799 bp, 7 predicted proteins | sample MGYA00238144_ERZ746983 | MGnify/ENA primary metagenome ERZ746983 (study PRJEB28759, sample SAMN06268863) | compost metagenome | isolation source: single cell | place: USA: California, Emeryville, Joint...
CTTTTCAAACTCTTTATCTCTAACTCCTTTATTGCTAAAGATCACATACTCAGGCCCTTTCATCTCGCCTTCCTTCACAGACTTCATAGACTTATAATTTTTTTGCAACGAATCGATATTTGTCTCTTCAATCGCCGGCAGCTTATCCCCTGCGTTCTTCACTAACGAACCGATCGCTTCTGCGTTGCTGACATCATGAAACATTTTTAACAGCTCATTGTCGAACGTTATATATTCATCAGCGACAAATAGAGCAAGAGCCTTCACGGGACATGTGAAATTGCCTCTTCTCGAGATGCTTACTCGATTGATCAAGGGAATTACGTACTTTAAATTGTAAAACGGCAATTCGATTTCCATAGGATTTTCAAAAGCCATCTTATGAAACAAGCTCGGGATATTGAATCGGCCGTATTGGAGATAGTTGCAATAATCTTTCAATGTTTCTGGAGGCAAAAACTCCTTGGACTGAGTATAGAAGCTGCTTTTAAGAAATTCTGAGTCTGAGGTGTAGTAATCGAGGGAAAGGCATCCTTCCACATGAAAATTTTTTCCTTCGCGAAAACAGACTGCGCTATGAAGGTTTGGAGGTGAGTTTCGAAACAGTTTATCAAAGAGGAAGATGGGATAGTTCTCATCGCAGCCCCCATCGGTCTTGAAGCCGTAGTATGGGATTTCAATAGAGTCGTTCTCGTCTTCTTTGGATTGAGAGGTTAATAAGTGAATGATGCAGCGCATGGTCTCAATGGTAGAGTCCTTGATGAAATTGGCTGTCGTGGGAAACGCTCCGATTAAAGAATTAAGCGCGCTTGTATGCTGCTGTTGAGAATCTTTGATTAGATGGTAATAGAAAGAGCAAACTTTGGGCAGAACTAAGATAACTGTTGTCGAAGGAAGGTAAGTGAGGATGTATGAATGATAGATTGGAGGGAGAAGTAGGAGACCTGAGGTCTGCGTTTTTTGAAGCGGCAGCATTTTTGATTCTTCTTCCATTCAAATTCGATTTGTTTTGTTGGTTGCTTAATTTTTCGAAATATGATTTATCTAATGCAGTTTAAACGAGAAAATGTATTCGGATGCAGCGTCCAATTTTACTGATGTTGTTAACTAGAAAAACAACAGAGGCGCCATATCTGCTTTGCGCTCGATAACTGATCAAGGCGAATCCTCCTTGAATTTTATCCACATTCATTAATCGTGTAGCCACTTGCAAATCATAATAACCATACTCTGGTCTTCTAAAGTTTGAAAATCAGATTCAAATTCCGAGAAGGTCCAAAAATTAGTTTCAGTTGCTTCGAAAAATCAGATGAAACTTGCTTATTTCATGGCGATTCATCATTAGACAAATAAATGCATTATCATATAAATTAATTATTCCTTTTACTAAATAAAAACTGGAAATTCATGATTTTTCGTAACAGATGATTTCTCGCGCTAAATTTACACACAGTTAATAAATGCTTTTTATACATTTCAAGAAATCATTTTGACAAAAATGTTAATCTGGTTTATACCTCCCTCCTACAGGAAGTTATTCTCGGTGCAGAATTTATACGCGGTCGGGAGTCTTGAAAACGCTTTCTCAGCGAACTCATCGATCTTCATTCCTCTTTTGTATTGCAGGAAAGTGAAGTTAGCGAACCGTCTGCTCGCCACCTCTTTTTCAAGCTTCTTCATCGCACACCAAGGATCCAGCGGATATTGCTTATAATCACCGTCTCCTACACCAATCATCAATATTTGCAAAGGATAATTCGAAGCCTCCGCAATCGCGCTAATCGTCTCATCGAAATCACTAACAGCTCCGTCTCCGATGATCACGAGCAGCTGGAACTGCTTCTTATCTTCAGCAATATCAATCGCGGTCTCTATCAGCGGCTTGAAGGAAGTAGGCCCAGAGAGAGCGATTCGAGGGATCTGTCTTCTGTACTCAGCAATTGCGTGCTCCATGCCAAAGCATTCGCAGTAACCGTCCTTGTTCTGGTAGAGCGGACGGACTTTCTTATCTCGGGTCTTATCATCACCGAAGATATAAACAGGGAATCGGTTGTCTGGAATGAAGTACTTTACAATACTGCCCATGACGCCAAAGACAAGTTCATAGAAGTTAAGCTTCTTGCTGGAAAGATCGTGTAGATGACGGTTTCCGAAGGATTTCTTCCCTGTGAAAATGTTTGAGGCTGTGCAATCGATACCGAGGATCAAGCCGCATTCCTTGAAGCCTTCTGCTCTAAGTTTATCGACAAGCGCCTGCAGTCTTAGCTGGATTTCATCGATTCGTTTATCGTGAACTTCGACGATATCTTTAGGCTTTTCATCAGGTCTAGGAGCGCGAACGTACGCTTTTTGTCGAAGTCGCTTGGAAGTAGTGGTAATTTCATCATCGAGGACCGGACACGAATTAACTTGGCCTTGGTCTTGGTTTTCCTGATCGTTTTTCATTAATTCATCAAAACTGATGTTGCCGTCTCCAGTTTTCCCTTCAGCATGGTCCTGCTCCCCTTGCTTATGGTTCAGAGACTCTAGATCGCAGACTGTGTGGTACTTGCCGTTCTTGCCATTAAGCATCATGTCAAGACTCGTGTCGTTTTCAGCGCCCATCATTGAAGGGTCATCGAGCTGAGGTCTTGAGGCCAAATTCGCCATGCTAAACGCGCTTGGCAGGAAGAAGTGCTTTAATTCTTCCAACTGTCCTCTGAGAGCCTCGATCTGAGCCTGCAGATGCAAAATTTTGTCAGGATCGCTAGCGGCGTTAGTCGCGTCGATGTATCTCCTCAGCTCGTCGTTCTTCGCCTGAAGCTCTTTCACCTCTTTGAAACGCGCTCTCTCTGACTGAGTCAGCTCGGTTTCAAGCTGCTTGCAGCGCTGGTTTTGCTTCTCTAACTCAGCAAGCGCTTGTCTATGTTTCTCTTCGAGAGCCTTAACTTGACTATGGAGTGACTGTCCGTCGGTTTCTGAACTCGCTAACTTCTTTTCCAGTTCCTCTTTAAGTTTTTCAAGGCCTCTAAGCTCTTTTTCACATTCAGGACAAGTAATATGTCCATGCTTATCACATAAGCAATAGTAGCTGGTTATCGTCTGCACGGCCTCTGACTTTCGGTTGACGCTAGATCTCTCCGTGTTTAATGCTTCAGAGCCATTAGATCGATGACTATTGAGGTCAAAGTATGACTTGCGTTGCAATTCCTGGATAAGTTGCATGCCACTAGTGTCAAGACTCTTCGACAGGTCTTGCCCGAGGTCAGGAGTGAAAAATTGGTGGTTCATAGCCGAAAGGACGTTTTGATTATCCAAATTGTTGTAGCTTTTCGAGGCCAGATTCTTTGTGTTGTCAGCTCGTGGAGAAGCTCCATTGTTAGTCATGCTCAGGTTAAATCTGTCGATGCTATATCGGCCTTTCAATCCGTTGTCTTTGGTAAAGCTATTATCAAGTTGATTGAGTGTATGGGCGTGTACATAGGAAGGTCTTCTAGTCACATTGTCCTGCGGTGTCATATAATAATAGCTCCCTTTGTCCAATACTTTGCTTTCTCTGTGACTAATCGGACCCTCAAAGGCCTGGAGCTGAGATAGCTCAGCTCCGAAACTCTTACCAGCAGTAGATTGCCCATTAGAAGTCGTCGAAGGGCGAGGGGTTTGGCTCATGGTAATATTATTCCTTTTAAGAATGGAGTCGATTTTGTCACGGAGCTCAAATGTAGCTTTTTTGACTTTCTCCATGGCATCGGTACCCTTTTTCCTGAGGTCATCAAGCACTGTGTCTCGCGTTTGGATCTCTTTTCGCAGTTGAGCAGCGTTGTTTGTCAACACAACGCCATTAAACTTCGGAATTGTTACAAATGGAGATAACTCTTTGGCGGTGCGGTCAAACACCTGATTCGCCTTCATACTGACCTCATCAATGAGTGTTTTCACCTGGCTCTTCAAAGCGTTGTTCTCTCTTTCGTAATCTAGCATTTTCTCCTTAAGCCGAAGCGTTTCGTCATCCAGATTCCTTGGCGTCATCGCTTGTGTTCTCTCAGCTTGCTGTTCCAAAGCTTTCATTTTGCTTTTGTACGCGTCATGGAGCGCAATCTGCTTCTGTTTAATCTCATCAAGCATCGTTTTTCTGCGTTCCAACTCCACCATGAGGTTCTGAATAGTTTCTTCTTTCTTTTTGTTCTCGTTCTTTAAGCCGTTTAACTCATCTTGGAATTCTTGTTTTTCCTTTGTCGTTTTCGCTAAATCATATTTCAGGTTCGCGATTTCTTTTTCTTGAGTAGCGAGCTGCTCCATTCTGACTGAGCTGTCGTTGTTGTTCCCCCTAAGTACCGTGACTTTTATATCGATAGTATCTTCGTAAAGACCGGAAGTGCTTGTTCCTGTGCTAGGAGAATCAAGCAGCGACTGGGCGATTCCGAGGTTATTCGAAGATAACAGGACTTGAAGGGAACCGTCAGGTGACGTGAACCTGGACGAAACGGGTCCAGTGAACGCTGGGCTTTCGGTGCTGTTTGGGCCGATTTCGTTACTGAGAGGGCTACTGGCAAACGTTAATTGCTTGCTAATTACTGTACTCGGAGTAGACTGGTTTAGGGAGCCGCTCGTACCGCATTGGAGGAGATAAGGATTGGTTTTCGCATTAGGAGTTTTTTCCAGGCAAATAACCTTATCCTTGCTTTGAGATGATTGCTGTGACAAATTATTCGCGTTTAAGGAAAGGTCTTTTTGAGGTCTGGTTCTAACCGAGTGCATGGGATATAACGATAATCAATCTTATTATTGTTTATGAATTAAGTTGTTTGCATTATTTAAGGCAGATAAATCAGCCAGCAAGAGGTTCAGTAAGACTCTATCGAATTTGTAAACAGCTATTGCGGGAGATTTTTCTTGAGATTTGATACACGGCCCAGTAAGATTAACGAATACTGAGAAATACAACAAGAAAATAGAAAATTAATAAATTTCAGCGAGCCGTTTTGATTCTGTCACGATTATATTTATGTCATTTCAGGAAATATTGCGGCTGATAGACCTTGTCATGAGCCTTAAACCGCGTTCTATTCTGAAGTAGGATGCTTCAAGTAGAAAGCGCAAGTACCTTGGAAGAAATCAGAAAAATTTGGCCTCATATTTCAGATTATTCAGTCTAAATGAACTGAAATCTCTTTTTCTCATTGCTGATAGAAAAAGGAAAAAGTGCGTAAATTGCGATTAATCCGATCAACTCCTATCAAAAAGTAGCTCATATATAATCAACATCGTCAGGAATTCTGATCTACAAGTCTGGTATTGAAGTATTTGAGCCTCTATATTATTTGACGGAAGAAAATTGTAACGAAAAACTGCCCCAGAGTGATACAAAGCAACCCTGATCCTAAGCAAAATAACAGTCATCAGTCTGATGTTGAGAGATGACATTGAATGATGGGAAAGGAGCAATATGAGGTTAGAATTGTCGGAATTTCAGGCAATCATGAATGATTTTCTGCAAATGTGATATCAGTCAACAGAAACTGCTCTTGTAGATAGCCAGCTGATGGTGATCCCTCAGAATTAGCAATCAATTGTTAGAGAAGCATATTACTAAGTTCGAGTCCAAATTCTCATTAGATTGTTCTAATTTCGATTTATTTAGAGATTCAGTAAGATCGCTGTGATAACTCAGAAATAGGATGAAAATCTTATTATTCAGGTTTATACAGCAGGAAGAGGAAATTCAAAGAGAAGTATAGCATTTAACAAAGATACTTGACTATGATGTTATGTGATGTGATAGAAAAATCAGATATGAATTCTCATTTGAGGATAACGTGCTGTAATATTCTTACTGATCAGTATCGAAGCTCATCGTTCGTCATTTATTGAGGATTTCTTTCAAAATGACTGAATGCTTAATCAGCTAGATAATGGACTTTGGAATTGCCGAAATAATTAGTTCTAAAGAGAATAAGTGACATAGAGAAAATGTCCTGCGATAAAAGTTAGAGCTTCCTTCGGCATTAAATAGTTTGCTTTTTATGCACTGAAACAGCGGAATTGAGCTCTTTTTGCAATGCGAGATCTTGGAGTGAATTAGCGAACTCATTTGAATAAAGACGGCTTCTTCTTAACTATTATGAGCGCTTTGAATGGAAGTTTGACAAAACTTTTCCTTTAGACTTTCCAGGAGGTAAGAGTTATCATAAGAAGGAAGCTTTGAGAATGACCATCCTCGATTATCATAGATAAAATTATGACCCAAAAAACCTGAACACCTCCATTGATTGTAGTCTAATAAAATATGCTCAAAGAATGAGAATCCTATCTTTTGTTGCGAACTCTTCAAAGCCGTTTTCATAAATATTCAAACTAGCAGTTCAGGTTTTATCTAAAAAACACAAAGTCTGTTTAACGGTTAAATAGAACACAACTTGTGTTCTTTAATAAAAAAGATATGAAAATTTGTCGTATTTTCCTGACTTATCAAATACAACTGTGCGGTCTTAAGTTATTCCCAATATTATCTCTTCAAAATCAATCCGATTTATGCAAAATAAAACTTTAACGTAATCCTCACTAAGAGTCCCTTCTATATACAATCCTTATAAACCGTTGGATAATTGCTGTGTTGTATGGATTCTTTCTTTCACCTTCGATGCTATCAACCGCTGCTTTGCTTTTTCTCTGTTTTGTGCGATTGAATAATAAAGTTTAGGAATATCATAATTCAGCTCTTGAAGCCATTCAATTAGACTTTCCGTTTTGAAACCCTGAAGTAAAAATTTCTCTTTCAATCCATTTTCGAGAGCACACATAATCTCCGGTTTCAGGATCGATGGATCCAGCTTCAATTTATACCTCCTCTTCGTTGGAGGCGATCCTCGCACACAGGAAGGAATTTTGGCCTGATAATTCTCTCCTACTCTTACCTCTTGTTTTTCATCAACGAAGAAACTTCCTTTTTCCATCTCTCTAAATTGAGCTGCCATCGGCCCGTGAACTTCATAACCTTCTCTATTTTTAATCAAATTGCCTATTGCGCTTTCATTTTCGTCTCCTAACACAATGATAAAATCGAATATCTCCACTTCCTGGGATTTCTTTGAGTGTGCATGGCCTGATAAATTTCTTTCTTCAGAAACGCAGTTCCTGCTATTTTCATTCTTTTGACTGTCATTCTCCGAGCTCTCTTGATGAGATATTTCAGGTTCATTTTGATTAGATTGAGAAAAATTGGCTATACAAGGGCTTGCGACTGCATCCATGTGAGGAACATACTGATCTTTATTAACTTCTGTGAGTTTATCGAGCATATTTGTTTTGAGCGCTTTTTGAGAAGCAAAATTTACATTCGACTTGTTCCCTGGAATTTTGAAGGGAGTGTCGCTATCGGAAGAGATTGCCTCAAAAGGGTTCTCTTCAGAAGAAGGTGCTCTATTGTTCTGAATGTTTTGCTTCGATTTGAGAAGAAGGGTATTATCGTGTTGATTTCTTCCTTTGAAATCTTTCGGTTGGGATATAGGAATTTTATTTCTGGCAAGAGAATGCGTGACATTCTTTTTTTCATGAGGTCGAATGGTCAAATTGTTCAGCGCGGTAGAGAGATTTTCATTATCATCATCGATTATTTCGATTACTTCATGAGTCTTTTGAGGGTCAGCTGCTTTTCTCCCAAACTGATTACTTGGGCGTGGGAAGAGCCTATTTTCTGGATTAGAGATAAAATATTTGAGTCCATCAATGAGTTACCTGCCATAGGAGGCGAAGGAAAGCTATCCTTCAGAGACGCCACATTATCCAGCAAGATTTCTATCTGGGAAAATGAATCGTCACATTCAGCGCAAAAGAAACGCCCATCCTGCTGTGTCTTTGCGGAGTAGCACATGATACATCTTTTCTTCATCTGGAGGAAATCTATTGAATATCTTTCCGCAAATTTTTAAATTATAGGGCCTGAACCCCTAATGTTACAACAATTATTTGAGGATAAAGTGCCGAATGAGTTCATAATCCTAAGCTCACACAGACAAATTGCGTTGGTATGCGAATTTAGATCAATAAGTTAGGAACAATCAGTATGTCGCATTTCCTTAGAAGTATGAGATAATAAAAGGTTTCAGGTTTTTGCGGAATTTTGGTTCTTGAGGGAAATACTTCCTAATCAAATGACAAACTGCAGCCATGAACCAAACATATGCGGGTTCAAGTACTAGCTAGATCTGAAAATGGAATTTCGATTTGAACTCAAAACTCGAGACATTTTCCTTTTCAACCTTACTATTTAAACGGAGACTCTATTTTGTCGATTTTGCAGAATTTCTTCTAGCACAATAAGTCAGACTTTATCCATTAGCTACCTCAGAGAAAAATTTCGAATTTTCCTTTGAAATATTCTCACTAAGCTCAAAGTTTTGGAAATTGTAAACAAGCACGTACGAAATTTAAATTTTAAAGCTCCTTTCTCATGATTGACCTTTCTTCGGAGAGATATTTCTTGTAATCAGGAACAATCGCATCATTTAGAGCAATTATACGATACAAGTACTCTTTTCAACAAACTTTTTATATCTTTTACATATGCTCTCTTCAGTTTCGAGTCAGATTCTTCTGCGATACTCCTGAGAATGTACGTGGTAACTGGTGTAGACAGAGAATTCAGACATTTGTGTTTTAGTATTGCATGTAGCATGTTATTGAATTTTAAGTAGGAAATAATCTTTGGCTCAATAATTTTAAGATTGAGGAGCCCAAATCACAAAATAACCTCATGGATAACAAAACCCCTCTAATGCAGAAAATTGACAGCCCCGAGATGGCTGTGCCCAGCAAGACTATCGACAAGAAGTCCAAGTCTGTGGTAAAATATTAGAATATCATCCCTTACTACTCACCAAAGACCTACGATTTTGATAAATCAGCCTCCATCCCTCCAAAGTTCATAAAAAGCTCGTTTTCTCAAGCTGTGATGTAAATTTACCCCCTTGGACCATTTATTGAGAACCTTTTCTTTTAGGCAAGAGTTCGCACCAGAGAAAGAAACAAAATTTGAGGATGGCAGGATAACTAAAGCATATTTTGAAAGATTGATCGCGGTTGAATGGGCTTGTTTGGCTCTATCGCTGGCTGCAGTTGGTCTCTCGGTTATTGAGGTATCTGCCTGTTCTCACCAGCAGTTGTAACATGATCCTCTTTAGTATAATTTGGAATTTGAAGGGATTTATCCAAACTGGGCAGACACGTTCCTCCACCTCATTTTTATTTTCAGTTTTATGCACGGTAATAGGATCTCAGCCCTTCTCCTCTGACTAACTTTGGATCAGCCATATTAACAGTAGTTCGCTATCAGTTCAATCTGGAATTTAGGAAAACTCGGTTTCTTATTGGTCAAAACGAAACAATCTTTTCAACCGGTGACTATATTCCATTGACTATCGAGATGCTACTCATTATGGTCATACCATACCCTTGGCTCCAAGGTTCGACATTGCTATATGCAGATGGATAAATTTTTCATTGAATATTAGGCATACAATTTACAACGTACACATTAAACGGCGATCACGAAATATATTATAATGCAAACGAGCTCCTTCAGCTATTTCTACCTCTGAGGATTGTCGTTATGCTCAGAGTGCTTCTGCATAGTACTATATGGAATAGTAACCGTGCGCAGCGGCTTTGGTAAATTTGTTTCGCTGAGTGAGCTAATAAGAGCATGAAGTGAGTTATATGCCGTAAAATCAGGAGCTTTGTTCACTTTGAAATGCATCATGTCGACAAAACCCATATTCATCGTTCTCGGAGCATACCTCTTCAGTCTTCCTTATTTCGCCTTCATGTTGGAGGTCGCAGAGCTGCCAACCGCGCGAGTTCCTGGCAATACAATGATTTTTGATTTCGCAAATTCAGTATGGACCATCTTAATGACCGCTTCAACAGGTAACGCTGCATCTTTGCATACAACAATTATTGACACTCAACTCTCTTCCTGTCGGATGATTAGTTGGATTTGGAGACTACTATCCCTCCACTCTGCTGGGGCGCACAGTAATTTTAATTGTTTCGATTTGGGGAGCAACAGTCATATCACTGATGGTCGTCACGCTCACAAATACGCTTCAGATGAATCCTTTTGAAACGAGAGTAAGCGTGTTTCTATTAAAAAATGCGATCAGCTTTATTGATATTATATAGGCTTTCACAGTGATGAACAGGCTAATTGTCAAAGAAAAGATGCAAGAGTATGCTGGATATGTTGTTACGAACCTCGTTCGAGGATATTTAATAGAAAAACGGACAGGGACGTTCCCTCGAAAAAATATAGATAAACTGAAGAAATATCTGAAGAAATTCAATATCGCAGTGAGGTAGGGATCATGTGGAAGCTGCCATGTTTACAATAAAATCATAGATATTATCGCGAGCTCTCAAATACTGACAGCAATGAAGAAATGAGCAGACAGTTACAGTTGCTGCGAGACCAGATGAAGATGATTTTGAGGCAAAATAGGACGATAATGGAATCTAATAGAGTCATGTTGAATTCTGCGAGTTTCGATATGAAAGTGGAAGAAATTGACACTTATCTTAACTCTACGGTTATACAAGGAGAAAAAATGTTAGGAAATCGCTCAAGGGCGTTGGGGTCTAATCTTGCGTCAAAGTAATCTATTGACCCGTCTGATAATTGCTTAACGCTAATCAATTAGAGTGAGTAAAAGAGGGGTTGATTCCCTTATCCAGAAGAAAAATGATTAGTGGTTTCAAATTATATGAAACTTGCTTGAGAGAAAGTAGTCGCAATTGAATAACTTTGTCATAAAGTCGAAAGCGTCGGCGTTTTTTCTTATATCTTTTTATCTCTTTGGGTGCGAAATGAAAATTGTAAAGTAAATCAAATGCTGGATCCTCTGAATGTTAAGACCTTAAAGTTCAATAAAAAAGAATTTTGATATAATGGTGATTTATTATTGAATAATTCACTCCACGTATGAACATTAAAATCTGATTTTTAGCTTTAGTATTCACAAAGAGAAGATCAAGCTTCTATTTGTTTTATGGTTTCAAATCTAGTTGAGGAAGGTAACATTGTTGTGCCTACTGCAAGAGAGCAGGCTGCTCCATAATTTCTCTATTTATTGAGGAATTTTATGATAGAAATTTTCTTAGGTGATCATATTTCATTTTATTTTTCATCAATTTTTGGAGTAGAAAATAAATGATATAGAATATCGGCTCAAAACCCTGACAACCGAGACGGTTGATTACCTTCTCTCATCTTCCACGTGCATCTAGCCACCCTAAATAATTCATTATGTGAAGAGTTTAGCTTGTAACTATACCATCATCTTAATGTCGTCGATATTGATGCCTTCCACATCAATTATTTCTGGTAAATCTCCTACCGCAGCGTTAATAGCTACATCGTGAATAGGAACTTGCTCCAGAAGAAAAAATTGTGTATTGTTCAGGTGTTGGTGCTGATGAACGTTCTCCAAGGCAGGAAGCAAAGCCGGGAGTTGAACAACAAAGTTGTTCTCTGGAACACCTTTTCCAAAGTTATGTTAATGATTAAGATTATTTACCTTGATCTTCATTGTTTAGAGGGAGTGCATTGCTTTCTTCATTTAGTTGATCGAGATGCATACTCAAATTTTCGCCGTCCACAGATCCTTCAGTCAAGCTGTCTCCGAATTGAGTGTGAATAATACCTTTCCACTGAGAATCAATTGCAGAAAGGTCGCTCTGAGTTTCTGAATTCTTGTGCTTATTGGCAACCAGGCTTTTGTTTTTGGTATTTGGTGCCAATCCATTCAAATCTAAAGTAATTTTCTTCGAGTTGAAAGAGATGCTGTTGCTCATAGAATTTGGACACAAGTCCCCTTTTACATACGTATGATCCGAAGTTTCTAATTTTTCGTTCTCTCTCCAATATCCTAAAAATGCTGATGAATTAGGACCAATAGCTAGCCCGGTCCCATGCTTCAGACCGTTTTTTGTTTCTCCCAAATAGACGGAGCCATCAGATTGAACCCAATAAACTATACTGCTAATAGTTGGAGGAAAATTCCAAATCCATCCCTGCCGTTCGCAATCCACTTTCCTTTCTTTGATTTGGTATTGCAGCTTTGAGTGGTAGTTTTGGCGATGTTTGCACGACCAGAAACAGAACTGAATCTTCAAGTTTTCTATCAACTCATCCTGAGAAGTATTGGCAATAGCAGCCGCGAGGTACTCCGGATCTAAGTAATTCTTCAGCATTTGGTCACTACGAAGGTCCATCTTTGGGAATATAACACAAAATCTGCATGTTTTATTGTTCATCATTTGAGCTTTTACCCACTCTGTCGGAAGTGGCAGGCTCTGCTGATCTATCACAAAGTTCAAAAGATTGATCAGGTTCAACTTGAGGACCTGCTGATACGTATCTCTAAGATAGCCATCTTGCTCTTTTCGATCGGTTTGCAGCAAAATGTATATGCCTTTTCCAATCGATTTGAGTTTCGCTTCGAAAATATCAAATTCTTTTTCAGCAGATACAAATTTAAGATCTTTAATTTTTTTCTGAATCGCTGCATGGATAAGACCTTTTGCCTGCTCATTGGCGTTTTTAGTATGTTTTGGACTAGCTATCTCCCCAGAGTAGCCCGAGACCGCAATATCCGTTGGATCGTATGTGTCTGTGTAGGATGTACAGGAGTCATTCGAATCTAGATCTACATTCTGAAGATTTTCAGCTAATATCTCTTCATGCAACCGAAGAATTAAGTCTCTCTCTCTCCAGGATTCATTAGAGAATTTTCTTTCTTCGAGGTCTCCATAAATTGATGTTTTTGGTTCCACTTGATTATTATTATTTTTATTGTGAGGAGACAGGAGGACAGGTTGAGAAGACGCCTCGATGCTACGGAAAATTTTTTTTCGGCTTTCAAAGATGCCATTCATTAATTCTTTTGATTCTTCCATCCAATTGTCTGTTTCCTCTTGAGTCCCTTTGGAACGGCTCTGAGCATTTTTGTCTACCTCAGAGAACCTATTTTTTGTTGTTGGTTGCATTGGACGATTATTGTGGCCTATAGATTCTTTGAAGAATTCATAAATGAGATGATAAATTCCGATCATCTCAAGTTCTGGATTTGGCAAGCCTTTTGGTTTTGGATTGTAATCGTAATCACTTCTGGAGGAATCGTCTCTCTGGTATTCACGAGCAAATTTTTCCTTCTCCATGAATTCAAAGCATTTAAACAGGTTCATATCCAAAAACCCTGGGCTACCCTTCATAAATTGTTGAATTATTGGCAGTTCGAAATCATGAGCTGTGTCTTCGCTGCTTAGCTGCTTATTTTTCCTACGAATCGCACTTTTGTTGGGCATTGTTCCAATGAATTCTGTATATGGGAGCATCAAACAAGAAGGATTTACCATTAATCCCTTGCAAAACGTTGAAATTTCGAGTTGTTCAGGGATCGGCTCATGCATTTCGCTGTCAGCCAAGATTTCAGGTTGCATTCTGCTTTGAGAGATTTTTGGGATCATTTAATGATCGCTGCTGATTTATTCGAAAAAAAATTTTGTTTTAAGACCGGGAGATTTAATTCAACAGAACAAAGAACTGCTTTCTCAGCTAATCCTGAATAGCCAAAAATCACACATCGAAATCGCCGGAGCTGCCTGAATTTCCTCGTGAATCGCTCTTTCTTTCACCATATGAAGGAGAAAATTGAAAACTCATTATTATCTGAAACGGAATTAGTAACGAGCTTTAAATCAGTATTAACCTGTGAAATGTTGCAGTAGAAAGCTGTCTTCACTTATGTTTGACCGATGGGGTTTGTTTTTGACGCATTATTCCAGAAAATTTTTAGATTTTCCATTATAAATCTTAATCAGGAATATTCAGTGCGGGTTTTTTCTTAGATATTCGCGCTCAATTTTTAAATTTACCATACTACCTTCTGTCAGAAATTTCGCAAACGGATAAATAAATCTTGTACCAAAAATTCTCTAAAGCTTTATGTCTGAATCGAGCGAGCTGGTGAGGAGATTTTTTTCTCTCTCTACAAAAGTCACAGGGGATAAATGAAAGGAAAAATTATTACAAAGGAGGTGGGAATCACTGTGTTGACGTTGGCCAATGTTCAACCATACAAAGAGAAGAGTATTTGCCCGGAGAAGAATGGAGGATCACGAATTCTGTTTTTAATCGCCAAAGCAGCTTGTGAAAAGAAGGTAAACTAGCAAGGAAAAATAAAGAGAGGAAAATCTCACCTGAAAAACACCAAAATCAAGCCTTTTGAAATCATTGGATTTAAGTGCTTTATATGCTTGGAAAGCCTAAGAGATTGCAGAAATTCAATGGAGACCATACTGAAACTTGAAACCCATTCAAGAAGAGTTTTAATACATTTCTGTTTGAGTAAGATGTGAAAGCCTTACTACTGCTGCTGTTTCGTTTGAATTTAATGCCCTGAACGACTTCGTTAGAGGAATTAATAATCTGTATTTTTTAAAAGCACTCAATTTCTTAAATTCAACTTAGAGTTCTCATAGTTAATAGTCAAGAATGACATTAAAATTCTGCATCTTGCTTTCATATCAAAATACGAACCCATAAAAAGCTCGAAATGTATGACATAATAACAACAAAAGGAAAATGCCTTGGATCATATTGAAACGAAAAAGTTTGTTTAAAATCAAGCTTGGCTTCCCAGGAACGAAATAGACGAATAAAAGATTTTGACTGCGGGCAGGTCATAAAAGATAAAGTAGCTGAACCTTTGTTCATCAGAAAATGAATTATTGAACAAAAGCAACCTTTTTCCCCTGATACAAGCCATCAACACTCGAGGTACCGGTCTGTGTCCAATTGCCCAGTCAATACCTAATTGGGTGAGGTTCTATTTGAGGACAGGATTGAACAAATTCAAAGCTTATTATTCTTTTTGGAACCAAATATCCCTGATTCCTGAGTTATAGAAGGAGTTGCCATCCGATTGCTCTTGATTTGATAATGTAATGGCAATACTCAACCAACCGTTACAGCCGTCAAAACTGGCAATTACAAGCATTTAGCTATGATCATCAAACTCTTTTATTTCTTTGACATCCTGAAAAGAATCCCAGAGTCCATACGAATCTGGACAAGGTCTAAAAACACTTGAAGTATAAAGCAAGGCATGATCCAGCAAGAACAAAATTTCCAGTAACTAGTGACCACCGAGGCATATTTGAAAAACACTTCTTGCAGACGAAAGTAAAAGCTGAAGAGAAATGGGCTTGCGATTCATACTGAGATGATAATCCATCGATAAATTCCAACATCTTCATCTCCTTCAGGAGTTGACCGACTGTCTCAAATGAGGGAACTGAAGTGGGCATCATTCTTGTACATTACGATCATGGGCAAGCTACTGCGATTTCAGAGAATCGCTGAATCTTCGACGGTAAAAATTTCACCACTCTTATTGAAGAATAGTTTTCATATAAAACAGCCCATCTCCTCTCGGAATCCAAGTCCAAAGATAAACTTACATGGGACGATATTTGAAATCGTAAATTTTTATTCTTTTAAATGCGAAGTCCAAGGCTTTAGAGATAAAAAATCTCTCAGAGACTAACTACAATTTCCTCGCTTTATCGATCGGTGGTCCACTCCCAAAGCTTGATACTGAAAGCACTGTGAGATTGATACTCAAAATTTTTTTCCAACCTCTGCGTCTTTTGTTTGTCCAATACTTTGGATTACAAGAATCCCACATGAATTCTCAAGCAATTTGAATTTATACATGAAGAATATAGGTAGTAGAGCTGGGAGAACCTTCCCTCATCAAAATGCGGTTCATCACACCTCCTTCATCGAAATATTCTGCTTCAAGAAGCAGGTATAGAGTCTGATAAAACGTCATGCCTGAAATAAAGTTTCCGCAGGTAGGATAGCAGTACGTGAATGGACGCCATGTTAAGGAAGCTCTAAAACGAATCTCCTCTTTGAATGAAGCAAAAAATTCGCTTTTTCCGAAAAAAAATCTGCAGCAGGTTATCTTCAAGAGAGGAACCACAAAACACTAGCCTAGGCTAGGGGATAATTATGAAATAGGGCTCTTGTAGCGAAGGAACACCATTTGTTAGGAAGAGTTGAAGAGTGGATAGGTTCCTCGAGAGGTTCCTCTTATGTTGATTGAATGAAGTACGGGCATACTAGACAACCAGAGGGTGAGGATAACAAGTCTGGGACATGATTCTCAGTACATACAACTTGAGAGTCGTTCCAATTCATGTCAGATTTGACGAGCAGTAAGCATTCAAGAAGGATGAACCAACTTTAGCAGAGGGAGTATTAAACGAAACCCAAATTCCATGGATTACAATAAATGGCAACTGAATAAAATGAAGCGGCAGGCTATCTAGCCTGGAAATTCTCCTCATTGGTTGAAAAATCTGAATTTGGCCGTCAAAATGTTGTTGAGCCGGCGGTTCCGCTCTGGTGGCTCTAGAAAGAGCATTCTTAACTTGATTGAGTTTGTAGTTCAATTTCGATTGGCCTTATCTCCACGAGATTTTCAAGCACGGAACCGAGAACAGTGGTTGTTGATATTGAGTCAGCCTCCAAAGGAGCATTTGGTTAATTCATAAAATCGAAGAAATTGGTAGCGAGAATATAAATACACATCCGAGGGAGTTCGGTAGAATTGAAGAATTGGATAGATTGAATGGGCCAGGGCCCACATTGAGTGAAAAACAGAAAGATACTTGAACCCTGTTCCGAATTTCCATAAGGAAAAGTTTGGGGACATATCTCTCGCCATTTTCTTGAGCTTCGCTACACTTCGGTCCGG
>ENA-UOTZ01001380-UOTZ01001380.1-compost-metagenome-genome-assembly--contig:-NODE-1380-length-16790-cov-7.619877_pt1 | contig 16790 bp, 7 predicted proteins | sample MGYA00238144_ERZ746983 | MGnify/ENA primary metagenome ERZ746983 (study PRJEB28759, sample SAMN06268863) | compost metagenome | isolation source: single cell | place: USA: California, Emeryville, Joint...
ATACAACAATTATCACAAAGAGTACGGCTACTACATATTATAGTACATGGAGCACAGCAACAACGTCATGGGGTACACCAACAACATATTGGAGCACAGCAACAACATCATGGGGTACAACAACAACATATTGGAGCACCGCGACAACATCATGGGGTACACCAACAACATATTGGAGCACGGCCACAACATCATGAGGTACACCAACAACATATTGGAGCACAGCAGCAACGTCATGGGGTACAACAACCACATATTGGAGCACCGCGACAACATCATGGGATACACCAACAACATATTGGAGCACGGCGACAACCACAACAATGAGTACAATTACAACTTCAACCAAGAGTCCAACTACAGCAACATATTGGAGTACTGCTACAACCACGACCAAAACTACAAGCCCAAGTACCACTACTTCAACAAAGCACAAGCACAAGCACAAGCACAAGCACAAGCACTACCACAACCACAACCGCCACACCTACTAGTACTAGTACTAGTACTAGTACTAGCACCAGTACCAGTACTAGCACCTCTACCTACAAAGCTGTAAACTGGATTGAGAGGGGTGCTGTTACTTCAATTAAAAACCAAGGAGCTTGCGGTTCATGCTGGGCCTTCGCTGCTGTTGGCGGTCTTGAAGGACTTGCCTTTCTCAAGACTGGCAAGCTTGTTAACCTTTCTGAACAACACCTTGTCGATTGCTCTTCATCCTATGGAAACCATGGCTGCCATGGTGGTTGGATGACTAATGCCTGGCAATTTGTCATTGATAACAAAGGTATTAGCAGTGGAGCTGCTTATCCATACACTTCAGGAAATGGTGCTGTCGGTACTTGCCAAAATGATAGAGGAATTGCCTTTAGTGCTGTCTCTGGTTACAGGTATGCTGTCCAAAATAGTGCTTCTGCTTTGATGGGAGCAATCGATTTGCAGCCTATCGCTGTTGCCGTTGATGCAACTGCCCTCCAAAACTACGTCTCCGGAATCCTCGATAGCGAAGCCACATGCACAACGAATGTAAATCACGGTGTTTTGGCCGTGGGATACGACACCACTCCTTCTGAAGACGCTCCTAATGGTTACTATATCGTTAAGAACTCATGGGATACCTGGTGGGGTGAGAACGGTTACTTCAGAATTGCTATTACTGGTAACGATGCTGGTATCTGTGGTATCCAACAATATGGTATGTACCCTTATTAAATTTGATTCAAAATATTTATCAAAAGTATTCATATCTTTATTTGAATCGATGAGTCATTTTAATCAAGTCAAGCCAAACTTAAAAAAATTGATTCAGAAAACTTCATCTGAAAATATTCCATGCTAAGAATACCCTCTCAACTAGGTGAGATCTAAACCTCGTTGGTATCTTGTTTGTCTAAAAGTAAGTCAAACCGGATGATACATTCCCAAAAGGCAGATTTATTTAAAGATTATGGAGCGATACGTTTATGAAAAATTGATTGAGACTAATTTAATCGAGAAACGGGAATGTGTCGAGCTGGCTCGATTGCTGCTCTTCATCATTTCTCTGAGAAAAAACACATTTCTTCTTTTTTAAAATTACCCCTAATCAAGCTAGCTGTTCCAAATTGTTAAAGAAGCTTTAGTATTTGGAAAGACAAATATAAACATTCCTTAAAGCCTTAAGACAGAGTCTTTTCTGTCTTTCAAGCATCATAGCTAAGAAATTGAAATGAAAGAGATAGCATGTTTACTAAAATGTCGTTTGCTGATTTACTCTTATGACGATTTGAGATTCATTTTCAAATGAAATGGTAAATGATTCCAGGAATTTTGTATAATTTTCATTTAAATAGGAAATAAAACTCAATTCATCGTTCAGAGTAAAAGCTAGCAACGGCCTTGAATCTATAACTCATAAGTTCAAAGCTTATAAGGGAGTTTGTCATCTTTCATTCGCTTTAGACATGAGGGTGGACATGATTAAAGGAATCTCTCACGTGCTATCCTTTATAGAGAACTAAAGAACAGTCGTTTTTCGAAGCGATGCAAAGGTGTATAAACTGATATATGTTGAGGTCTGTTGAGCGTTGATTCATGACGTTAGTTGTACAAGAGCTGTGATAAGCAGTTTTTTGAGATGAAGGGAAGCCAAGAGTTTATTTTTTCAGTTTCCTTTAAATAAATTAGGTGCTATTTTGAGAGATTAAGATTTTGTGAAACATTTTGCTTCATGACACCAACGGGCATCTTTTCTGTTGTAATACGCATAAAAATTACTAATGCTCAATAGCCTCTTGATTTTCCAAGCATTCAAGTTTAAGTGTGCAGATTATTTGCTACAACAAAAAAAAAATAGAAACTGGCTATTGGTGCTCTAATCGGAGTTGGAGCAAAAAAGAGGCACTATCCCGATCTAAGAGTAGGTTTCACAATTACTCTGAAATTTGAACTGTCAGCAAAACTCATTCAAGTACTTCACTGGATTTAATTGAGAGCTCAACAGAATTGATAGCTAAGAATTAATAGAAGCGATCCATATTTAATATAAAACTTGACTTGAGCCAATTAATAATTGGAACGCGCTTATTTAAACACTCACAGGCTAGAGATTTATAATATCTGAGAAAATTCAAAATTCTCAATGGAATATACATCTGTCACTCCTGTACAAAGAAACTCAAGAGCTAAAGCTCTTGGTCTAGCTGCTCTTGCACTTGTCGGCACCTTAGTCGCTTCTTATGCTGTTTTCAACAATCTCCCCTCTCAAACTGAACTTGTTAAACTGGATTTCGAAACTGACACGACTGAGCTCACTGATCTCTACAAAAAATGGAAGGCTGAGTATGGACACAACTTCGATCCTCAGGAGGATGCCAAGAGATTCGAAATCTTCAGAAATAAAGATAAGAAGATCAGGGAACACAACGCAGGAAACCACTCTTACACTATGGGTCACAATGAGTACAGTCACCTGACTGAAGAAGAATTTGCTGCAACTTATTTCGGCGTCGGCTCTCAGCACAAGCAAGATTCAGCTAATACTGGTGATACTGCTCATCGTATTCTGGCTTCTCCTCCAGACTCTGTGGATTGGAGAACTAAAAATGCCGTTACTCCAGTCAAGAATCAAGGAGCTTGTGGTTCATGCTGGGCCTTCACAGCTACCGGTGCACTTGAAAGCTATGCTTACATCAAGACTAAGAAGCTTCCGACACTCTCTGAACAACAACTCGTTGATTGTGCCGGAGGAAGCTACGGAAATCATGGATGTAACGGAGGCTGGATGAGCGGTGCTTGGAGTTATGTGGCTCAAAATAAAGGGATCGCGAGCGGATCCGCATATCCATACAAAGGAGTCGTTAGTAAGTGCGCCGCCAGTGGGAAAGCAAACGCTTTAGGGTTCACTATCACGGGAACCAAGTACGTCACCGCTCAAAATTCTGCTGCGCTGATTTCAGCTATTGCTGTTCAGCCTGTCGCAGTTGCTATGGATGCCAGTACTCTCCAGAATTACAAAAGTGGAATCATCGGCACCAGCGATAAATGCACAAAAACTGTTAACCACGGTGTACTGGCAGTCGGATACAACAAATCCAAGGCCACTGGTGCCCCTAATGGTTACTATATTATCAAGAATTCTTGGAGTGACAAGTGGGGTGAGAAAGGCTACTTCACTATCGCCATCACTGGTAATGATGCTGGCGTCTGTGGTATTCAACAATATGGTATGTACCCATATTAAAGAAGGCTAAGCCAGAATTATTAGTCAATGATATTAATAGTAATATGAATATTAATGCACTCAATTCATACTCGTCATTAAATAGCAATTCAATTCTAGAGTCATAATTATTAAAAACCGTTGAGCCTAACTTCAAATATTATTTACTCATTAACAAGTGAAAAATACAAATAATACCGTCCTCGATAATTACTTCACTTGAATTCTTTAGATTTGAACGGAGCGAATCCAAACTATACTGGCGGAATAAATCGTCTAAATTTTCTAAATCATTACCTTTCTATCAACAGGAAAATGGAGGTTGTCCAGTTGGGCTTTCAATGCTGTGATACTGTTTACTGTTGTAACAACCTTTTTGATTTATCTGGAAATCTTTCTTTAAGCATATTTATACTCAAATGCAAAAAAATAAAATAAAAAATATCAATCGCAGAATGCAGGCTGCGCATAAGAGCAACCAATGAATCAATAAACAGAAATTTTAATTCTTCCGTCGTTTCAGCTACATCATATTTACAGCTTGGTTTTTTGTTTTTATTTCCCATACTCTGCCCTTCTTCTAAGCGCATTGTTGGTTAATGTTAGTATGATGCAATTGAAATGATGAAAAGAAAATTATTCAGCTGTGTCGAAGGAAAATTAATGAGCTGGCAGGTGAGAGCTAGCAACTGATGCGGTTAAGAATAAGTTTTGAGAGGAAAGGGAGCGACAATCATCGTCACTACGAATTTTATATTTTTGGAGCTGGGAAATCAAGTGAAGAATTAGAATCGATTGATAAAGAGTTTTCGGAGGGTGATTGTCGTTGCCTCAACGATTGAGACCTCGAAATTCAAACTCTGTTTAGCTGCCTGTAATTTTCGTATGCGTTGACATATAAATCATGTGAATTGCAGCTCTGAATTCCTTTTTTCTGTGGATAGCAAAATAGTGCAGAAGTAATCTGAATATCCTCAGATCAATGCAATTTTATTTCTCAAACGCAACTAATTTGCGATTTGAGTGAAGATTGAAGGTTAAATTAGATACAGAATTCATTGTTTGTATTCTGTTTCCAAGAATTTAGAGTATTCTCACCATGGTGATGAGAGTAGTGGTGGTTCCGGAATATTTTTTCCTCACATATTTGATTGCTTTTGCTTCTCATAGCAGAAAACAAAATTTTTATTTGAAGTATTCATAATTTATCAAAAAGCACAAAAGTTCGGTAATGCTTCAAATGGTTTCGATTAGCAGTTGAGAAAGCCCAGCTTTTATCTTTCAATGACTTCAGGCGTTAGAAAAATCAAGGTTCTTTAGAAACTTTTAGGTATAGTTTGCATGAAGAGCGAATTCACTGTCATTTGAAAGAAAATAAAGGCCACTGAGACATTCAGTGGTACTTTCCAAAAGATATAATAGGAAAGTGGCCTGGCAACTTGTCCAGGAGCTGGGATCAATGGGTTCTTTCAAAGCTGCTCGTAATATCTGAGGCGTGTGAATTTAGAGAAAAAGTATTCCTATGAGTGTTTTCAAAGCGCATTTTAATTCTCCAGTTAGAAATCTCGCATACTCAGCATACTTTTGATATGTACCACATGTAATGGATAGCATATTAGTTGAAGTTCGCGTCATCTTGATTCGTTTAATTTTCGAACAAAAATAAAGCTGGGCACACGCCTTGTAGAGTCTTAGTAGATGAAATCAGAAATACCAGTAAGATCCCTAGAGACCTACAGCATTTGAAAGTTAATTTACCAAAAGTGTACAAAGTACTCATACAGGCTCTTGATCTTGAGCCAATTCGAAATAAAAATTTATTAATCAGCATCGATAGGATAAAGAGTTATAAATATCAGAGGAATTTGAAAATTCTCCATGGAATATACATCTGTCACTCCTGTACAAAGAAGTTCAAGAACTAAGGCTCTTGGCCTCGTTGCCCTTGCACTTGTCGGCACCTTAGTCGCTTCTTATGCTGTTTTCAACAATCTTCCCTCTCAAACTGAGCTTGTTAAGCTGGAATTCGAAACTGATTCCATTGAGCTCATTGATCTCTATAAAAGATGGAAGACTGAGTATGGACACAACTTCGATCCCCAAGAAGATGCCAAGAGATTTGAAATCTTCAGAAACAAAGATAAGAAGATCAGGGAACACAATGCAGGAAACCATTCTTACACGATGGGCCACAATGGATTCAGTCATCTGACTGAAGAAGAATTTGCTGCAACTTATTTCGGCGTCGGCTCTCAACACAAGAAAGTTTCAACTCACACTGCTAACGCTCCTTCTACTCCTCGAATTCTGGCTACTGTTCCAACTTCTGTGGATTGGAGATCTCAAAATGCCCTTAATTTAGTCAGAAATCAAGGAACTTGTGGTTCATGCTGGGCCTTCACAGCTGTAGCTGCACTTGAAAGCTATGCTTACATCAAGACTCAGAAGCTTCCGGCACTCTCTGAACAACAACTCGTTGACTGTGCTGGAGGAACCTACGGAAATCATGGATGCGGTGGTGGCTGGATGCACGGCGCTTGGGCCTATGTGGCTGCAAATAAAGGCATTGCTAGCCGATCCGCATATCCATACAAAGGAATTGCTGGTACGTGCGCAGCCAGTGGTAAAGCAAGCGCTTTAGGTTTCAACCTCAATGCAACTTACCCCACCCTGTACCTCAAAGCTAACAGTTCTTCTGCGCTGATATCCGCTCTTACTCTTCGGCCTGTCGCTGTTGCTATGGACGCTGATACTCTCCAGAATTACAGAAATGGAATCATCGGCACCACCGATAAATGCACAAAAACTGTTAACCACGCTGTATTGGCTGTCGGATACAACACAGCCAGTGCCACTGGTGCTCCCAAGGGTTACTATATTATCAGAAATTCTTGGGATACCACCTGGGGTGAAAATGGATACTTCAGAATTGCTATCACTGGTGAGGATGCTGGAGTCTGTGGTATTCAACAATACGGTATGATCCCAAATTAAGAGATTAAGCCATTATCTTTCGTAAATGATATCATTATTAATGGATTCAATTCATATGCTTCATCACATATTATTACAAATCTAGAGTCATAATTATTAAAAATATTTGAACTTGATGCTAACTCTCCAACATAATCCGCGAGCCAATACTGAGAGATAGGATCATTTTACAGTCAGTTTTTCTAATTTGAATGATTTGAAACCCTATTGGTTGGAGTAATCCAACATCATTTAGAAAAAGGAATATTCCAATGCAGGACACTAGTGTTTCCAGGCTGTTTGGATTGACAAAATGCCTGAATCGATTGACCCTTGACCCTTGACTGGTTGTGATGCTATGACCAATTGAAGATGATATTCAGCACTTTGGTGTAATCAGCAGACGAATTAGCGTTTTATTTTTGTTGGCGGAAAATAAATCTCTCCCAAAAGAGTTGCTATAATACTAAGATGAAGGATTGCCAAATTACATAAAATAATCAGTTCTAAGGATATATACTAGCTAGAAAAATTATGCAATCGATTTGCATTAGCATTTCACCAAATTGAGCATTGCTTTGCCTTCAGATATCACATGAGAACAATACTCTACGTGTTAGATTGAGGGGATTTAAAGGTCGATTAGCTCCATCATAATTTCCATCTTTCTAGTGACGAAAATGCCTGTTTTTTATTTTCTAAAACAGGTATTGGATACCACAAAAAAAAAATGTGTTATCCAGATGAAATAAAAATGTAGATAAGGCTGAAATGAGAAAAGGATTTTGTATAATACAAAAGTAAGTCCTCAGTTGTGGATGAAAGCGCTTCAAGAGATTTTGCTTGCTACGAAATCCAACTATCTTCAAATGGTGAAAACTCGCAAGATTTTTCCCTCCTCTGGCGCTTTTTGGAACTAATAGCCGATCATTAACAAGTCAAAAGCAATTAAGAATCTAAAAGATTTAAGAAAGGCTTTTGCAGATTGAGAAATACAAAAGTGGTGGGTTTTAATGATAGGAGATATGAAACTCATTCGATAGATTCGTATCGGACTTTAGAAATTTTTTCGAAAGTTCACAAAATTTTTCTTCTTCCTAAGGAGTAATTTGCAACTCAAGATCTATTACTTCACAATTAAGACGGATCATTGAATACGAAAGTACATGACATGTTGAAATTGTTTTCCGAATTTTAAATATCAAGAGACTGCTGCCGATGTGAGAAGGTAATCTCGTTATATACTTCTACCCACCCATTCGATCGATTTTGTTTTTAAACTTCATAAATTTGGATAAATTCAATTTCATTAAACTTTGAACACAATTCTACAACAGAAAACACAGTTTTATTTTATTACAAGCCTTTCTCATTGAATTAATCGAAACCTACAAGAATCAAGTATAACATAACGACTACCATTTATGAAAGTTTGAGAATGCCCATTCTCGAAAAATACTTTGCCAAAACTACTACATTAGCACTTATACATGCATTAAACTCTGATTCATCTTGAGCCAAATTGCATTTAACACTTATTTATCAGCTCTGATAGAATAAAGATTTATAACATCAGAAAGAATTCAAAATTCCTAATGGAAGAGACATCGGTTACTCCTATACAAAGAAACTCAAGAGCTAAGGCTCTTGGCTTCATTGCTCTTGCAATTGTCGGGACCTTAGTCGCTTCTTATGCTGTTTTCAACAACCTTCCCGCCCAAGCCGAGCTTGTAACTTTGGAATACGATTCTGATTCAATAGAGTTAGGAGACCTCTACAAAAGGTGGAAGACTGAGTATGGACATAGCTTTGATTCTCAAGAGGATGCCAAGAGACTCGAAATCTTCAGAAATACAGATAAGAAGATCAGAGAACACAATGCAGGAAACCACTCTTACACTATGGGTCACAATGGATTCAGTCATCTGACTGACGAGGAATTTACTGCAATTTATTACAGTGCAGGCTTCCAGCACAAGAAAGCTTTGGATAGACATAGCAATAATACGACTCCTCGTATTTTGGCTTCTCCTCCAACTTCTGTGGATTGGAGATCTAAAGGTGCCGTTACTCCAGTCAAGAGTCTCGCTGGCTGTGCTGCGAGTTGGGCTTTCTCTGCTACAGGTGCTCTTGAAAGTTATGCTTTCAGCAAGACGAAAAGGCTACCAAACCTGTCTGAACAGCAACTTATTGATTGTGCGGGAGCAAAATACGGTAATCACGGATGCCTTGGTGGCTCGATGGACGGTGCTTGGGAGTATGTGGCTGAAATAAAAGGTCTCCAGAGCGGATCTACATACCCATACAATAGAGTCGCTGGTAGATGCAAGGCCGTGTATGCTTTAGACGCTCTGAAGGTTCCCATCACGGGAACCAAATATGTCGCCGCTAACAATTCTGCTGCGATGATGGAAGCTATTGCTCTTCAGCCTGTCAGTGCATTTATCTCCTTCGAAACGTTGAATCGCTACAGAAGTGGAATCATCGGAACCAATGCTCGCTGCGGGCCCGAAGCTAACCATGCTGTGCTGATTGTTGGATATAACCAGGCTGCATCCCCTGAAGCTCCCAATGGTTACTATATTGTCAAGAATTCTTGGGGTGACTGGTGGGGTGAAAAAGGATATTGCAGAATTGCTATCACTGGTAATGATGCTGGTGTGTGCGGTCTTCAACAATTTGGTATGTACCCTTATTAAAATTTGGACCAGAACTATGGTAATTGATATTAATATTAATGCGGTTGATTTATAAGCTTAAAAAATAATATTCCAAACTTAGAATCATAATTATTATTAAAACATCTAAACTAACCCTCAAAGCATGACCCACTCGTGAAAAACTTAGAATTAGGATAAGATTGAAGTAAATTTTTCAAATTTGGTCGGAGTGAATACGAAACAATATTTGTAGGATGAGGGGGGCAGTCTCAATACTCTAAATGATTCACTTTTTTCTGTGAATTGAAAAATGAATTTTGGCTACTAATTTCTTCAGGTTGATTTCATTGGCAATTTTCCTGCTTCAAGTGATCACTGGTTCTGTAGATTTATAAGATATTCTATGAAAACAAAAATTAAAGCAAATTATCAATAAAAAAAGGCAAAGGAACGCAAACCTGTTTTTCACATGTTGCGTTGGCACAGCCAGCAAGCATTTCAAAAAGCTTTTTTACCCTTATTATCTAGATAGCTTACTTTTTTCATAAAATTACAATTTATCTCTCAAATTCTCGACACTTTACAGCAGATGTCCCATTGCATTTCACCCAATCAGCATATTTTACTTCAAGAACATGGCCTAAAATTCAGAGAAATTGTTTACAAAGAACTCTGTTTTGCTCTGCATTGCCTTAACGAAAGCAATGCTTAAGAAGTTAAGGCTAGCAATCTTGGATACTCCAATTCCTTCTGTAGTCGTGAAAAACAATCAGCAGGGATTATCTCGACCAAGCCCGTGCTACTTGGAACTCTTTCTCAGTGGACAATTGCGATTTAGTTGTTATACCAATGCTGGAGTAGCAAGAAAGCATATATCGCAATTGGCAAAAAAATTAATCTGCAAATCATTATCCATACAGAAAGATCTGTGAAAATTTTTTCGTGGGTTACCTCATGGCTCCTTTTCAATACTTGGTTGGTCCCAAAGCCGAGGTCCACGTCTAACATTTAAATCTTTTTACTTCAATTTCTAATTTTGATCTGCTCCTTCTCTCATAAATATATTTCTCTAGCGACAGAATTGAATTATGAATCAGAAATTCAAAGAATCAACTAAAGCAGCTGAACAAAAAGCATATGTAAAATTCTCTTTCGATTATCATTATGGATTATTAAGATCCAAATCATTTTAGTTTTCATGAATCATTGGAAATTCTTATACCCTAATCAGGCCCTTCAAAATGTCCAGCACTCTGATGGCTATCACTTGCGCTTTCCTTTCTCTGAAGAAAAGTTTTCAAAGCCGCTCCAAATAGCTGTATAAAAACAAAAAAAGTCCAATCGACTTTAAATAATATTTAATTTACTGAAAACAGAAGTTTAAGTTTCATGGGGTGTTTTGATATCGGTAAACATTCGAGAGAACTTGAACTTCCAAGGGGTTTTTTTATTAAAATTTCGTTGCGCTTCATTTACAGAGGAATCTTTCACTTCTGAGTAAATTGTGATTGAAGAAAGTGGCTCTATAATTTCGACGAACATACTGCATCGCATTCAAACTTGATTGTTAAGCATTATTTGCATGATGATGATACATAGTGATCAAACAATTCAATACTCATCCAATAATCTACTCATGGTAAGGGATTTATCAAATACTCTTAATAACACTGAAAATACGCAATTATAAGTTAGCTTCCCTTGATATAAAATAAATTGAAATACTTATGGCTTGGTGTTTTTCTTCTCAACTTTTGAAAAGAAAGTATAATGCAGGCTCAAACTCTTTCTGGAAGGAACATATCATGCACAATTTGAATGTCAGGAATAGTCTTTCGAATTTCCTAATACTTATGAATGAAAGAAAATCATTAAGAGGGATACAAGTCAAAAACTTATCCCTGCGAATCGAAAGTGTCGTAAATTAAGCTTGAGCAGCGCTCAGTACACGTTCTCAGCTTTTCAACTGAGACAACCAGTATTAACGGAGCCTCAGGATCTAAGTATAGTTATTTCTAATTAAGTATTTGGACCTCAGCTGCTATTACGGAACTTTAAAAAAATTAATTACAATCGTCAATCGGTAATTAAAGAATGCAATTTATTTCACTGCTTTAAAAACTTAGCGGAAAAAGAGCGAATCGCAAATGTGGGTTCATAAAAGATTCATCAGCCCTATCTGCAAGCCACCAAAAGAATTAAAAGGTCAGCTCGCTTATCTCCAGAGAAAAACCAGCAACTTATCCAGTATTTATGGATCAGCCTGCAGTTCAATCCCTCCATTGATTTTTGGAATGTTAACAAGTGACGTCGGCGTTGATAAGCTTCTTTTTTCATCAATCTCAATTTTTATTCTCATCTGGCTCATCCGAATACAGTCATACAGGCTTGCATCATACTTTTGCGCTTCAGCTATATTCGCAGCATTTCTGCTGTTGTGGAAATCACCTGACCAATTACAAGCCTACTTTTTTCCGGCTTTTGGGCTACTCACTCTCTTCGGAATCGGAGTCTCCAGGACGCTATTGACGATGTATTTTCTCTTTGTTTGCTGTATAGTTTGGTTTCACAGTCAAACAACAATGAAAAATTTCTTCCAAACAGCCACCAGAGAAGAAATTGAAGCAGCGATTCAGAGATCCCTCTTGGAGATGATGAGAATATTTTTAAATTTGTTTTGTCAAACGCTTGTGAAAAGCTATACCCAAGAAAAACTCTATCTCAAAGCAGCGGTGCTGAAACAGAAAATCGCTGAACAAAACGAGGCTCTGAAAATTTCAAACAACAAGCTGCAAGAGGCAGTCAACTCCAGAGAAGAGTTTATCCTCAGTTTCTCTCATGAAACTCGAAATCCTCTTAATGGAATCATTGGAAATCTTCAAATCTTGAATGACATGGACTTACCATTCAAAATACGACAAGTAGTAAACAAAGCCTCCATTTGTACGAAAATTTTGAAGAATATTCTCCTGACGATCCTCGATTCAAAAAAATCAGGGCACTCCGCTACAGATATACAACTCAACATGACTCCTGTCGATATGAAACTGTTTATTGATGAAGTATCAATTGTCTGTAAGGACCTCATCCAAGGGAAGGGTCTAACTCCTATAATTGAGGTTTCTCCATCGTTTCCATCATGTGTATTGTTCGATTCAGAGAGGATAACCCAAGTGATTTTAAATCTCGTAAGCAATGCGATTAAATTTACTGAAAGAGGCTCAATAAAGCTCTTTTTTGGCTGGAACTCTGAATTGCAATCTCCTTTAGTCACCGATTATGTAACTGCAAATGACATTCCTTTTGCTTCAAGACACCCAGATTTCCTGAAAACTCGAAGGGTAACTGTTGAAGAAAAAGGGAAATTGGTAATTTCAGTTGTTGATACAGGACATGGAATCAAACGAGAGAGTCTAGAAACAATCTTTGAGAAATTTGCTCAAGTAAATGACAAAATCGAGCTCAAAAGATTAGGACTTGGCCTTGGTCTTTGGATTTGCAAGACTATCGTAGCTCTTCATAAAGGCGAGATTCTAGTAGATTCTCAAGAAAATATCGGCAGCTGCTTTACCGTAGAAATCCCTACCTCTTGTGTTCCTTCACATTCTGCCTCACGGACAAAATTCCCCATGCCAACACTGTCTATTGGTACACATAACACCAGCTATCCGCGGAGAAGCAAAAGAGTGTTAGTAGTTGAAGATTTCCCAATCAATCGAGTAATTAATGCTGAAATGCTAAAAAAATATGGCTTTGAAGAGATTGAAATAGCAACGAACGGGAAAGAGGCCGTTAAAACTTTCAAGAAAAGAGGTCTTAATTTCTTTGATCTCATTACCATGGACTTAGAAATGCCTATTATGAAAGGCAAAGAGGCTATCATGCAGATGAGACAATATGAGAGACTCATGAAGTGCGAGCCAACTCGAATCGTTATTATTAGCGGCAATGCAATTGAGAAAGAGATCAAAGAGTGCACTGACCCAGAAGGAGAGATCTTAGCTGATCATTTTCTTACAAAACCGTGCGATTATAAGACTCTAGTCACAACTTTAGAGCACTTAGGATTTGAGCAGCCGCAAATGAACCAGAGACCACGGAAAAAGATGAAAGTGTTATTCGCTGATGATGATTTCTTTAATCTTGATATTATGGAGAGCTTCGCTTCTCAGATCGGTATGGATTACGTTGTTGCGAAGAATGGAAAGGAAGCGGTAGAAGTTTTTGCAAAGAATATAAATGACATTCAAATGGTGTTTCTGGACTGCGAGATGCCGATAATGAACGGCTTGGATGCTTGCTTGGAGATAAAAGAGCTAATGAAGAAAACCAGCGTAAGTTGCCCGGTATATCTCGTGAGCGGTATGTATAGCAATGAGAGGCTACCAGAAGGGTTTGATGGGTGTATACAGAAGCCTTTTGATTTTGAAACATTTAAGAAAATATTCTCATAAATTGTATTTATTTTTAACAGTTTATCTAGTTGAATGAAACATTCTATTTAATGAAATTTAGCAGAATGTGACCAAATCGCAGAGACTCCTCTCGCAACCAAAAACATAAATCAAGGAAAGCTGATTAAACTGATGGCTGCGTGCGAAAATAGCAAAGAGCAGTTTGAAACGAAGAAAAATTGGAGCCGGAATCAGCTGAAGCTGAAAACTGTTTTTCAAGAAAAGGATTTTGTTTTGTTATTTTGTCAATGATGAGGAAGTAATGCTTCTATGAAATATTTAGTTATCATTAGAGAGAGAGAGCAAAATCACAGTAATTCCAAATAACTTTCAATTTTTCGAGAATTGTGAGTAGAAGGAACGACGATCAATCTAGAACCTAACAAATATGCATATAGTCATTGAGTAAATCAATATCGATTCAATTTGATTTGAAATATTCAAAATCTTTCACATGCTTCAAATTTTTTAATTTTGTTTTTTCTTCTTCTTTGAAATGTAACAATTCAAAATCGAACAGAAAACAGCACATTGAGTATAAATCTTTCTATACTGATTCTTTGCGTTACTTAACCAAGCGGTTTGGTTTGGATGTTCTTTTACTGTGTGAGTCCAATCTGCGATTACTGAACTTCTTATTACTTCAATAAAGGCGCGTGAAGTCTTAGCTCTTCAGTTTTTAGTGGAAAAACCTCTTCTTTTAGATCGCTGGTGTTAAGAAATAACACACTGTGCCTTCATAAATTTGTTTTGGTAAATATTCTTGGATTCGAGAAAAGTTACTCCCACGTAGTAGCCTTTTAAAAGTCAGCAATAAAGTTGGATTTCAAATTCGCTAAGAACATGGATACAAAGACCATTCTAATTCAAAAGATGCGATTCTGGAGAATATCCAATTATCTTTGCAAACTGGATCTTAGTGTTGCATTTATTAGTACTATCATGGTTAACAGCAGATAACTTTGAAAATCGACATTTTCAAATGAACATAGAATCCGAAAGTACAAGTCATTTCAAAACTATCTTGATCATGGAGCAACCTCCTCTCAGTTTCATTCAATTATTTCATATCGAACGCAAAATCAAAAAAAAAAAAGAAGCAAAAAAGAACGTTTGATAGACAACCAAAGTATAAAGCATTTAATTTTTATTCTTTTTCTTTTTTGAGAAAAAAAAAACGTGTTTTAAACTGTATCCAAGCTGCTACACTCTATATGCTGCCTTACGTTGCTGCTTTTCGCCTAAGGCTGGGATATTTTCTGTGACTAAGGCTAGTGAATTCATTTAGATGAATTACTAATGACGGTTTGCCTTATCTGTTGAGCACGTTTACCCTCATTTTCCATTCGAGTTCCTAATTTTTCCAGTGTTTTCTGAGATATAAGCCTTCAGACCTTCTCGTTATACAGCATTATGAGTGTTGGATCACATTTCAAAATCTAATGAGTATTAGGAAAGAATCCCTTAATAATATCCCTGCTCAAATTTCGAAGTTTTATTTCACGATTTTGCAACTCTAAAGTGCTTTGAATATCCAAGAGCCGAAAAGAATCAGATTCAACGTCTTGAAAGATAGATAAAAGTTGGATTATTTCATTACGTTAAGACACTTTCAATTCTTGAGGCAGAGAAGCCGACAGACAAATAGCACTGATCCTATTTCCTAAGAAAACGCATCTATTTATGAAATAACTGTTCTAGATGGCTCGTAATCTCAATATCTGGTAATTAATGGAGATAATAATAGCAACCTGTTTTTTCTTTCAATTCAAGATCCCAATTTGTGATGAGTGACATTTCTCAGCAGATTTTGGCACTGAAAGCTCTGTTCTTTGACTATTCAAAGTGAATAAAAAAAAATTAATGAAACTCAACTCAAAATAACACAATATATAGAAGTTCAGTTCGTTAATTAATTTTTATTAAAGAAACTTAACGTGTTGCTCAAGCACAAATTCATTGATATATTATGCTTCCAAAAATTCTCAAAGATAATAATATAAAAAAATACAACCTGAATCTGAAACAAGCAAAACAAATGATTGGCAGATGTTTTCTTCTATTTATCTTTGCCTTTGCTGCAAAGGGAGTCGTTTTTCAGTGCCCCACGGGTTCCTTTATGAAGAACGTTGAGAATTGCACCGATCCAGACACCTTAGATTGGATGAGTGTTTTCATTGATTTTTCTCATTACTTAATTGGATTTGTCGGAACATCGTCTTCAGGCAATTCAGGAATGTATGTTGGAAGTTATACTAGTCTAGACACTGAACACTTTGGAGTACTATTTTTTGGATCGGGATCGGTAGAATTTTCTCAAATACCAGGTTTCCAGTCCTCTGATTTTGATGTTCGCACTTCACCTATGGATGTCTCTGCCGGCAATAAAATAAGCTCAACTTCGACAATAACCGAATTTGCCTCACAATATCAATGGAAATTCATCAATCCAAGTGAATTCAAATTGATACCAGATGGAGCAGCTCGAATTTGCTTTGGACTGCTTCGTGGGCCCAATTATCTCCAAACTCCTCCTATCACCGCTGATCGTTTGACGGCCTCTATTCAGGGAGTTTGCTCTAATACACCTTATACGGCAGGGGTCTCACTCCAATGTGATGTCTGCGCTCAATGTACTGCGCCCTGCGCGACTTGTAACAGTTTAAGCTCCACCGATTGCATTTCTTGAAGAAATCAATTTTATCTCCAGCCCAATAGCACTATCTGTGAGATTACATGTCCTATTAATTATTTTCCAAATGCAGATGGAAATGTATGCACCGCATGTCATGACTATTGCAGTCAGTGCTCTGGAGCAACCAACCAACAATGCACTGCTTGCAGGAACGGATTTTTCTATCAATCACTCGTCCCAAATACTTGCAACATTTCCTGTCTCGATGGATCCTATGAAATTTCAGCGAACAATTCTTGTGGTAATTGCACGAGTCCATGCAAGACATGTGTCGGAGGCACCGCATCTGAATGTGCTTCTTGTGATGC
>ENA-UOTZ01001381-UOTZ01001381.1-compost-metagenome-genome-assembly--contig:-NODE-1381-length-16774-cov-10.645505_pt1 | contig 16774 bp, 15 predicted proteins | sample MGYA00238144_ERZ746983 | MGnify/ENA primary metagenome ERZ746983 (study PRJEB28759, sample SAMN06268863) | compost metagenome | isolation source: single cell | place: USA: California, Emeryville, Joint...
TTTTTTAATTCTTCAAATTAGAGGAATAATTTTATGCGAAACATTGGCTTTGTTCTATTTCAATAACGATTAATAGGGCAATGAAATACGTCAAATATACTGAACCCAGGTCCTTCGACAAAGGAGACTGAATTCATCCGTAGATTTCAACTCATTCGCAATAACAATAAGTTCATAAGGTCATGACTTTTTGTAATGAGTTTTTTTTTTACTCTCTGGGAATGTGCCTTATATCTATATATATATCTTCGATAAATACTACACCAATTATATTATCCGATTGTGCGAGCAGCTCACTAGTAATGGGTTAATTATGAAAAAATGCAGATCAATACAAGCTCACAAACTCCTTTGGAGCATCAGGGTTATTGGGCTAAGGAATAAAAATTGAATTTTGTTTCAATTTTATTTCAAAAAATAAAACAAGCAGAGGTCGTTTAGCAATGCGTTCACAAGCAGAGAAGCATAGAACAATTCAAATTATCTCAGAAAAGCTGAAAACAGATTCTCCAAGTACTTTGCAAATCTTGTTAACAATGAAATAGACCCAAAATTTGCCATTTATTGTAGAAAAAATTGAGAAAAGAAGGACAAGCTTGCCTGGAGAGAAAAGAGCAAAACAAGTTGTGACAGTCTGTTTAAATGATCTGTTAAGCAATGTGAAATCTACAGCCAATCCTTCAAGTCAGTTCTCATTATTGATACTCTGAGAATTTACACTCATATCATTGCAGCCACACCAAAAGAGAAAACTAGAACGAAGCAACCTTCACAGCCACAGAACGGAATATCTAAAGATCAAAAACCTCCTTTGAAACCCGAGCTCACCCATTCAAAATCAAACAGCGCGAATCAATTTATCAAAAACATTGCTAAAACAGAAAAGGCGTTTACAGATAAGCCCAAAACTTCAGTCTCTCCTCAGAGATCATCATCTCCGAAACAGACTTCTAACCTCGCAATTAGCAAAGCGAATACCAAAAAAACTTTGACGAAAACTTCGAACAGCACTTCAACAGACCAGCTGTCACGTCCAAAGAGCACCATGTTAGCTAAGCCCAAAAAAGAGAGCAAAATTGAGGATGAAATTGAAACGCAATTACTCGCTGAAAAACTTGGTAGAATACCATGCCTTCTTCAGCCGTTAACATGATCAAATCATTATAGCACAGTTTAGTAAGTTGAATCTAAACAACAAACGGCCCAAGTTCACGTTTGGTAAATCGAAAAAAGACATGATTTATGATGTAAGCAACATGGCATGACCTTGGTTAACCTTTTGATGGATGTTTGCAGCTGAACCTAGAATGCTTGTTTGTGCTGGGCAAAAAGATCTCAAATTTATATGAATGCGTTTGCAAGGGTACTTCAATCTATGTCCCATGTAGAGAGTACATACAAATATCTATCGCAAGGAATCGAGAACATTTTGAGGTAAAGGAAAAAGATTATCAGCTTTGAGTCGTCTTGTGTTCAATAGAAACTTTTCAAAGAGGAGAATTTAAGAGTCGCTATCAAAAACTATTTTATTCTGGAGAAAATCTCGATAATCACGATCCTTTACTGTTTCATTGAAGACAAAACTGACGACACGCTTAATCTCACTTTTAAGAGCATTCTACAGCTGGTTTACCAGAATATGATAATATTTTTGGAGCATCTTTACTGCCGTTTGATTTCAGAGCCGATGTTTAAGGTAAATCCACTCTCATCAACCGAAATCGATAGACCATTTGCTATAGAATTGGAGAGACAGCTTAATGAATGTGCTTTGCAAGGAATTCCACAGCGAGGAAGATATTTTCGAAAAACGCGATGAATTTCTTGAAAGAATGAAATATAATTGCCAATTGATCAAAGGCAGCATCAAAAAAATGTAATCACTTTTCGATCGATTGACTCCGAACTCACAATGCTATATTTCCTTTCAACAGCTGTTCAAATTATATCAGCAATAAAGAATTGCACTACTGCATTAATATGATAATGTTGCAAGCCGACAAGATTACTGTTGAGGAAGGCGATAAAAGATTATTGGATTCATTTTCACTTTATGTACATTTTTTTGAAGAGTTCTCGAAATAATAAATTGGTCATTGCACAGGTCAATGAGAAAGAAATGAAGGCAGTTGACCCTTTGAAGATGCCGAAACCGACGAAAGGGACTAATAAGCAAAAAAGCATCGACCTTGAAAGTTTGGAAGGTACTACCGAGGCTTACCTTCCACCAGTTTCAACCCATCGTTACACGCTTGTGATCGATCTTGACGAAACGCTTGTGCATTACGCCGAGGTTGAAAATCAGCCAGCCATGTTTACTGAATAATTCGTTTTAGATGCAAGATGAAGCAAATGAGCTACGAATTAGGCCTCATGCTGAAGAATTCCTGAATGAGATGTCTCAGTACTATGAAATCGTTGTTTTTACTGCTGCCATGCAAGATGTAAGAAAGTTATTGATTATTAAGGAGTAACGATAATTTTTTTATAGTATGCAGATTGGGCTATCGATAATTTAGATAAGAATAACTGTATTTCTTATCGCTTGTATCGACATCATGCCTCGGTTGACGGAAATGGATACGCAAAGGTATAAAGCGCTTGGTTGGAGATTGATTCTGATTATATTTTTAAAAGGATTTATCTCTACTTGGAAGAGATCTGTCAAAAACGATTATTGTGGATAATCTCGCTGAAAACTTCAAACTGCAGCCTGACAATGGTATTTTTATCAAAGCTTGGTATGACGATCCAGAAGACACGGCTTTATTGGAGTTAAGTCCGCTGCTTAAAGGTAGGATATAGCGAAATTAAGAATTTGTGATGATGATATTTTTGTTCATTTATCTAGAAATTGCGACTCGACGTGTCAAAGATGTAAGAAGAGCACTCAAGTCTTTCAGAGAACAAATGATGGCGAATATAGAAAAAGGAATCGATGATCCACATTTACATCTGACACTGGAACAAGAGGAAGTTGAAGTAGACTAATCGAGCACTATGATATTTTTTTTTCTATGCAATTATTTACAAATAGTTTTGTTTGCTATTATTTTTGTTGTTCAGATAGCTCCAAAAGGATGGGTCTTGGACCAACATAAAAGGCTATTAATATATTGTATTATCTATCCTATATTATTTCACTTATTTATTTATTGTTATGAAATCTAAAAATCTTTTTTCATTGAGAATTGTCATAGGATGCTATGTATATAAAACAAATTATTATTGACTATTATCTCAAAAAGGCCTGTGAATAATAAACTCTATGAACGATATAAGCTTGCAGGATGCAGTTATTGATGAAGATTGCCATTGATAAAGAAGAACAGCAACAATCCGACTCAGTTAGCTAGTAGTTGTGCATTTTAACTAAAGAGTTTTAACTGCTATGCAATGAGATAAATCAAGGTCACTTATCATATTCGTTCGTCCCGTTTTGAATGAATATTAGCCCAAAGATTTGCTCTGCATTTGTTTGTGTGAGAATTCTCTCAATTAACGATAAATATTCAAATTAGAGTAGTTAACAACAACTCAAAATTCGATTGAGATTTTAATTTTCAAAACATAAAGCGATGAACAAAGAAAATATGCCAATCTATGTGGGTAATAAATACCTCCAGAAGCCTATCTCAAGCCAATCACCAAACTTGCGTAAAAACTTCTTTTTACATTAAGTCTTTGAACTTATCCCCGCAGTGGCATCGAAAAGGACACCTCACCGTGGATTAACTTGCAAAGACACCAAAAACTCTCAAACCAAAGTCATTCCTCGAGCTTCATCAAACACCTACCAGCCTCGGATATTAGAAAAGAGAAACTCAAATCCTTCGTGTAATCCTCTCCTCGAAGTTGGACTTTTTAAAGAAGAACTCAAAAAATCTACTCAGTAAATCCACCGTCGTGTATACGATGTTTATTTCTCGTTGTAGAAGCAAAAATACACCATTAACAACAAAAGCGTCGAAATATTACACCATTGAAAACCAAGGGCACGAAAAAACATTGTTTGATGGAATTGAGCGTGATCTAGACAAGTATGCGGATAAGAGGGTGAAAGAAATGTATAAGCAAACGGTCCTAACAGCTAAAACGACGAATATTGAACAAAGTCAGACGAATGCGCAGTGGATGACGCGAAACACGTCTTGGGATAACGAACCGACGACAGATACTCAGAAGAACTTGAGGAAAACCGGCTTTGATTCCTTTAAGCAGTTCATTGCGGTTGCAGAAGGCAAAGAGAGAAAAATTGCATGCTCGATTTATCAAAAACTTAAAGCCAAGGCACAACAGCCATGTGAGAAAATATCTCTTGACCGACTGGCTAATTTCTGTTTATCAGTATCAAGAGAAGGCGATGAGAGCCTAAATGAGCTGGATGGCGGCGTTCCCGAGATCGGTACAATAAAATCAATGAATGAGGTTTTCTCAAGGCCAAGTTATCAGCAGGGAAGAGTAATCATTAATTGTAATGAAAGTTGACGGACTAATTGCGCATTTGTACAGATAGCTAAGACGATAAATTCGATCGATAAAGACGATATAAACGACTCAATCAACCCAGATGCTCGAGGAAAGTCGTTTGCGATTTACAGCAAGCGGTCGAACAGTCAGGGTAAAATTGAATTACATTCTCCGTATCGTAAAAAGGCGGAAAAAGGAGCCTAAATACAACCAATGCGATCACCAACCGAGACAGCGGAGGCGCTGCCCAACTGTTATCAGGCACTGGTTTGGCTTTAAAACCATATGAGCCCAAAGTGACAAAGCATGAGCCTGTTTTGGTAAATTTTTTTGCAAAATATCCTATATATTTACCCCCGACAATTAGAAACCAAGACTTGAGCTTGTTCGCCCACAAACACAAGGTTATAAACCAAAAGTAGCAACAAGCAACAACATGAGTTTGACCTCCAACAATTTCTGGGAGTCTGTTTCCGTGAACGATAGCGAAAATAGGAAGCGCACCTATGACGAGTTCAATGTGGAAAAGCAGCTCGGACAAGGATCCTATGCTGTTGTTAAATTGGCAAGAGATAAAAAAACGGGTCAGAAATACGCGATTAAGACCTACGAGAAATTTAAGCTCTATGACGCCCAGAGACGCAAGAACGTCAAAAATGAGATTATGATACTCAAGATGCTGAATCATCGCCACATCGTTAAACTCATCTGCACTATTGACACTACTAGTCAGGTAATTTATTCCCTTTGTTCTCTCTGGATGTGCTTTCTAAACTCGTCTTTTAGATTCATCTTGTCATGGAATTGGGAGGATATAGTTCCTTACATAGCTACCTCAAGACCAAAATAGGACGTCGTTTGGAGGAGGAGGAAGCGAGGACGCTCTTTAGACAGATCGTGGAAGCTATCGACTATCTTCATAAGAAGAATATTGCACATCGAGATATCAAACTCGAAAATATCTTGCTTGACGAAAGCCATAAAATCAAAATCATTGATTTTGGATTCAGTGTAGTCACTCAGAAGGATAAGCTTCTGAATATTTACTGTGGAACGCCCTCTTACATGTCACCAGAGCTTGCAATGAAAAAGGACTATCAGGGATGGCATGCCGATGTCTGGGCTCTAGGAGTGTTGCTCTACGTTTTCCTATGTGGGAAATTCCCATTTAAAGGTAGAAATAAACTTTGATGAGATTGTCCTAATGAAGGCCTTCAGGAGCAAATGACCGTGAACTCTATCGAAAGATCTCTCAAGGAAGGTACGAACTGGCAAGTCATGTGAGTAAAGAGGCGAGAGCACTAATATCCAAAATATTGCGAGTGAATTCTAATGAACGACCCACATGCGAGACAGTAAGATTATTGTCAATATAAATTGAGTTTTGACTTTTTTTCCAAATCGTTTAGATTTTGAAAGATCCTTGGCTCAGTGTTGGTCGTGACTCGCAAAAATTTAATTTCATTTGATAAGAGATTTCAGGTTCTACGGTGACGAATGGGAGGAATGTATGCGAAAACGCATTTCAAATTCGCTCTAAAGATGATTGTCTATATATGATTGTATATATTTATTATTCTTTGAATCTCGTCGAAAAAATGTTAGAGTTTATCTCATCTTTGGTGGTCTCCAAGATTTGTAATGAAAATTGCATCAAGACTCGTATCTAAAATTGACTTTTAAACATTGAAAACATGTGAAACTAAAACAAAAAGTTTGTAATCGACTTATGGAGAACACTCGAGGGCCCGTTAAATGCTCAATTTGCATGCAACGGAGTCATATGCATATCTCAACTTAATTTATCATTCTTTGACTGAAGGTCGGAGAGATAACAAGAGTATTATGCTAGGAAATGGCATTTTTCTCTTGGAAAATGCTATGAAATTTTATTGTCAAAGACTAAAAGGCTGAGAAAGAAAATCTTTAGAAATACATACAGATCAGGAATTGACAAAGGGCGCATCTGACGAACAATAAAAAGAACTAATTATTTCAAATTGTGTAATTTTCACGACCTTCTCGCTCTATGATTAAGATGATTCAGCTACTCAAATATCCAGTATGAGAATTATGGGACAACTTTGTCTCTCTAGGAAATACGGGTTTCAGCTTGAAATAACGCGTACGATTACCTGTCCTTGGAGTTTTTGTGATAAATGCATTTTTTCAGTATCAATTGCTTTGACTAGTCTCAGTGAGTTGCTGACGATCTGGTAGAGAAAAGAAATTGCTTTTATTTGTAGAGAAACTTTATTACTTTTTCATAAGCTCCTTCGGCGGCTTCTAAAATTGCTTGATATTCTTTTAAAACTGCCTCTTTTTGATTTAAAGCAGCTTGAAGAGCATTTTGTTCAATTTTCATTTCCGCGAGTTTGGATTCTAGTGCAATTAGGTTCTGGCGGTCTTGAAGAAGTTCTGATGTCACTTGATTTCTCTCATTCTTAAGATATTCTATTTCTGGTGGACTTTAAAGTCATTATTCTCCTTAAGAAGTGATTTTACTGGCTTTTAGCTCACTAAAATTGCTCTCAGCCATGAAAATAGAGGATTGCCTCCGGTTATTGCTGATGTTTTTCCAGAAATGAGAAAAATATTTTTTATTTATGAGCACTTCGAGTGATATGATTTGCTGACAAAGAGTAAGTTTCATTCCAATGCAAATTTTGATAGGAAAACTAAGAGTCATGACTTTACTACGCAGATCGCGGCTCTATGAGGGAATTGGAGCTGCTTGTTGAATCTCTACAATTCATTTATCAGTCACGTGAAGAATCTCATTATTGACTTGAAACATAGGGTAAGGAGCTTCTTAAGATAGGATTTTGATTCAAGGAGTGTCCCTTGTTCCTAGTGGTAATAAAGTGAGAGTCTCAGTTATTAGAAATTAGCGCTTCAAAACCGTATCACCAAATGCCGATTTCCAATCTTGCATTATGCAACCAAAAAAATAAACCTACACGAACAACCTCAAACTCTAACTGTATGTGGATGAATCTCAATCATCGACACAGGACTTCGTTTTTCCGCTTTAATTGAAAAAAAAAAAATGACAAGGAATTTCTATCATGATTGTCCACTTTGCTTTTAATCTTCATTAAAACAAGTTTCTGGCTTACTCCTATGAACCACAGAAAGGATATCATTTTCGTACTGGTCAGACTCTAGTCTGAAAACAACTTTCAGATCCGCTTTCCAATCAAAATAAAGAATCGATAATGTAGTATTTAAAGAAGTTCACAGCGTTGAAAAAATTTATCTGCTAGGTTTCTAAAATTATTCGCGATTCCGAATATTTATTGACATCGGTCAGATAATAGTCATTACAAAAAAAACTTTGAATATCTTTACAACAGCAAATACCCCATGGACCCAAAAACTCAAACTACCTTCAAAACCCAAGAAGTTCGCCAACCTGAAGTTATTTACGCTAATATCAGCGGAGACCAAGAACGTAAATCGCATTTGCTCGAGCCCTCATACTAAAATTAGCATATTTAATTAGCTACAATCATTGAGAGTCTCTGCGTCAGCTGCGAAAAGCAAGGAAAAACCACTCTTCTCCTCTCAAAAATCCCTTTCTTCAGAGGTAACATAAACATAAAGAGCTCCCAAAATAACACAATCCAAACCAGATGTCATTATCTCTTCTTTCGTCTGTGATGAATGCGGCTACCGCAATACCCAAATCCAAACTGGCACGATTCAAGATAAAGGCGTTAGACTCAAAACCAGAATGACTAGCAAGAAAGTAAGACATTTCTTCATCAACCATCAAATAAATTTCTCCCTCTAAGGACTTGGACAGAGATGTTGTCATTTCCGAGCACTCAGCCGTGAAGATCCCTGAATACGAATTCGAGTATTCAAGCTCATCTCAAGGAGCGACCATCAGCACTGTTGAAGGACTTCTCCAGAAGTTTATTACTGACTGCGAGCAAGAATACAAAAGAAGAGAAGTATAATTAGTTGTGTCTGAACCCTCTTGCTAAATGTATTCTTTCAAGGGAACGGACCCAAGTGCTGCCGAGAAAATTAAGACTGTTGTCGAGAAATTGCAAAGAGCTAAAGAAACCACTGGATTTCCTTTTACTCTTATAATCGACGATCCGAGCGGCAACAGTTACATCAAAAATCCTTATGCTCCAAGCTCAGGTATAATATTAAAGCTAGTTTGATGATCTAACATATAGCAAAAAAGACCCTGAGATGAAGATTGAGAAATATCACCCCACAAAAGAGCAATTCGAAGCGATGGGTTTCGATCCAGCCAACGCTATGATCAGTGAAGAAGTCAAAGAAAACTCTGAATCGCCCGAGCAAGCTCACAGAGTGCTTGATTTCACGCAATCACTTGATCAAAACGCTAATCTCAAGGATGAATCTCTCGCTATTCCTGAAACCTGCTATGCATGCATGAAGGAAGGAGAGAGCAGGATGTGCACTATTTCGATTCCTTATTTCAAAGAGTTGATCATCATGGCTTTCAACTGCGATCACTGTGGCAATAAATCACGAGAAGTCAAGGTTGGAGGGTAAATAAAACACGATTTGTAGAACCAGATTCCTGACTCCTTATTCTAGTGAAACATCTGAAAACGCAAAAAAGATTACCTTCAAAGTCGAAAAAGCTGAAGATCTCGAGAGAGACGTGTTCAAGTCTGAGAGCTCTTATTTGATCATCCCAGAACTAGACCTCGAACTGCTTGCTGGCACCTTAGGCGGTGTCTTCACGACTGTGGAAGGATTGCTTAAGCAGATTCACACTCATTTAAAGGAGAACAATCCTTTCTTCGGAGACAGCTGCGATTCCACTCTCAAAAAGCAGATGAAAAAGACCCTTGACAAGTTGGAAGCTTATGCTTCGTTTAAGAATCAAGAGGAATTCACTCTTATTCTGGATGACCCTTTGTCAAACTGCTTTATCCTCAATCCGTTCTATCCAAAAGACGACCCTCAAATCGTAAGCTCATAACAATTGAAGTTTAATAATCAATGAAATTTTGTTAGACGGTTGAGGTTTACGAAAGAACCTATGAACAGAACGAAGACCTTGGTCTGAACGATATCAAGACTGAAAACTACTAATGATATAATGATCATTAAGCATATGTCTCTTTAGATAAAACCCCTCATATCCTTTCCTGAGTATTAGTTCATTTGAAAGTTATCAAGTTTCAATCTTACATAGAAATTGATAGAAATTTTCAATTGTTTCATACATATCTGCAGCGTTATTGAATATATCTACATCATTATATCATATTAATTGCTCGGCTTGTGTCGATAGAAGAAACTTGACTTCCAAACCATTCAAATTCAGAATACAAATCCCAACCTCAAAAAAAAAAACTTGAATGCTTTTACTCCAATAAACAGATCAATCTACATTGCGCCGGGCGCACTTGGATTGAAATTAGACAAACGCTTTTTCAAAAAGAGCCAAGATGAAGAGTAAACTCTGTCAGTGGTGACTACTCACTTAGAGTAGCGGCATTATTGTTCTCATAATCATCCGTTTTACACTGTGAAGGAATGTATTAGCTAAAATAGGAGTTTTGAAGACTTTCGTAGAGAAGATTCAGGATTAGCGTTTAATTAAAGAAGTTCACAGCATTGAAAAAATTTATCGGCTAGATGATTAACCTGATTGGCTGAATGATTTACCTTACTTATCAAAACTGATCAGATGGAGTTTCCTCCGAAATTTTGATTGTTCAGATAGAATTAAATGTTGAAAAGGAGAAATACGAAAAATTTGTTTGAGAATCTTTACCCTGCCTTACTACGAGGCAGGTAATGTAGGAAGGAGACTTTCAATAGAAGGAGAATCGAAATGAAATAGTGCTACTTACATTAGCATCCTTAGCTAATCTATTCAGAACCTTTTATTTTCCAGAGGGTACAATCATTGATAATTCTACTGTAAGAAGGATTGGTTTGGTAAGCTATTTAGTTTGTCTCACACGCTTAGTTGTTCTTAATTTCTCGTTAATTAAACGTTTAGTATACTTTTATTTATTTTTTTTGATACTGCTCGAAATACTCATCGAAAAATAAGTAACAATATCAATTTCAACTCCGAAATCTAGATACAATCAGCCAAACTACCTTGCTGATGACCCTCCTTCCTTCAAGCTCACTTTCCTGAGGCAAACTTCACAGTGATTTCTCTGCCACCGAAATCTGCACCGTCCATGCTCGCTTAAATTCAAAAATATTATAAGTACCTCTTTGAAAAATGGTTAGGGTTACATATTGCCTCTTCAGCATCTTTTTCATATTTAAAAATCACAAATCCATATCCCGCTGATCTTCCCTAAAACCGAAAATTCAGCTTTTGTAAATCAACCATTTCTTACCGATCGATCGGTTGCAATATCAGCTCTGATCACTTCTCCATATTCTCTAAACACGTCTTTTAATTCCTGCCATTCAACATCCCAAGGAAGATTCTTAACAATAATTTGCCATCCTCCTGTTTTTGGATCTACAAATGAATATCAGCTGATTTGCACTCAAGTTTTCAGGATATTTACCATAACCATCTTCTTGATCTCTGTCTCTATCTCTTCCTCTGGGTCTATCTCTATCTCCTCTAAAATCGTCTCTATAGCGAGGTTTTTCTCTATCATATCCTCGGTCATAGCCTCTTGTATAGCCTCCTTTCTTTTCACGAGATCTAGATCTACTATAACGACGACGATCTCCGTTTTGTTCATACTGTTGTCCTTTTTCTTTCTCGTATTTCGCTTGGTTTTGGTCATCCTTTCCACAGTTAGATCCACAATCTTATTATCAATAATTACTTCGCGCAAGTAGATCTCTCGGCCATCCAGCTTGGTATTGTTCAGCTGCTTTATGGCATTTCTAGCATCTTTTTCGGTTGCAAATTCGACCAGCCTTTTTATTTCTTAGAGGGTACTTCTGATAGCTTTACATACGCGCAGCCTTTCGAATTTCCTTTAGCATCAGCAAATATATCTACATGAATAACATCGCCGGCCTTCCTCATGTAATCTTTCAAATATCTCCAAGACGTTGTGAAATTCAAGTTTCCAACAAAGATTCTTGTCGACTTGCTTTCAGTGCTACGACCATCGCGATCGTCAGCTCCTAGATATATGTGAGACCGTGTTGATAATAGTAAGATCCGATGAGAATGGCATTCACTCTTTGAATCTTAGAGGATGACTTACTTGGTTTTTTGAAATCGGATTGTATGACATCATCAAGAGCCATTCCAAGTTTCTCTGTGACTGGTATGTCCTTTTTACTTTCCATGAAAAGTTTGACAGAAATTAATTGAAGATTTTTTATTGTAGAAATTATTTAAATTTAGAAGCTAAGTATCTATTAGCCAGAAAGCCGGAAGCTTTGTTAAAAAAAAAGCTTCCGCTTGAAGTAACAGTTTGGGCTAAACGTAGACAGTCCTAAGCATGAGAAATTAATGCTTTTCTGCTAGAGAAACAAACTCGTTTCTGTAAGCAGGACTTTTGAGTTTCTGCTGGTTCTTCTTAGTATGCGTTTATAGAAAAATTCATGTAACAGTTTTCCAAAAGGAAATTTTGAGTATCATTTATTCTGATGTGGGGGGTATTTTAATTCGAAAAAATTGCGATTATGACTTTTCGAGGAAGCCGTTTTTCCTGTACTCAGTCTCTTTCGGTAATTAATCTCTGATTCGGTAAATGTCTTTTAAGAATTAGTAAAGGAGAGGGATTTAGGAGTTTGATATTCTTATGACTGTTGCTGGGGTTTAGGATCAATAAGGGTTCTCAAATGACTTTCAACAAATTGTGTGAAAATTCTCATTTAAGCTGTAAATTTACTTGGAGTTTTGAAATAAATATCAATATTCCATGTTTTTTTAATTCAAATGTCTGTATTAACTTAAATTTCTTTTAACATTTATCTAAGTTTTACTGCTGATAGTTAAGCTATCGAGAAAGGATTCCATCTATTGATGAACCGAATCAATTACCAAAAAAAGGGCTCCATTGTCATGTTCCAAAAAGATAACTATCAGATAATAGTAAGTCATTGCTTGCTTTAATATCATAACCGATTACGCTCGCTACACTTCAGAGCATCAAGAACTGAATGAGGTTTCTATTCATGAAAAAACGTCCGAGATCTCGCCCGACAGATATGTTGAATATTTCAATGAAGAACACAAAAAGATTTTCAGTTCTCTGCTTTCTGAAATTGCATTGGTAGATAATTGCAATAAATACAGAAAATATATTGAAATTATCAAAATGAATTTTTGTTTCATTATTAAATTGATGATACTTATATATATTAGTATGCGATACTAATTGGAGATGGATCCGGCAGCAACGATTCGTTTTCCATTTATTCGAGCTATTTGGACTCTGACAGAAGATAGTGGGCTACAACGCAGGCTACTAATTTAATTACTACTCTTTTACTGCTCACATTATGAAACCAATGATAAGCAATGTTGCCATAAGAAATACGAATACAAAAGGCACTAGTGATGGAAGATCAGGAATGAAAGAATTAATATTACTCAAGGATTACTAAAAATTGCTCTGGGTTGGTCAACAAATAGAGAATGTTAGTAATTAGGCAACATGGTTGTCCGAGCTTGTAGCGCGCATGGTTATCTCCTCATTATTATTTGACTTAGCTTTCGTTTGCCTCAACAAGAGATTTTAACATCAGAGAGTGGAAAGACTTGATTATTCTGAAAAGTCATTGATTCTCAATTAGATTTGAGAGTTAATAATAAATATTTAAATAAGCTTATAGAAAGACAGAAATTTTTTCATGTGGCATATTTTGTGCTTTTCTTCAATTTTTTTGAGTGCGACAAGCAAGAACGAGTGCTAGGGTCTGTAGATCAAACTTACTTTAAAACAATCTCTAACAAATTTGTGTATTAACTCTGGGAACATGTAGTTTGGTAACTCAGTTTTGAAAACTTCTACATCTTGAATGAAATAATAGAATATCGAAATGTACAACACAATAATTTGATGCTAAACAGAATGACGAAAAAATAATTGTTAATTCATCTAATGCCAATTAACTCTAATTTTAAAAGATCAGAGAGGTTCATAAGAGAACTTGCTATACAGTGCTAAGCCAGAAATACTGTGCAACACAATACGATTCACAGTTCTTCAATCAATTCAACCAAAATTAGATAACGTTGAATCAGTAAAATAGTAGAATTAGGAATAGTAAACCAATAGGAAATCTCTTTCCATGAAATTTTATGATGATATCAATACTGTTGTGCTCATTTGGTAATTTACTTTTTGTCCGAGCAACTTAGTTAGGAGAAGTCCCTAAAGTTCATAGCTTATCAGAGCATTGTGTATACAAATAACTTATTAGCATTACTTTCTTATTATTGTTTTTTGAATAGTAAATTAGTTAAAATAATTTACTTGATTTACTCGTCATGCTTTTAAAAGCTACTAAATTTTATGATACTTGTGATTAATATTAATGAAGAACTACTCTAATTCCACTATTGTATATATCTTTTCTTCAGCAGAATACTGGCAATTCAATTTTCTCATTAATTTTAGCGAAATCTATTTGAATTAAATGATTGAGAATATTAAAGTAATAAAGTAATAGATTCAATCTCTTTACTTTATCATTAACGAAACGTGAGTGAGTTTATATCAATTATTGTGAAAATTCAATGACCAATTTTTTCAACATTTACATTGAAATATTATTCACTTGGTGAAGCAATTTTACCAGAAATACATTAATTATGTCTTCAATATTTTTTGATCGTAGGATATACAAAGCTAGCTCTCCCGATTCTTCCTTAGAAATGCAAGTATTAAAATAAGACCCTTAATTACCCCCATCACAAGGTAACAAGAATGCAAATTTTATGCAGCACTCGATCCTAACCCTACAGATTGCTGCTCTCTTGCCAGAAGAATCGACGCGAAGCTTAGCTTCTTGCATTGTGCGGTTATTAAATGTTAATACTCCCAGCATTTTTAATTTTTATAAATTTTCAAAATCACGCTCAAAAAATAATTTGCGCAAGAAATTTAAAGACCAAGTATTCTGATATCAGACTCAAATCAAAGGCAGTTTCATTTTTGTTCCAATTCATTCGGGGCTAACTAACGCAATCACTTAACAACATATTTGGATTCTTCAGCAACTTTCAGTTGTGTGAGCAAAGTTTTCGAAAGGACTGCAATTCTGCTCTTTATCAAGTGGCATATAAAAGTAACAAATTTCTTGAGTCGACTTGAGTAAGTTAGAAAATTTTGAATAAAATAATTCTCAGTTTAATTAAGGATATCTTTTCTGATGTTAATTACGGTTGTTGATTATAAAATTAGGGTCACTGACCATGGATCTCAAACGACAAAAGTCTTACAGAAATCCGAAAAAATAGTTTCAAATCTCTAGATACTCTCAGCAAATACTCTGAGGTGTGGTTTCAAAAGATAAAATTTGGGATAGATGATCAAGAATTTATCTATTGAAGAATACTTTGAAGGACTGATGCTTTCTATATCTGTATTACTTCACACGACAGCACTAGAGCCAAAACTTTGCGAAATTATTATTATTTTAATACTGTTTCGTAAAATTTCCATTTCTTTCCTATTATCATTTCTAGGCTTCAGCTCGTGAAACACACTTAACATAAAAAACCCTATCTTTACAGTCTTCCAATCAGTTAAGCTTAATTTCTGACCAAATTTTACAATTGTATTGGAAGAACAAAATTGATTCGGTCAGTGGTTGTATAATAGCATTTTCTTCAACAGCATTTTTCAGGCTCTCTTTGCATATTTCCTCGAGTTATCCACTTCAGAAGTTTATTTGATAGGTATCTTATGATTTTTCTTATGAAAAGTGTTTTAAAAAAACACCGTTTTGGCAGATAATCAACAAATTTGTATATTAGCTTATAGTAGCATTTTTTAACACGTGAATTTCGAGCAACCTGATTCGAGTTCGCGGATTCACATCCGAATCCCAAAAAAAACACGTATAATATCTTTTTAAAATTTTATTTGTCGTTTCATTAGCATCAAATATGAAAGCCGGTAAAGCTACAAACAAAGCCGCTCTGCGAACCCTCGCTAACAAGGGTGCGCTCAATTTCTCCACCAGAAGATTGTTGAAAGACATGGATGAGATCAAAAATAACACCATCCCAACTGTCGGTGTAACCGCTGAACCTCTTGAGGATAATCTCTTTGTTTGGCACGGTAACATCAAAGGACCTGAAGGAACTGAATACGAAGGAGGTGTTTTCCACATCGAAATCACCATTCCTCAGTCGTATCCTCATGACGCTCCAAAGGTTGAGCTTTTGGGGGTTGACCTTCCTCATCCTAACGTTTTTGGAAGATCTATCTGCCTTGACATGTTAAACAACGAAAGAGGCAGCAGCCAAGGATGGAGCTCAGGCTACACCATTCTTTCTGTTCTTATCCAACTCCAAAGCTTCCTCTTTGAGAAATTCTATGATACTCAAGACCGTAAACCCCAAATCAAAAAGGCCGTTGAAACCGCCAACCAATACAAATGTGGCAAGAAATCTTGCAAGCATGGAGGCAAACTTGCCGCCTGGCCAGCATTCAACGTCAAAGAGACCACTGAAGACTCGTTCAAGGTTTGTGAGTCAGAAAAGCAGCTCTTCGAAAAGGAGCTTATTTGCTACCACACCAAGCTTACTCACAACGAGAATGCTTTGGGTCTTGGTCTCACAATTTCGCGTGTTCCTCGAACTGGTTTGATCAAGCAGGCCTCGCCTTGCCTTGACTACATCTCATTGAAGGCCTTTATTAAAGAAGGAGTCAGAGTCTCATCAACCAATGAGAAATTCACTCATTGGCTTCCTCTTTTCTTCGGTGTCAACAAGGACAGAACCCTTCACCTTGCGAAGAAAGCAATCTCGATGATCTGTGCCAGCCACACCAAGAGATTCAAGGAGGAGATGGTGTTGGACGTCTTCCCAAAGATCCTTATCACTCTCGCCGTCCAAATGATGGACGAGAAGCGCCACTGCTCTATTAGAATTCTCAGAATTCTTGCTCATGCTTACTGCTTGTACCTCTTGTTCATTGAGACTTATCCACATCTTATGGGCGAAATCGAAAAGCAAATGACTGAATTCGTCAAGGATGAGAACAAGAGAACGAAAGATTGCGTTGCGAACCTCGGCGCGTTCCTTTCTAACCTTATGGTCGCTTTCAAACTGGACCAAAAGGAAGTTTTCTCAGCCTTTGTTGAAGAGCAAATGGACAGACAAGTCTTCTGGATGATGAGAACCATC
>ENA-UOTZ01001382-UOTZ01001382.1-compost-metagenome-genome-assembly--contig:-NODE-1382-length-16761-cov-4.587269_pt1 | contig 16761 bp, 11 predicted proteins | sample MGYA00238144_ERZ746983 | MGnify/ENA primary metagenome ERZ746983 (study PRJEB28759, sample SAMN06268863) | compost metagenome | isolation source: single cell | place: USA: California, Emeryville, Joint...
ATTTAAAAAGATACCCATTATTATCAATCCAAACTGAATGGATCTATCGAAGTGAAAGGCGAATTAACGGAATTGACACCACAATTCACACATTATATTTTCAGTAGCTTCCAATCGAAAGGAAAATAACCTTCGTTCTCAAAGGCCACAATCCTCTATCATTGTCTCCTCATCACAGGTGACTTTCACTCCAGGGCAACCTAAAAGGTTTTGGAAAATATTTTAAAATGTGACTCTCGACGCTAGCACCTTGATATATATATTTAATTGAAATAGTATTATCTGTACTATTTTCAGAAAGACCAATATGTCTCAAATTATTCTATAGCACAGTCACTGTCTATTGCGCGTACTCTCTGCCACAATTTTGAAGCAATAAATTTCAAACTCAGTATCACAACTAGACTCTCACTCATCAAAATCTTCATTAGCCTATTATACTTTTTCCATTTTCATAGTACTTAAAGTAACTCTGTTTTGTGAGACTAAATGCCTTTTTGAAGCGAATCCACGCAGACCCACTAAGCCACTACAATAACTTTTTTCTATTAGATCTCAGGTACTTTTCGAAACAGCTGATTATTACTGAAGAAGAGCAAAATTTTACTTGGGTTCATAATTGCAAATCAAAAACCAATATATCCTAGGATGTCCGCGCTTGTTAAAAAAAGGAATTACACAGACACACTAGGTGATAACTGGCCAGCCAACCTCACCACTCTCCCTCATAAACTCCATCAACTCAACATAGACAAGCCAAACACCAGAACCAAGTCCATCATGCAAAAAAATCTCGAGGAATTAAAGTCTCTTTTCCAAGGCATCGACGAAAAGGTAACCTTAAGAGGATCTCCAGCTCCTTTACTCACAGTGGCGAATAGGAATTGATCAGTGCTTTAGAGGACTGCGATAATAACCTCGAAATAGCCAAGCAAGTTGTGTCCGCCATCAAGAATGACAAGTACCTTGACTTCGAAGAGACCAAGCAGCCTTCATCCAACAACTCGCCGAAAGAAGCGACGATTTGCACTTCGAAACAGCCTCTAGATCTAGCTCCGAAGCTTCAGAGTTCCGATATGATGGATGAGAATCTCGAGCGGAAAATTTCAGGTCAAAAGTCGCAAAATCAGGAATATCAGCAATTGTCAGCCTTCCTCTTTGAGGGTATTAAGAGTATTCCCACAATGGAAGGCGCCAGCGAGTTTCTCTACCAAAATCTCATCAATTATATGAGTAAATAGCCTATTTTTCATGTAAATAAAGGTCAATTTCTTTAGAACAGAAGCAGGAAAAGCACTCCTTGGAGCTGAGCAAAGAGAAAGAAGACAAGAAAATTATGATAAAGGTTTTCCAAAAGCTCAGAGAAAGAAACAAGGTAAACTTGCGCTAAATATGTTTAGTGAATCGGCTTTAGAAATTGCTCGTCGGGATGACAGAAAACCAGCGCATAGCGACTAATCTTACGAATCAAGTAGACCAATTCAGATGTGTGAATTACCACGTTGCGCTGAGGCTGAAGTCGATAGATCCGAAGATATTAGATGAAATTATTCAAAACAACAACAACCTTAACAACAATAATATTAACTCCTACTTTAATTCGCTGTGATGAGGATTATACCGTTTACATCGAGGATTGCTGGTGGATTGGAAGCACTTTGAACTTATCTGATAACAATCTCGCATTTATCTTTGATGTTTTATGATTACTGCTGGAGATTGGATTGGTTCGAGTTCAACTTTTTTTTTTAATCGAAGAGTAAGATGGTTTTAAAAGGTTATCGTTCCTTGTTTATTTTTCGTCATTTAAATAACATTATTTATCAAAAGCTGGCACTAAGAGTGTTTTTGCTTGTTAATCATAAGGCAGTGTAAATTGTTAATTGCAGTGAACTGTTATATGGTACTAGCTAATATCCATAGACACAAACGAAAAAATAAAGAGAGATTTGACTCACTTCATGCACTTCCTATGTCTAGCTTAGGAAATTTCAAAAACAATGAATTTATTAGACGCTTACTCACTTTCGTTATTGAGATGAGATACAACATATATAATTAAGAGAGCTGCGGTATAAAAATCACCTCCAGCCAAAGTTAACTCCTAGACGATAAGCTTTAGCCACTCAATAATTGATTTGAGATGGTTTTGCTAAATCTACTTGAGGGACGGTAACACCTTGTTTTCTCTAATGAATTTCCTTACAAGATCTACCATTAATCGCATTTTTCTTCTTTTGAAGCCTTGTTTGGATGATTTTCTCAATTTCTCGAGCAGCAATCGTGATATAAAACTCTTTTTAACATAACGAAAGGAAGCTGAGTTTAGCGGGTTAGTTTCATTTATTCGATGCAATTATTGCCTTTAAATATTTTTTAATCAATTCCATATGCCCTAACCAGTAGAACTGTCTTTAATTGAAAAATTTTGACCAGTTCTTCATTACGCAAAGAACATAGAATTCGCCTCATTCCTTTGGTTTGTCCAAAGAAATAAAACGAATTTTTCGCATTTCTCAAGGCTGTAGTGTATTCGATTTGTAGTGTTTAAGAAGTTTCAGGCTGATGTCGCCCCCCTTGGTGAGTTACAATATCCATTTTCGTGCTGGATGACACGAATTTCGATAAGAACATTTAATTAAATGTCCTCGATTTTGGATTTATCTCAACCAGTAGCCCTTATTACTGTGACGCCGACAAATATACCTCACTATCACCATGCAGCATCTCCTCATCTTAATAAGTCATAATACTTAGGCTGTCGTAAAAGTTCATGCTCTACCATCGTATATCGCCTTAATAATCATCGTACAGAATAAAATCCTGCAACTTAAAGTTTCATTGGGGAGATATAGTAGTATTTCAACATAAGCCTCGGGTTCTAAGGAGACAAAAAAAAAACTGATCAGGCTGTCCAGGCTGAAATTCTCATGAATCACAGATTGAGACCCTCTACGGGAGTGCTTCCTTGTATCACATCGGGAAAAAAAAAACTGTATCGGTTTCAGAGTCACTGGTTCTGATAAACAAATTTAATATCAGGGATGATGCAAAAACCTTATGAGATGACATCTATAAGATGACATCATTCTTTAAGTGCTTAAATAAACGCGCAGCATATAATTTAACACACTACAATTATTTACTGAAAACTAAACACTATGGACTCTCCTCTTAGCACAACTTCAACAGCATCTTCAACCTCAATCCAGGAACGTCGGTCTCCGAAACTCTTCAGAGCGAAGAGAAACATCCTGGACTTAAACTTGGGACCAGACATGTTCATTCGCATGAAATCTTCCAATATTAGCGATCACTACGAATTCATAGAAAAGATCGGAGAAGGTTCGCCATTCTAATCGCTTCGAAAATTATATTGTTTTGTAACCAGGCAGCTACGGTCAGGTTTGGAAAGTGATGCATAGTGCTACAAGTACCCAATTCGCCTCACTCTTCCTAAATGTTGTATTCTTAAAGAGAATCTTAGAGCAGTGAAAAAGATATCAAAAGCGAAGGTTCCTCCTGAAGAAAAGGAACAGTTTTTGACTGAAATCAACATCCTGAAAGAATTGGACCACCCTAATATCCTCAGAATCTATGATTTTTTCGCTGATGATGATTTTTACTATATGGTGTCACAGTACAGTCTACCCTCATTGGAATTCCTCCTAACAATTTCCAGGTACTGCGCCGGCGGTGATATGTTCAGTAGGATGAAGAAAAAGCCTTGCCAGAACGAGAAGCAATCCGCCGAGTTGATCAGACAGATACTCTCTGCTCTATCGTACTGCCATTCGAAAGGAGTCATACACACGTATTTAAATGATTGAGATTTTTCGCGAATGACTCTTTTCTAGTGACATAAAGCCTGAAAATTTGATCTTCGATTCCTCTGAGGACAAATCACATGTGAAAGTGATCGATTTTGGAACCTCTCGCAGAATTAAAAAGGGAGAAAAGCTTCGCTTGCATTACGGAACTGTAAGAGTTTAGTAATGAGAGCTGGTTGTAATTAGATTCCTTGAAAAATAGTTATGCTACTTGGCCCCGGAGGTCCTGGGCGACGAAGTCGATGAAAAATGCGATATCTGGTCGACGGGTATCGTCCTCTATCGAATGCTCACAGGAAAAATGCCCTTTACTAGTTGTGAGGAAAACACTGAGCTCCTCAGAGAAATTGTGAGCTACAAGCCGGTCTTTGGTGGTAACTACCTTTCAAAGTACTTGAAAAACCTTAGATATTCATTCATAGATGAACTGCAAAACGTCTCAAAAGAAGCTCAGGACTTATTAGCTCAGATGCTTGAGCCCAACCCCGCGAAAAGAATATCGGCAAAAGAAGCGCTACATCATGAATGGCTAGAGAAAAACGCTTCTCTGTCAGCTCCGTGTGCAAAGATCCTCCACAACTTGAGGAATTTTAGAGTTAGTCTCCGACATCTTTTGAATATACTAATAAGACATCAAAATTAGGCGAAAAGCATATTCAAACAGACGGTGATGACTTTTATCAGCTGGGGTAGCAGCTCCGACCTGGAAGAAATGCAGGAATTTTTTTATTCGATCGACACCTTTGGATGCGGTGCGATTGACGAAACCGATCTTGTGCAAGGTATGCTCGAATTATTTTCAGCAGATAAATAGCAAATTCATTGCAGCCTACATAAAGATAGGAATGTCAATTGAAGAGGCGAAAGAAACTGCAGCATCTGTATTAGTTGAGGTCGACATCAATAACTCAGGCGCCATTGATTTTAATGGTATGTTCGTTGTTGGGTTTCTCATCCTAATGGCTTTATCATTCAGAATTTGCAATGGCGGCGAGACCAGAAAGCGAGATATTGACCCGGAAGAACGTCGAAGCAGCTTTCAAAAGTTTTGATTTAGATCAAGACGGTTTTATCGTTCTCGAAGATATCAAAAAAATGATGAACGGAATTGTCATCGAAGAAGCTCAATGGATGAGACTGTTTTCCGAAGTCGATGTCGGTGGTGACGGAAAGGTATGCTCTTTAGTTGTTTCGACCACTAATCTTTAAAACATAGATTTCTAAACAAGAATTTATGAACTATATGTTCGGAACCAACAAGGCCAACTGGTGGTATTACAAGTACCAGCAGGACACCTCATCGATTCTCTCGCCTTTTTGAAGGTACTGAGAAAATTATCACACCATGGAGATTCAACTACTCTCTCAAAGATAACGTTTCAAACTTTCTATATATAGAAACTTAACTCATAGAATGTTGAACTTATAGCTTTTATGTATATCTATACAGTTATTCTTCTTTGTTCTTTTTTTTATTATAGTTGAGTAGCAAGCGTATGAAACTGATATTAGATGTAATCCAGAGCCAAAATTCTAAGTTCAGTTACTTCTTTTATACTAACCTTATGAGAGAGCTACTTAATCTGTATTACAAAAGCGGCAACAAAGAAAAATTTCATTGAGACTGCTCATGGTATTTGAATATAAGAACGTATAAGCACGCATATAACCCTTTGCTAATCTCTCCATTGATACACTCAACTGATTAGATGATTAATTCATGCTGTCTCAGCTTTAATGGCCTCTAAATAGGCCAAAGCTTCCTCTAGTAACTTTTTGCTTTCTTCATGAGTGATCTTTTCAAGGGCTTCCTTCGAGTCGTAAATTCGTATCTCTTTAACTTCTGTGGCTTGTGGTTTAAAATCCTCAACCTTCTTGTCTTTTACGAAGCCTACCCAGAACTCTACAATCTTGTGGCATTTCTGCTTTTTATATGAATATTCATATTCGATCTTGAAAGACCTCTCTTTGATCACATCTGGAACGTAATCGGTGCCCAACTCCTCTTGGAATTCACGAATAGCGCTGTCTAAGGTTGATTTGTCTTCTTTTTCAGGCTTTCCTTTTGGGAAATCCCACTGTGCGCCAGAAATATTGTTGATTAAGATCACATCGTACTTGTTGTCCTCTTTTTTTATTAGAGGGATGATTCCGAATGATCGCTTTTCGCTAATTTTCACGGCTTTGGTAGATTTGCCTTCTTTAGGTTCCATTTATTTTTGGTGTTAGATTGTTATTATATGCTGAGTGGTTAATTTGAGGACTCGTATATTAGCGTTGAGCGAATCAATCGTTGATTTAAATAGCTTTTCTGATGTTTTCGGGCAGATATTCTTGAGTTTGTTAAATGGTAGCTGAAAGATCAAGCTTTTATTCGTTGATAACGGTATTCAGTGAGATTGAGAAATGTGAATAATCTTAAGGAGATTGATTGTTCATCAAGTCAGTGTGAATTAGCATTTTATGCTACTCTGAAACTATTTGATTATCTAATCGGTCTTAATGAAGTTGTGGACAATTTCAGATTTCATTGAATCAGGGAAGGAGTATGATCTCTCTATCATAGATGCCCAGAAAAATCAGGATTCACGGTTTCGTTGTCCATGAACAAGTTTATGAGGTCTAATTTGATTGAAAAAACAGAAGATGGACCCAATGAACTCAATATGTTTGCGAGCTTCAACAGAGAAGAGTACTAGGTCAGGTTAAGACTTTTGAGTAATTCAAATATTGATGTAACAAAATATGAATAATGTTGAATTAACAACCAACATGACAAAGAATCAAGGCGTGCAAGATCTTAAGTGACAAGTCAAATGAAGACTCAAAAATTCCCTTTGTTGGATATTATAAAGTGGTATATATTCGATCAATTTTATCTGCATCGTTGATGTCAGAAAATGCAAATTATTGGAATGAATTGAGCTCTGAGAGACCGTTTGATTTAGAGACTACCAGCTATTTTTCAAGAGATAAGATACGAAGTATACGATCAATGTTATGAGATAAATAATTAAGTATTCATGGTGGATTTTTTTGATCGAAGATGATTTGATTCTTGTCGCAGATAGGTAGCAGAGCGGAAATTGAAATAACGCTCTGTTAAACCATCTTTCAAGCTACAAATTATGCATCAATGTACTTGAATTGGCGACACAACAATGTATTGATCTCTTGTAAAATTATTCTCTTATTAACTTCCAGATGTGTGAGTAATTTCGAAAAAAATTCATGATGATTCCAAACTGCCAGGCGACTCTATTCGAAAGACAAAGACTCGTTAGCCAGCTTCTAACTTTAATTGTTCGTCTCAACAGCGAGAGTAACCAAAATTTCAAATGGAAAAGCATTGATCAACATATAACATTTGGGTACAAAATCTATTTAGATTCTATCTCTCTTGATTTAGCATGTTCGTTCTCGGGGAATTAATGCTGATCCTACAATTGATATGCTTTTATGTCCTCTTTCCTCAACGCCGTTCAGGAAGAAGATCCTAAAGTTTTGGTTGTTGAATTCTGCACCTATTTACACGCAAATTTCAAGCAATCAAACCACTTAAGACCCTCACACAATGATTTTCAACAAAAGAAGCGAGATTTCTGGCTGATAAAAGGTACAGAGAAGCAGCAGCAACACCCGAGTAAATCGTTAATCTTCAATTGCTAGCTAGCTAATAGAAATCTACGATTCATCTTCACTACCTCTACCAAATTATCATTCACGGCAAGTAAAATACAATTTCTATCATCCTACCGCCTCCAAACTCTCATCACAGTAAATTCCATAAAAGCTTTCCAGAAAAATACCACACCTCAGAAAATTGATTTGATTGCTTGATTAATCTCCTTCCTTGCCGAATGAACTATTCTTAAAGAGGTTAAGTGGTTAAGTGCAGGCATGCCTTCTATTTCTCTGTTCGTGCAATTATTGTTTTCTATAAAATCGGATTCAAAAATTTCTGTTCTTTTACGAATTGTTTTTCCGTAAATTTTTTACGGAATCACGAGCCTAATTAATTCAATTAAGACTGGCTGGTCTAAGAATTTAATTCTAATAAACCTCTTCCTCAGGCTCAAAAACCAGAATTAAATAGATTTTACACAAATTCCTCCGCCTGCAGATCGGCTGAGCCTTAGTCTCGCCGGCTTGGGTTGGCTTTTTTGCTAGACTTGATTATTTTGTGCTATTTTGATCAATAACCTTCTATCAGCTCCAAATAAATTTTAAGAAAGTTGTATAAAAATTTGAGTGGTTGAGTGAAAATTCAAAAATCCCACTTTTAGGACTATATTTGCTTTGGTTTCCCAATCAGAATCCAGATAATTATTGACTAAATACCCCGTTTAGTAGCCACCATGATGGAGAAAGACCAAAAACACACACAAGAGCTCTCGGACCCTGCGAATGCTCCTTTAAAATGTGGAGTTTGCCTGCAAGTGAGTCCAGAATTAGCAGGATTGCTCCTAGAGAAAAAGCTTCGCTTGTGCAGTGCCTTATTTTTCATTGTAGGCTCGCAAGCCTTCCTCTATGACGATTCTGGTTCTTTCATCTTTCATTGGGTCACTGCAATTTCGCTTTTCGGCGTCGATTGCGCCTTTAAGCTCGATTTATATGATCAAACAGCTTTAATGGCAGTCACATTGGGAGTCTACCCTCCTATCCTTCTGTTTTTCTCTCCGCTGCAATTCGTTTATTCGCTGGTGTTATCCTGCTCCCTCCCTCTCCTAAGCTTGAATTTAGCGTCTAATTCCTCTCATCGGCTGATGTATTTGGTTTCTTCCGTTCTCGCCTGGACAATCTACGCGATTTACTCAGGTCTCCTTGGAGCGAGTCCATTTGAGAGGAACACATCGAAAGCCTTCTGGAGTCAATTCGCGCTCCTTTACTCTCTTTCAGTAAGCTATGCCTTCTGGGTGTTATGCTCAAGCCAGCCCAAGAATGACGAAAATGAACACGAGGCTGTGACAACTGTTGATCTACGCGTTCCTTCGACTAAGCCTCAAAGCATGGAAGCCGGCTTACATCATCAACTCACACAAGTCGCGAAGCAAAACGAAGATTTCATACTGAGATTTTCCCATGAGATTCGAAATCCCTTGAACAGCCTACTGGGTAATATCGACCTCGCGCTGGAGAGCTTAAAGGAATCAGAGGTCAAAGAAATGATCAGCAACGCAAAAGTCAGCGGAGAGATCTTGTTGCAGCTGCTGAACAACATTTTAGACAGTTCCAAAATCGACTCCAAGCGCCTTGAAATCTCACCAGTCGATTGTAACATAAGAGAGTACATAGAAAAAGTTTGGCTGATCACCCATGAAATCATAAGGAAAAAGGGCATCTATGGCTCGATCCATCTCAGCGGCTCTCTACCGACCTATATGAAGATCGATCCTCATAGAATTATGCAGATCATGCTTAACATGACGACCAATGCTGCTAAATTCACTGATAAAGGGTCCGTTAAATGGCACATCGACTATGTTCCGAAAAATCAATTCTGCGACCAAGATCTGAAACCAAAGTACTTCTCATTGCATCCAGGCGACGAAGCTGAGACGGATCTGTTGGAAATCGATGAAAAATACCTATTTGACTTTGAGGTGCTTGATACAAATCGAAGAAAATTGAAGAATCATAGTGGAAGTTTCGTTGGTAACAGCAGCCGCGAAGAATTACAAGGGTACTTGAGACTAGAAATCGTTGATTCTGGATGTGGGATGACGGCAACATCAGTTGCAAATATCTTCAAAAAATTCGAGCAAGTCAGCGAGGAGTCCTCCAAGAGACAGATAGGCACTGGGTTGGGGCTATGGATCACGAAAGAGATCGTTGAGATGATGAATGGGAAGATCGAAGCTTATTCCATTAAAAATTTTGGGACCTGTTTTGTGATTGTTTTTGAAACCGAGGCGCTCCCAAAAAACGCCTCGATCTTCAAAGTTCCGACCTTGCGGACTTTACCATCGCTCATCTGTAAGAAGGCATTGCTTCTTGATAATTGCTCTGAGAATCAGGACATAATGCGAAGGTACCTTATGAAATGCAACATCGATGATATAATACTTGTCCCAAACGAAGAAGAAGCTGTAGAACTCTTTAAGAAGAAAGGACCAGGTTACTTCCACATAATCGTTGTTCATCTCGAGCTTCTTGTTGGTAGCAACGATACAGCAGTGAAACTGATCCGAGAGCACGAGAAACACGAAGGATGGAAACCGGCTAAAATTATTGTAGTTTCTTCAGAGAATAGCGAGGAAACGAGAAGATATTGCTTGAATAAGCATGGGCCGATCAGAGCTGATCTCTTCCTCGTCAAGCCTGTGTCTTTGGCGCTGGTTCAGAAAGCAATTGAAGATGTCGAGAAGATGAATATTCAGAACCAAACGGTGCTAGTCGCTGAGGATGATTATTTTAACCTAAGCCTGCTCGGAAATTTCCTCGAGAAGATGGGTGTGACCTGCTTGAAGGCGAGCAATGGAGAAGAAGCAATGAGGATTTACTCAGCGCAAAGCGATCGAATCAGCCTAATTTTAATGGACTGCGAGATGCCAGTTGTTGATGGTTTCACTGCAACTCGAGAGATATTAAAGAAACAGACGTTATTAAATCGATCAGCCAATATATTTGGCTTAACTGGGCACACTGAAGAGAAGTACCGTCAGAGATGCAAAGAAGCTGGAATGCAAGATATGCTAACGAAACCAATAGATTTTCAGCGCCTGAAGCAACTGATAATCAAAGAACTTTCCAGACCTGTAAATAATGTGAGTAGAGATTAGAGATTTATGAAAAATAGTGGTAAATTTTCCTTAAATCAGATGCGAATTTCTTAAATTTTATGTTAAATCGCAGATTATATATGTGAAAAATTAATAGATTCTTTCTCTTTTTTCATAAAGCAAAGCCATTGCATTGAAAGGCATAATTTTTGCGAATTCTTATCTAATAATTATTGAATAAAAATAGAAGGAAAACTGAATGTCATCGATATTTTAGTTGAAAATTCACAGGTAAAGTGGTATGTATACAAATCATCAAATGTAAATTTTATTGCAAATGATGTATACCCAGATTGTTTATCATAGTTCAATGCAATCGTTTTTTTCTTAGTCAGACCTGCTCATTTCTTATAAAATTTAATATTTCATGCAACTTATTTGTTGGATTCAAGCATCATATTTTTCTATATGTTTTCCTTGAAGTGAAATTAAAATCTAATTGTTCGATCCAATTCATTCGTCATTATCCATATTTCTATGCCAGGCTTCCTTTATTCACAAGCGTCCCCTGTCTGTTTAGTTCTTTCTCTCTTCCCATTACCACAACAGATCTATTCGTTGGCGTCATGTCATCAGTACTGTTTTGATTGCTTGAGTTGTGTTTCAGCACTCCTTTCTGTATCGGTTGAGCCTTAGACAGATTCATACCGCTTCTTGCGGTATTCCTTGTGCTAGAACCATTCCTCTTCTCTCTTATCGATGGGCTCTGGAAGTACTGCTTTGTGGAATTAGTACTAGCCATCGAAATTGGCGTCGAGTGATCGGTAGTGCTACCTTCATGTGGCGAGCCTAATTTTTGCTTAATGCTTTGCTCAGTACTCAAGCCGCATTCAGAAGAAACCGAACCACGTTTCACCTCCTCCAAGTCCGTCGTCAAATCGGTGCTCTGGGCGCTCACTCTGGTGTCCCTCCTCAACGATGAGACGCTTTCGACTTTCACAGTAATAACCTTTCTTGGAGGCCCAATTCGAGGATCTCGGGTAGGTTTACCTTTTGCTTGTGGCTTGGCATGTGGCCAAGCTTCAGGCCTCGAAAGCGATTGTCTTTGGAATTCTTGCACTGATGTTTTGCAGAAGAAAAGCAAGTAACCAGTTGAAGAAACCACCTGGTTCGGCTTAAGTGTCAGCACTTCAGAGTCATTATACGCATACCACGAATTTTCCTCTCTGTTTTTCGCAAATGTATAGTAATGTCCTCTATTGAGGCTTCCATTATGATTTGAAACTGCAAATAAATCATAAATAGGCTTATCCCTCTGAGTGCTCGCCGCAATAGACGTTAAATCAAGGTCAACGATAGGATAGTCGACCAGCGTGGTTATTTTCGCCTTGGTTCTTCGGTTGTATCTGAAGCGCTTTAGATGCACGATGAGAATGTTAGGAAGTTTCCAAATTTCAAGTTTTTTCGTTCCTTCGACGAAAGCTTTGCATTTTGGACAGTACCATTGTTCTCCTGCTTCCAATTTTTCTTCCTTTGAGTACTCTCTCAGACAGTCGATCAGATCAATCTTGGTAGACTTCTCATCATCTGGGATCGGCAGGCTCAAATACATGAAAGGTTCGAATTTATGTGACATGTGGCCGCACTTCAGGCATTTGAGTGTGCTTTTAGACTGTCCTTGGAATAGATCGACAATAACAGATTTATTTCTTGTCAAATAATTTTTCCATGAGTCTCTTGCAGCCTCTTCAAGTCTTTCATTATCGCATTCAGGGTCTTCGAATGTGGGCTTAATTTTGACCCGGTTCAAATCTTCGTGTAAAACATCCAAGAAGTAAGCAAGGAACTCATGTGTGTCTTCTTGGGTCCCTTGACCAAACATCGGCGCATAATTCGTGATAACTTTGTATAACTCCTTAGGACAAAGCTCTTGAGTCTCATTTTTCAGCCAGTATTGCTTCACAAGACGAGCGAATGCCAAAGCGACGTTTCCCTTCGAACCGAGCTTGTTGCTTAGGTTCAACTCGTTGAAATGGACACCTTGTAAAAAGTAATCCATGAGTGGAGGGGTATTAAGCAGACACTGGAGAGCGGAATTCATAAAACATGTATTTCCCAGGTTTTTGAGCCCAATTAAGCCTTTGATCAAGTTGCCCTTCGACACAGGGTTAGACTCTCGGCACCGATTTGGTATGGTGATGTATTTAGGGCTGAGCCTTGTCGAGAGCCTAGCGCTTTGAAGATCTGGTAAAGTTTTCACGGTTTCAGGCCGAGTCTCGTGAGTTTTCTCATTCTTTTCCGTGAAAAATGACTGAGAACTCTGAGGAGGCTCAGTTTTAAGGGTCGGTAAGACGACGTTATGAGACTTCTTTTTGCTCGCACAGCTACCCATTAACTTTCTTATCCCGCTGTTAGCTGGAAGTTTGAATTATCAATAACTAATATACTGTCTTTACTGGATTTTAAAGGTTGAGCATCGCTTGATTTTATGATTCAGGTGCGATTGCTACTGATTCATGAGAAATAATCGCGGAATTAATAAATATTAAATTAATGAATTGCCTTGCCTTTAGAACGCTCTTCGAAAGCTTTCGCCAAGCCAGCAAACCAGCTACTCCTCTGCCGAGAGCGATGGTACTCCTTTCTGAATAGAAGGAAGCCGGACAAGTGAGAGCAGAAGCTCATAGTATGCTCATTGAAAAAAAGTAAAGGAGACTTGCATCACACTGATAATAGCCATGAAAAAGGTAGTTATCAAGTTGGATTCGTTGAAATTCAATACCAGTTAACGATCCTTGCTTTATAGTTTTAGCAGATTTTAGATATTTAGAAAGTTTGGCAATATGAATGGCTATTCAGAACTCTTAAGCACTACGGGGAGATGAAAACACTAAGAATATGAACGTTCTGCACTAAACCTAGTTTTTTGTTTTGAATGAGATGAAAATTTTCGGAAGCGCTATTCCTCTATGAACCCCGTTTAATAAATCACTCGAGCATGAGTCGTATAATGATATAAATATCAAAGAAATAAAAATTAATGCGATAGGATGCGAATTCTGATTTGGAATTCCTTTAATTACCATTTCTACAAAACGAATAAGAAATCAATGCTATACTTTGGACACCAAACTTAAACTCTCTCGAATAAAATTCCTTCACTCTAGCTTTTCATCCAACACTACTCGATCGGCAACAAATTGAAGTCTAATAAGTTACCTGTTTCTCCTATTTGATGCTGGCTCTGAAATACTTAATTACGAGGCCGTATGTCTATATTTTCAATATCTCTAATTTTAGTAAGATTTCAAAATTTTTATCCACGGTTTCTAAAGCCAAAGTTCTCTAATGATATATCAATTCTACTATGAACACAATTATAAAGCTCCCTTGTAAATGCTGAATTTCATAATTCCGGATAGAAAATAGCGGCCGTGAGGCCAAACTCCCAAGAAAATTAAATTGAGGTACTTTGATGGGTGGAAGGCCAGAATTGACAAGAAAATATCTTTAAGGGCAATCTGAAACATTTGAATATTCTAAAAGTGTAAATATTATCTTAAATACTTTTAATTTAAATGGCATCAACTCACAGTAGGCAGATCAAAAAGAAAAAGAATCCCAGACCTCGATACATCCCCAAATCAGATGAAAAAAGACTAATAATTCCTTTTATTGAAGACCGTTTCGTAATAGAAGATTATAACGAAGAGCAACTGGGAAAAAGACTGCCCCAAGAGAAATTAGAACGAATGCTCAAAGAACTGGATGCACTTATCGAGGAGAACAGAATTCAAACGAGAAAGAAATGGAAAATCTTCGTTGTGTTAGTTGTTTTCCTCCTTGCAATACTAGTCAGCTTTGTGGTAATTGTACTTGCATATGGTGGAAAGGAAACTGACCATGGTGGCATTGAAGGTGGAAAAAAAGGAATTGCTGCTGTATTTATCGTAATGAGCCTCATAATAGGCTATGGATGGCTGACTGTTGGAGCTCAGCGAGCGCGGGACCTGAGACGGATCTTCCAGGCTTTGGAGGAGATAAATCGGAGGAGAGGAGTTAAAAAATATAATCTCGTTTTCAAGTTTGGAGATAATATGCAATGGCTAGAGCTATACTATGACTTTAAGAGCTTCAAGGTCGAGGAAGAGAAAAAAAAGCGAGAGAATGATTTCTTACTTCATGGGAAAATTACTAAAAAACGTCAGGCGATTGCTATTGATATATTTGATGATGAAAAATCAATGAAGAAAGAGGAAAGTGGGCTCAAGGAGATGGAATTTTCAATCAAGCTTGATGATAGCATTGAAAAAAGACCTCATCTCCACAAAGCGACTACTGCTATGGAATCGTCGTTGAAAAATAATGAGAGGCCTTCCTCTGGACACCTTGATCACTATTATGATAGTGTCCTTAGCAATTCGGTGCATGAGAATGATAAATCGTTTGGAATGCATCTAATTGGTCCATATCCAAAGAAAGCAAGTGAAGAGCTTGAACTAGCGGAAGCGGAGAATGAGCAATCGAAAGATGAGAGTGGCTATTTAAGAACAAGGCCGAAAGGAGAGTTTGAGCAAACGAGAATAATAGAGCTTGATCAATCGAAAGCTGAACATGAGCATTTTGAATTGGATCTTGATCGGTTGTTCAATATGGAACTGCATAAAACACAGGTGGAACCGCAAAATGAACGAAATGACTCCCATTTTTAAATCGATTAAATAACTGGTCCGGAATTATCCTGCTGTCGATGAGCAGGATCAATTCCTTTTTTCGAAGCAATAATTTAATTTTCCCCCCTTTGCTTTCGAGTTTACTTTGAAATTATCATTTTCTTTGATGTTTCAGCTTAATTTAGTATAAAAAACATACCTTGGCTTTGACTAAAAGTGGTCTGCTGAGGTCATGTTTAAATACTATTACTTTTGAATTAAACTCTCTCAGTGTATTGAATAGAAAAAAAAAAAGCGAGTTATTTGGGCACTGTGATTATTAGTAAGTCATTGTATTTTTCATTCACTTGAAAGGTTCTACTGAGACTAATAAGATTCCATCCGAAGATACTTTTCTCTTAAACTATGTATCACTATAACTTTTTACTAATAATCCGGATCTATTGCAGAGAACATCAAGCTAATATTTCATTGTAAATCTTCAATTCTGAAAATGCTTTTAGAAGATGCGAGATTTAATTCAATGATTTCACTGCTATTACTGCAAGAAGTTTAATTATTCAAAATTCTTCGTGATTACGACTACCTACCTCACCAGGGATATGTTAATTCGTAAATCCATATAAATCAGAGTACACGGCTACTTTTGGGGTATGATTCTTTCAATACACGATTACATCATTGACCTGGAACACCAAGGAAGATTCATTTCATCAGACTCAAAGAAAAAAAGTTAGTTGCTACTTGTTAGAAAGATTTATTTTAATTTCTTTGATTCCATGAAATTTTGGATTATTAATTAAATACATTTTCAGAACAATATTTCAAAATTTGTCTTTTCGATTGACTCATATCTAAATTTCTACTTAAAACTTAGGAACGGTGGACATGATTTGCCGAAATGAAAATTTCGAATTATTTTTGTAAAGTCTCTTGAAATTCTTAGTTTAACAGTTGGAAAAAGAGAAAATCGTGATAGATTGACTCAGATGATGAAAAGTAAAACCATAAAACAATGCTAAATTTTAGGATGGAATCAGAAATTTAGTGTATCACATCTCTAAATGCAATACTTATAATAGGAAAGAGAAGATTCAAGCATTATTGGAAAATGGTATCTCATAGTTTCATCAAAGTAAAATTGTAGTGTTGTTTATATCTTACATCGCTGCGCTATTTCCAATCAAAGGAGATTTTCATTGACCATGCATACTCAAGGGTTGTAAATTATCATTGAAATTCAGCTAAATAGTATGGACCTAATGCGTGAAATATACAATAATTGAATGGAACAATACTTTAAAGCATAGCTTTGTTGCACTTAATTCAATTTAATTAAGAATAAGAGCTGTTTCAAAATTACTCAGGCTACAGTTAATTAAATGAATTTTCATTGGGATATTACGCTGTTATATCCGTACCCTGAATTTTTCGGTCTGAAGGCTATTTAGTTTAAAGCGTTTCACAAAGCATACCAAAGTACCATTTGACAGACATACCATGATGTAGATAGAGTTCTTAATTTTCAATTAATTA
>ENA-UOTZ01001383-UOTZ01001383.1-compost-metagenome-genome-assembly--contig:-NODE-1383-length-16741-cov-19.464714_pt1 | contig 16741 bp, 2 predicted proteins | sample MGYA00238144_ERZ746983 | MGnify/ENA primary metagenome ERZ746983 (study PRJEB28759, sample SAMN06268863) | compost metagenome | isolation source: single cell | place: USA: California, Emeryville, Joint...
AAGCTCTGCGACTTCGGTCTCTCCACTCTCATATCCAAACTCGGTAAATCCGCGCAGCGTTTTTGAACCTTATTCATTCTTTAGAAAACAAAGCAAACAAACGCGGGAGAAAAATCGGTACGTTGCATTGGATGGCGCCAGAGATCATGCGAGAAGAGAATTATGATGAATTCTCTGATGTTTACTCCTACGGAATGGTGTTGTGGTATGACCTGCTCATTGCATCCTCGCCATACTGAAATCTTTTTCTGAAGGGAAATGGTAACACGAAAGATTCCGTATTTCGACAAGCATTTCTCTCCTCAGCAGCTGACTGGAGCTGTTGGGTACGGAGACTATCAAGTCGAGATTCCAGAGACTGGAAATCAAACGCTTATTAAAATAATGAAACTTTGCTTGAACAAAGACAGAAACAAAAGACCTACTTTCATCCAAATTAAAGAAATGCTCTCCGATCTCAGCGCTTTGAACGAGAAAAAAGGTATGACTACTCTTCTTCGGCGGCTCTAACCTACCCTCATAATACAGAGATTGTGACTCGTGATCTGAAATTATTTTTTGGTGAACCATAAGCGAGATAGCATGTGTGTTAATATGTTATGACTCTAACTAAAATTATGTAGATTAGTTCTATATAAATAAAAAAATCATTTCGATGGAACCTCTCCAAGCAGATAAGCAAGACCTTAGTTTGATTCCTCTTGAGGCTTTTCTATTTTTCCCATCTGGTAGGAGCTCAAACACTGATTATATCAAACCACTAACTCCAAAGATAGCGAGATAATAAGAAAAGCCGGGAAATATTCACGCAGAGCGATTTTTGAGGGGAACATCGTGTACAGTGAGGCCGAAGAGAAGGCGATCAGCGAATTTAATCAAGAGCTGGTCAAAGGGAAGATCAGCTTGGGTGATGAGTAAGCTATCAGTCTTCCTAATGCATCGGGTCTTAGTCTGAGTCTTTAATTTTGGCCGTGATTAGTTGGAATAAAGCAAAATCGCTGAGGTATCTGCAAGCGTACTCTTTTAAAGTCAGCAAGACGATCGCCGCAGTGCAGGAGTATATAAAATGGAGGACATCTAAAATACCGATCTCATTAACGCCGAAAATTGAAGATTATTTGGTATAAAGACTCGCTGAAAGCGCTTAACTCTGCTGCTAGCAAAAAGGCATCATGTATACTTTTGGAAGGGATCATAGATATAGGCCGATTCTGGTCATCAACGCGTTTATGATTGACCCAAAACAGGTAATTTCTCTTGTGAGCACTGAGATCGTTGACCATTTTCAAAGCTGAATTTTGATTTAATAGTCGACATGCTTATTTATCTACTTGAATACATCCTCGAAAAGCTCTTGTTGCCAGGACAGGTGGAATCGTGGATCGTGATAGCTGATCTAGGAGGCAGAGGAATCACCGATCTTCCATTATCAGTATCTGCATGTTTCGGATTCTCAATACTGATGTATATATTGCTTAGAGCATCAAAACTGTGTTTAGCTCAATACAGAATAATTATCGCGCAAGGCTACACAAAAGCTACGTTGTTAATGCCCCTACCTCTATATTTTGGACATGGAAACTGATCAAACAAGTCCTCGATGAAAGCACTGCCGAAAAAATCAGTATTAGCAATGAAAACGTCGATAAAGAAATATATTTGCATGTGAACCCCAACCAGCTTGAGGAGCGATTTGGTGGAAAAGCGCCAAATCTGAAGACTTTCTGGTAGTTGACCGATAATGTCCATCAATTTACCCGCTTCATAGGCCTCCGAAAATCTGCCCTGAGGATGTGAGTGCCAACGGAGAAGACATCTCCAGTCGGTTGGCGACCCAAGAAAAATATTTGAAATGTTACCAGGAGGGAAAGCTCAAAGGACACAAAATTCACCCTAAATTGTTGACCACCGAAAAGAAAACAGAAGACATCGACGTCAATGCAGCAGATTAATAATTTGTATCAAACCAATACAACTCAAAGAGCAGGTTTTTAAACTGCAAGAACTTTTGAGATTTTATATTCATTAATTAAGAACCTGCCTCTTCTTTGAAATTCTGAAGATATACAGCGTTCGTAAAAATCGAGAAGGGTAAAAAAAATTGCCGCGGAAGGAAAAAAAAAATAATTTGTTTTTTATGAGAGGAAAATCCTTTGAAAGAAATTATCAAAATACTGATCAATTGATCTGAAATACTCAATAAAAATTATTGAAAACCAAAGATGCTAAGTCTCCCATGCATGGCGCGGTTCGGGACCACTTGCTGCTATAAAATCCTTCTTTTCACGATAATTTTCTTCTCGTTTGCTGCGTTGCATGCCAGCAGAACATGCTGGTCGTACGTGAAACTCCAAGTGGCTGATGACTTTGACTACAGCGAGAAATTCCTCGGTGTTATCGATATGGTGTTTCTTTTTACCTACTCATTCGGGTTGTTTTTCTCTGGAAACCTGGGAGACAAATTCCACCGTGCCAGACTCTACGCTTTGGGCATGCTGATAAATTTGTTTTGCTATTTGACGATCGCAGCTCTGGGATGGAAAGGAGAAGCGGATAAATTCATTTTTTTGTTTATATTTATCATCAGCGGACTGGCTCAATCTGTGGTATTATTGTGGCTCGTTTCAATGGCATAAATGCGCATAGGGATTTCCGAATAGTGTCGCTATGATCAAAGACTGGTACGTCATAAAGAATATTTTAATGGTAAGAAAGATTCAGAATTGCGTATCTGATCATATCATATCCTTTAGTGCATCTTTATATTGAGTTCGAACGTCGGAAACGTTATAGGGCAACAGTTTGGAGCGATTTTTGGATCGGAAAGTAAAGAAAACTGGGTAAGATCTCCTATCTGAATGCAAAATTGATGAGTATTGCATGCAAGCCTAATGCTATCTGGGCGGTTTGCTTTGTTCTGCTCTTTTGTAACATCGTGATGGCCACAGTCGTTATCCCGACCCCTCAACTGCTTGAAGCTCCAGAGCAGCCAAGAAAACCTGATCTGGCTTCTGCGGCTACTAGTTCAGGTAGTGATTGATAGACTCTTTTTCTAATTTTTCGGGCAAATAAGTGAGCTCTGCTGGTTCCGGTGACTCTCAGCAAAAAAAAGAAAATATGCGTGCGATTACTTTAGTAGAGGCGTTTAGAATTAAAGGGTACTTTAAATAACTCACTCCATCAATGAAACTCATTGTTCTACTCCAGATTATATGTGTATGCAGGTGCTAATGCGTGTATCAGAGCAGTCCTTTTCGGAATGGTGAACTGGCTTCCGGCCTATCTCAAAACAGTTGCTGATCTTGGAAACGTAAAATTTAATCCCAGCTTCTTATTGTAACTTCTTCTTATAACTTCAGAGCAGTGCGAATTACCTCCTGGCCTGGGAAATTGGAATTATGGGTGGATGTTTATTCGCGGGTATTTTGACCACGCGTTTCAAAAAATAGTGAGTTGCTCGATTATTTCATCCTAATGACTCTTGTTCTTAGCGTCCTGATTATGACCTCGAGCCTTGCGCTCTCTGCTGTAATGTTTGTGCTTGTTTTCGTTTTCCAAGACCAAGCAACCTCACCTGTTTTCCCTGTCCTGCTTTTCTGCGCCGCTTTCTTCCTGGGCATACCTGCCGCGCTTATCGCTACCGTAGCAACCAATGGCTTGGTAAGCTAGAGATTAGATGAAGTTATCTCATAATTTGATGAATTATACAGGCCGAAGAAGCACAAGCTACTCTGAATATCGAAGCAGCAGGAACATTGGTTGGAATCGTTGATAGTGTTGGAGCACTTTCTGGAGGGATTTTCCAACTTATCATTCCCATGATCAAACACCAATTGTTCGTTGTGGAAGCTGGTAATGTATCTTCGCTGATCGGCTATCTAACTCACCGTAGGCCTTTTTGCACTTGCTGTCATCATTATGCTTCCGGTGTGTTGCAAGGAGGTATGTAAGAAGAAAGTTGACGCGAGCGAGAAGTTTGCGCTTCCCAGAAACTTCGAAATGGCTGTTGAAGAAAACGACGATCAGTAAAATGGCCGTGAAGAAAATGATTTCCATTTTTGAGGGTTTTTTAGGAGGTAGCTTCTTTTGATTTTATAATACATTCCTGGCATAAGTTATCGATTACTTCGGTTTGTAAGCATTTATTTATAAAAAAGGATTGGCTAATCATCCATATTTCACTTTTCGCTTACTTATCGCTTGAAAAAATTATCATATATCTGCATAATAGCTTAACGTATATTGTACTAAAGTATATATATATCTAAATTAAATCAGAGGTTTTTCCTCATTAACTCCTCTGAAATACTTCTCTCTCTCTCGCGAAAAGACATGATTTTTTTTTTTATAGGAAGTATATATATATCTATAACTTGCTCCAAAAAAAGCGAGCCATACAGAGATAATAGGTTTTACTACGAAAAAAAAAGAGAGAGGCTTATATAACTAGGATGTTAACTCCGAATATTTGTAATTAATATTTAATACTGCTATTGATGCGATTTTTCTTTTTCATTTGTGATAGGATTAATTTCAGGTCTTTCTATTTTTCTTTTCACGACCACAGGCTGGAAGATTGTCAGTTCATGCTTTGCGGTCGGCACGAGCGTAATTTTGCTCATGAAATCTGGGGTGATGCCGTAGTTGTCAACGAGGATTCTATCCTCGATTACTTTGCTCTCAAACACGAAGATTCGGCCTGTTTGTTGAACCGGAGACACCGAACTTTGGCTGCCGCTCTGATCGAGATGGCGAACGCTTGACACATCGTGAAGAGATACGTTGTCTTGGGTCTCACCCTTGGTTTTAGGATCCAATGTTTCAGTCGACGCTGGCTTAGGAGCAAGGTTTGTTACCTTACTCTTTGATCTCGCTTTTGCCTTTTTCACGCGAATAAAGATCACAAGGACTAACGTCACAACCAATACGGGAATGACTACTGCCATTGCGATCACCGAGCTCGTTGCCAAACCAGACGAGCTAGGAGAGTAAGTTGGAACTCCAATCAGCTGAATTTGGAAAGAAGCTGAGCTAGGATTGTTCCCTCCAATCGCCAACAAGCCGTTTCCAAGAGCAATGGTCAAAGCTGTAATGTAGCTCTGTGCCGTTTCTGGCGCAGTGGGTGAATTCGCTACCTGTTGGCTATCAGGCAAATCGATGAGGACCAAAACCTCAGTATACTGAGAGTTCTCTAGAACTCTCGCGTTGGTGAGTAATCTTCTGTTGCCGCTGGTGCTGTTACTTCCTGGCTGATTGATGCTTACGACTCTGATCTTATAGAGCGGAATTTGAAGCACAGCGGCGATGTTATCGATAAATTGAGTTGGACCGTCTACAGAATAAAACTCTGCAACCGTCATTGGGTAGCGGATGCTGGCGTACACCGAGCTGGAGATCGCCACGAAGGCAGTGCAGTCGGACGATCCATCCACTTTGAAAGTGACGGTAGCAGTATTTGGCTGGTAGGTGTAAGCCCCACAGCCAAGACCATCAAATGAAGTATTTTCATAAGGTCCCAGAATTTTTGGTTTGATTGGATTGCCTTGACTGTCTAGAACTATGACTGCAGTTCCCTGTGTGTACTGGAGACTTGAGAGAACCCAGTCAGAATCAGTGGTCGCTCCAAACATCTGGAACTGTAGCTTGTCAGGAAGACTGCCTTGAGGGTTGATGTGGTAGGTGCGACCTGTTCTCACGAGTGATGGGAACCGGGAAAGTCTTTTCAGGCAGGTGTAGAAGCCGTCCCAGCAGTGATCCATCATTGTGTTGAGATCATTAGTGAACCCTTCTGAGTTAGTAATGTTAATTGGGCTGAAAATTCGCTCCTCTTTATCGAGATCTAAGCTCTGGAATGTGAGCACTGCCCAATCAACTGAGCTGCAAGTGTAGGAAAGCTCGCCCTGTTGTCTGCAGGTGGAATCGATGACTCCATCGTTCTGTGGGATAATCGCGCTTGGTGTGCCTGTAAGAGAGCCATCAAGGTCCTTGACGAGGATGTTTTTGATACCCGTGCAAGGCCAGTTTCCGCAGTTATCGATACCGATCCAATCTGCTTGAGGAGGCGTGAATTTAGCGATGCGCTGCATGCTAACGTTGCTAGCAGTGAAGTTAGACAGGATCGTAACTGCTGAGTTATCAGACGCGTCAGCGTTGCTTTGGAAAACGAAATTGTTCGAGCAGCCATACTCTGCGTTATCCTCGAACCATTTGACTTGAACGTTGCTCCATCGATGCACAGCACCCCAGCCTCCAGTTGCCTTGATACCATACCAAGGAAGCTTGGGAGGAGTCGGAGGCAGAGACTTGCCTTCCTCACCGCCGAAACCGAGCAAGAACCCGAGTTTATTCGAGCAGCCTCCGTACCGAAGCCCCTTTGAGGCGACTTCTGCTGAGCACTGACTATAAGGATAATATGCGCCTCCAATGAAAATCTTATCAGCATAGACTTGTCCGACTGATTGCCCAATTCCTTGATTAATCGCAATGGCGATATTGCTGTCTACAGTGATGACGTTATCAACGATGACATAGAGACTGTTGTAGACAAACACCACACCAGCTTTATCTCCTCCGTAAGCAACCATACCGCTAGCGTAGGTGCAATTGCCATTTGGAGCCTTAATGAAGAAAGGATAATCGCTGATTCTTGCGACATTGTTCTGGTAGACCCAGGACTTGCCGCACTCGGCTCCCAACGCGATTATTCCGTGGAAAGCGCATCCAACAGCAACGTTGTTGATGAATGAGCTGGCGCCGAGGAGTTCATATTCAGCGTAAACGCAGGCTGATAGATCCGTGAACATCTCGGCATCTGCTGTAGTGTTTCTGAATTTGACGCCAACGATCAGATTGTTAGAAAATACGATGTTAGTTGCAGCAGAAAGGAAGACCAGTCCGTAGCGAGACACATCGAAGATGACGTTGTTATCGAATACGAAATCAGAGGCACCTTTGATGGCAATACCAACGCCGTTTGAGCCAGAAATGACTGAATTCTTCATGTATCCGGCAGGTCGGTCTGGGTTAGGTTCGAATGCTTCGAGATGAATGGCAGCTTGGTAAGTGTCAGCCTGGCCGCAGAAATCGCATTGGATGCCGTCTAGCTTCAGCGCGCCTCTCTCAGCCACGAAAGTGCCTGTCACGTTATCGAGGAAGTAGACTTCAGAGGAGTAAATGCTTGCTCCCCAGCCATCTATTGCAGCGGTCCCGTTATCCAACTCGTTGGCAGTAATCACAATATCTCTGCTGAGAATCGCGATATCTGCTCTCAAATCGAAGCTGCCGGTTCCAATCCCAGGGGCCTGCTCGTCGGAAGTACAACCGTAGTGGTCATACTGAAGTGCTTGACCAGCTACATGGTCGTAACTAGCGTAAGTTGGACCAGCAAGGTTCAGATTTATCGTTGTTTGATCGCTGTCGGGGTCATAAGTCGTAGAATCAACGATGACGTATTCATACTCCGAGACATTCTTAGCAGTCGGGGAGACACCAAGCATATCGCCTGCCTTCCATGAGGAAGCGTCACCCATAACAACAATCGAAGTGTCTCCAGCTTTCGCCGGAGCAGCGAGTTTTGTAGTGTAAAGCCCCTTTGGCTGTCCAACGATATGAGTCAGTCCAGTGGAAGCAAGGACCTTATTGCCTGGATTCGTATCGCCGCTGAAAGTCAACCCATCAGCGTTTCTGCTACCGGTTAAGTAGATCCTAAGCTTTCCGTTATAAGGCTGGATTTCTTGGAGTGGCTTATTGTCGGTTAAGTTATAGATGTTGGATCCGACGAAGAAATTTCCTCTAATCCAGATGGTCTCAGCGAAAATTTCAATGAATCCGTTCTTTGTGGCAGAGACCTCATCGATAACCAAATCACCTCTAATCTCAAGCCTTTTAAAGCTCGTGCCAGGAGTTTGCGGGATTCTTGGCACATCGACTCTCATTCTCCAACTAGGAGGAATAATGACTTCGCTTGCGTTAGGATCAACTGTTGTGGAAAGTAGTCTTCTGGAGGATCCATTCACTGTGGTCTCGATCCAGTCGGTGTCAACACTCCAGTTACGAATGAATCCCTCTCTCGTTTGATTCTGGAAGGAAAGCGGGCAATTAACCCTGCATTTGACGGCTTGGATCACAAATGGCTGATGAGTGACATTGTAACTCACAGTAGCATTGGTCGCAGGGTCTAGCGCGGAATGAATTTGATTTCCGCTGATACAAACGAATAGTCTTTTGTTCTCCCAATCGTGCTGCCAGTCGCCATAGTTGCAGCTACCTGGAGTTGTGGTCCACGCGGTTGTTCTGTTGCTGAGATTCAAGCCACCGGAAGTAAAATCGAAGGTTTCTCTGTAATTGCTGTGGTTCAAGGCGAGAGTTATCGTCTTGTCCGTTGGCTTATACACACCGGTGTTTTGGAAGCTCATTTGGTCGAAATCGATACCATAAGGACCCCAATATGGGTTGTATGTGTACCCTGTCACAAATCCGACGGCCCAACTCTGCGTAGGGTTTTGTTTCTGTCTCCAATTAACAACTGAAGCAGACGCGTGGAAGTCGTAATTCTCATTTTGGTAAGTGTTGCATTGTGCATGGTCCAAGATAGCTCCTTGAGATTTGTTGTTACAGTTGAAGATGTACATTGGAACTCCATCAAACAAATCTGGAGCGTAGTTGTAGAACACGACTCTACGCACTTGGACGCTGTCGTCACAGATCAATCCATTGTAGTTATCTTCGTCCCTTCTGCACTCAGGCACATCGTTATGAGGGAAGTAAGCCGTCGCCCAGCCAACTTTTCCTGTGAGCGTGCCGTCTAGATCTCTAAAGATACCTCTCAATGGGATATTGTATTGGATTTTTCTTCCTGTGAAGGTTGGACTCCAGTACACCTTTTCAATAAACGCGGTTCTTGCGCCTGAATCAGTCGCTGGGGCAGACTCACAATGCGAACAGTCTTGGAACGCTGCAGTTCCGGGTGGCCAGCTGTGGAACCTCACATTGCTGATGAGCATACCATCGAATCTAGTAGTAACGATTCCTCTGGTAGGTTTGTCCCAGTAGTAGTTATAGGTGACCGAGTCATTCTTATTCACACCGTTATCAGCGGCGTTCTCTGTCATTCCAACGAGAAGCACGTTTTCGACCTTCAGCTTCATGATTCCATGTGCCCCTCCAACAGAGAGCTCAACTCCAGACTGAAGGTTGTCAGCAGTTTTGATATTAGAGAAAGTAACTTCCCCAAGCACTTCTCCCATGACCGCTGCTCGTTTATTCTTCCATCCAGTGAAATTCTGGTAAACAGCAGGAACCGATGGATTAGTTTCACTGATTTCAGAGCAAGGATCGACTGTGGGCGTATGCGAATGGAAAATTCTTATTCCGTATCGACCGTTCGAGTGCGCTACGTTGTCTCTGAAGGCGCCGAGTCTTTCTCCTGGAGGACAAACCAATGGAGTATACGAAGGACCAATTGGATGTGGGTGGAGATCGAACCAGAATCCGTATCTATCCGAGCCTGCAGCGTGGTTTCCTATCCACATGTTGTTGGGGTTCGTGATCCAGAAGGATGCGGGGGTCTGATCTGTGTTTAAGAGACTCCAGGATCTCAGGGTTGAGATAACCAGGTTATTTTTAATCAGATTATGTGTCTCAATACCGTCTTCGATGAAGATGTTGTGTCCTTTGCACCAATACACCACGTTATCTTCAACGGTAAGGTAGTGGACACCGTGGATAGTCGTGGCTCTGTTGTAGGTGTGATGAATCGCGTTTCCTTTCACAAAGCTCTTCGAAACAGCGCCAATCATATGGAAATGGATTGCATATCGTCCCATAATGTAAGCCTGACCGGCCTGTCTCACACGAATGTAGGAGATTCTACCAATAGAAGACTCATCGCCGGGCGAGTGAATCATCAGATGAGCTCCGTATTCAGTATTTGGGGACTCATCATCACCCTGGAAGATGATGTTTCTGGTGAGAAGCCCAACTTCCGTTCTCATGGTAATACTCTCGAGAGTGCCATCAGCTTTTGGATAGCTCAACACATTGGAATAGTGGTTGTATTTCAACCCGGTAGTCAGAGTAAGTCGAGTCACGAGTCCACCAGCGCTGCCAGTAACGTTTGCGACCGACAGAATAACCGCGGTTTCAGAGTTCGCGTGCTCCAAGGTAGATGAAGCAAGGACAATTTCTTCGCCGACCTTCCAGTCCACGGTCCTCAAAAGCGTGATTGTAGTGTCGCCGCTAGAGACGCTTTTTTCGAGGAAAGTCCATGTTGGAGTTCGAGGAACACCGTTCAGGTCGATGATACCCTCTCTAAGCGCAATATTTTTATTGCCGAAGGTCGGAAGCTGAGGGTCGTATCTCGATCCATGCATGGTGATAGTCAGCTTGCTTTGATATGGTCTTTCTGGGGTACCAGCGCGGAATATACCCTGTCTAATGAACACGTAATGAGCATCGAAGGTGAGATCAGACTCGTCCGAGAAGATAACAGCTCCGCCTTCAACAATCACTGCGTAAACGTTGACGTTGACGTCGACCAAAAGGCTGAGTCCAGGAGGGACGTAGACTGAATCGCCGATTCCTGGTGCGGGAAGTCCTCCCCAAGTGCTTGCCTGGGACCATCTTTCGGTGATCATGAAATACAAATCTTGCCATCCCGCCGCATAGCCCGCCGCGCCAGCGGTATTGAACCAAACTTTAAATGAGCTATCGAGAGAAATCGGACGAAGGTGTCTTGGAGGAGCTTGTCTCGTGATGCACACTGCGGAGGTAGAAGTGACTGATTGCACGTCGCAGATAGTGCCGTCGATAGTGATGGAAGTCGAGTCGACTTGCCCGGTGGGGAAACCGGTACCAGTTACAGTGATTTGATCGCCGCCGTTTGCGCTGGCGAATGCAGGACTGACATTGGTGACGACTGGAGTGATTGAGGACTTGTAGTTGACGAGATTAGGGAAAGTTTGGGTTTTGCCATTGATGGTCAAGACTCCGTCGCAGTTGTTTGAGGTGAGGGTGCTGGGGTTTTGATTGCTAACAACGATACCATAGAACTGGATTTCAGCAAAGGCGCATTTGTTGGCAGTGCCGTTGCCCAAGAATCGATAGTATCTGTAACTTGGCAGCATGGAGTCATCAAAAACGATTTGGTTGTATCCGTCATGAATTTCGTATCCAATCACAAAGTCATTCGTCGTGGAGACTCCCGTGCTATCTGTGACCTTCACAGGAATCGAGTTCCAAGAAAGTTGGTCGTTAGATCCCTGCAACACAGTGCCATAGTACTTAGGCACATCGCTATCGACTTTGGGGAAGTATTTGATCTTTGAGAGCAGACCAAGCGAGTTTACGCCGAAATCGACGCCGATATAGCAGCTGCTAGCGGTGGACGAGTAATAAGTGCTAAAAACACCGTCGAAGATGCTTGACGCAGAGGTCGAACCGCTGTCGCTTATCGGGCTTCCGAAGATTTCGCTAACTTCGGCAAGTTTGTATGATTGTAGGGACAGAGGAGTTAGGTAAGCAGGTGCTCGGATCACAATTTGACTGGCTGAGGACGAAACTACCTCTGCTTCGATTCCACAAACGGTGAAATCGATCGCATCAACAAGGCTTGAGTCTGGGAACCCATTTCCTGAGATAGTGATCTCAGCGCCTCCAGCAATACCTGAGACAACCTGCGCTGGAGAGGCTGTTGGTGTAACCCAAGTAACAGTGACGTCAGAAGTGACAGTGATCTTAGCGTAACCATTGTTTGGATAGTTCACCGTCACTGAGTACACGCCAACGACAACATTGGAGAACGGTGCTGAGAAACTAGTCGCGCCAGGTGTTGTTGAAAGAGTGGAAGTGAAGGTTGAAGCGCTGTTTGATTTATCAGTGAGGATTACGATTGGAGCTTCGAGATTCAGGTTCGTTCCTGTGAAAGAAATCGAGAACGCAGCGCTGTTTGAAACAATGAGACCAGAGCCATCTACTGACACTGCACTGATGACAGGCGTTACGCTCGTGGAGGTGGAAATAACGATAGAGGAAGGCGTTTGGATGCTTCCTCCAGAGAACGAGACTACAGGGACTAGGCTAGCGCTGGTTGTAGGAGGCACGACGACTTTTAACTCTGAAGCGCTGGCTGAGATGATCCTCGCCGAGACACCATTAACAGTGACGGTATCTGCACTTGAATCAAAGCCTCCTCCTGTTATTGTCAAGACGCCTCCACCTTGCGATAATGTCTTTGGATTCACATCTAAAATCTGCCTACCAGTGACCTGGAACTGCGAAAGTGAAGTAGAACTGAATGAAGCATATCCTTTGTTGCCGACTTGGACCTGGATTAGGTAGTATCCTCCTGAGATAAGCTGTCCGGGTACAGTAAAGCTCACGCTTGTCGCGCTTGAGGCTGTTACAGTAGCAGAAACTCCACCAACCGTAACAACGACTGACTCGCTGCTGTCAGCATCGAGATTGGTTCCGCTAATCGTGACGGTGTCGCCGGCGACTCCGGTAACAGTGCTAATAGAAGTGATTGAAGGGGTTCTTGAGTTGCTATAAGCAAAACTGCAAGCACTTGCTGGAATACAAGTGGCTTCGTCTTGGATTCTGCTGAGCACATAGACTGGCTGTGCGACGTCAGTTTGATAATCGCTGTCAGCAGGACCCGTTAGGCAAGTGATCAGGGTCGCAGTTGCTGAGAGTACCTGGCAGCGGACGAGGTAAGGCCCCACAGTGACTTGGTTCTGGGTGACTTCAGTTGGGAAATTCAAACCGGTGATCTGAAGCACGGTACCTCCAGCATATGAGCCACTTGATGGGGTGATACTATGCACAGCGACTTGGAACTGGAAGGTTGGGTAGCTTGGATTGGGAATCGCAGCGCCAAACCCAGCAACGACGACTCTGACGTTGTAGAGCGTTGGGCTAGCGATACCTCCAGCCAGGACGCATTCGAGGAGAGTAGAACTAACTGAAGTCGTGTAGCACTGATATGCTCCGTATTGGGTAACAGCACCATTGCTGTCGGTTGCATCAAGGTAAACCTTGTAATCCGCGACAACAGGACTTGCGCCAAAGTCTCCAGCGATCTGAAGAGTGGTTTTGAGAGTTGGATTAGCGCTTGCAGGTGAAGAACCAGTAACAGTGGCAGCACCAGCCGAAGTGTAGGTAAATAGGCCTGGGAACTCTTTGGTCATGCTGTTAACCGTAATCCTGAGAGGGCTACCATCAACGCTTGCTCCTGTAGTACACTCTATTTGGGTGTTGCTTAGGGATGTGATTGTGCAAGGAGCTCCTCCGATAGTGACTGTCGTTCCGAAACTATTAGCGAGACTATAACCGAAGTAGTTTCCTGAAATGGTGACTTCAGTGAAGCCTGCAATGGATCCACTGGTAGGTGAAATGCTGCTAACAGCTGGCAGGACATTGCTGTCTGCTAAGGTCAACGAACCGCTTGGAACTGCGAAACCTATTCCAGTGATACTGATTTCAGGGTAGCTGTTTCCAGCGACAATAATCGGCGAGGAATCGCCATTTGTCGCAAGAATTGCGGTAATTTCGTATTGGTCTTGTGTTCCAGTAGCAGAGATAGATGAGATTGATGCTGGGTAGCCGGAATAGCTAATGAGATCAATGCTTGATGAAGAAAAACCTGCGACTTGAACGTTGTCAAGGACGACGGTTATCGTCGACCCGCTTCTGGTAACAGCTGAGATTTGAGGGACGCTGGACGCAGCTAGATAGCTAAAATACGCTGATCCTGTCGCCAGTGCTCTGAAATTACCGACTTGAAGTGAGAGCTCAAGCTGATCACTGCTTGCTTGGAGGAGATACGCAGGAATCGTTGCCCAGAGCTGTTCCGTAAGAGACCCGCTCTGAATAGTGTTAATGGCTACAGAAGGCGGTGGTGTGGCTCCGCCTGAAATATTGAGCGAAACGAGAACCGGCGCTGGTACATCTTTCGGAAGTGCACCATCGAGAGCAAAACGCCAGGTTCTTCCAGTTTCTGCGCAACCACCGGTCTGAGAGGATACGACAGGGTCCGTAATCGATGGTACAGTAACAAATTTTGACGCGACGGTCCAGCTGTCATCACAGATATTGATATCAACGTTCTTACCAAGAAGACTAATCGTGAAAGATCCACTGAGTTTTGGTGTTGCAAAAACAGTTTGAACGATGACTGGGTTCGTTACTAACGAACTTGTAATCACGGTATAATCTCTCCCTTTTCGGCCTGTGAGCGTTGCAGTGTAGACAATTACTTCCGCTGACTCGAAATCTGGAGCAGGTGAACCATCAGAGAGACTTAGCGTATGGGTCACAGTGACACCTGTTCCCAAAGCGGTCATGAACAACACAGCAACCTCATTGTCAGTAGCGTTCCAATAAACTGGGCTTGTTTGCTGAGTCTGATTAACGCCGTAACTATCAACGCCGATGTATCTCAGCACCCAGGTGGCGTTCGCAGCCTTATCGCTTTCAGTCACAGTGAGAGTTACTGTGTGCTGGTCGTAGATTTGGGCAGCGGTGACATTGATATCGAAAATGGTCGCCAAGTTCGTAGGTCTTGTTCGTGAGGAAACGCCATCATCGAATCCGAAGCCCACACTGAAGTGATCACTGCCGGTGTACTCGAGATGCCAAATTTCAATCCAGTATTTGGAGCCTTTGGCCAATGGGCCAATAGGCTGGGAGATCTGATTCGCTGGATCCACGTAATAGTCTCTGTAGCCGGTAGAAGTCAAGACTTGGGCTACTGGAGTTGATTGCGGGGTTGTGTTATCCGCAGTGGGGTTGAAATAGAGCGCGACTCTATCGTCTCCAGAAACGTAGAATTTAATGTTGCCGTTGACTGGCGATTCGAACCAGCCTGCAGCTCGTCTGATGTATCTGTCTCCAGTGTTTTTCGGAGCTTCAGAGGTACCGAAGTTTTTCGAGGAGACTGCTGTGGCGATCACTGCTGAGGGATTCGCATTGAAGGCGTCTCGAAGGCTTTGGATCGTGTGGGCGCCATTGGAATTATCCCATTGATAGACTTTCAGTCCAGCGTGAGTTTCAAAGGGACCAACTTCGCCGTTGCTAGCCGGAAGGCGCACTGTGACTTTATCGAAGGAAGAACTGAGGACCTGAGCTGACTGAGTTCCCAACTTTGCTGTGATTTTCGAAGGATCTGCTGGAAAACCCGAGCCAGTAACCGTAACAATCGCGCCTTGAGGCGAGCCTTGCTGATTGCTAAGGGCGGAGATATTTGGAAGCACAGTGACCTGAGCAAGTCGGCCTTCAGGAGTAAAGAACCAGTTTCTGCTGTACGGAAGCGCGTTGCCGTGCGGTTTCACGTGTACGGTGACGTTATAATGACCAGGAACCAGATTATTGTTGTCGCCGGTGTCGAAAGAGAAGTCTTGATAAGCCCAACCATTGATCGAGCTCGTAGGAATTTCTCCCTCGTCATCACCAAGAACAAGCGCTGTGGTTTCATTACCGATTTTGATAGAAATCTGCGCTGCGTCGCTGACGAGAGGCATCAGGTTAAGTTCCGCTAAGCCGCTGGGAGTAATGGCAGGAGACTCAATATGGGCGAGCATAGGAGTAGAACTCTGGCTGTAAGTAAAGCTTGGAGCACCAGCAGTTTGCTGACCGTCTACGTTGATCCAGGTGTCGCAAGTGACATACTCGTAGTATGGACGTGTTTTACACGTGACCAGAGTCGTCGATGTTTCGAAGGTAACGGTGTCGCACATGGTTTGATAGTTGCAGAAGAAGACTTGGTTTTGGGAGGCGTCAACAGAGGAAAACGCGACTCCTCTGTATTTGATGATCGTGCCACCCGCAAGAGACCCTCTTGTGACATCAGCACCGGTTACTATCGGATTTTGGTCTTCACGATCGCTCGCGTAGACCAAAAAGCTTGAGAGCAAAGTAAGAGCTAAGAGCAATAGCGGAATGGTAGGTTTTCGATAGTTCATATGAAAAAGTAGTAAATATGAAATATAAAATTGGAAAAGTTTAATCGTTTTGCGCTTGAAACTCGCTTATATACGAGTGCGACGGCCAGTATAAATAAATTTATTCGAAAATCTTCGATCGCTCCATTACCGCGTTCAGTAATTGAGTCGAAGATTCTTAATAAGTGTTCGCATTTAATTTAGTTTATCATTGGATTATCAGATCTTAAAAAAGACTTTTATTTTTGACAGTGAATCAGAATCGAAGTTATTCTGGCTGTGACTCTTTTCAAAAAAATATCTGCGTGAAGTGGTTATTTTCTTTCCTTAAGTATATTACCGCGAAAGGAGAGGTTTTTTCGAGGAGGATGAAACGAATCTTGAAGCTGAACATTACGGTAGGTACTTGCATTCTGATTTGAGGAAGATAAAAAACGCATCGGATTTTTTAATTGAGAAACAAAATAAATTAAAAATCTCAGAGGACATGAAAAAACCTGAGCTCCTACATTCTTCAGGAGTAGTTTAAAAGTAAGAAGATTTAAGAATTGTTTACTGATATATCCGCTGATGCAAGGTCTATTTATAAGTTAGCCGATCGATTTGATATAACTGATTTTCAAAAGCCTGTTTAGAGGCATTAAAAGAGGTAAATTTATGATATTCGTAACTAACACCTCTTTGAATTTTGCTATTTTGTGAGAAACTAGAGCGAAAAAAAGGACCAATCAAAGTGAAAAGAGGAATTCGAGCATAAAATCGTGGAATTCTTTTGCCGAGTTCAACTTCGGCAGTTCTTACAATAT
>ENA-UOTZ01001384-UOTZ01001384.1-compost-metagenome-genome-assembly--contig:-NODE-1384-length-16736-cov-3.410109_pt1 | contig 16736 bp, 12 predicted proteins | sample MGYA00238144_ERZ746983 | MGnify/ENA primary metagenome ERZ746983 (study PRJEB28759, sample SAMN06268863) | compost metagenome | isolation source: single cell | place: USA: California, Emeryville, Joint...
ACGGGTCTTGAGATCAATAAACCCTCTGCGAGAGAAGGTAAAGGCATTCCTCCTCGCTCAGCAGAGCCGAAATCGTACCGAACCGAGAACAGAGGCTCTGAGATCTCGAGAAAAGATACGGAGGTCAAGGATCGTTATAGTCCTGGGATAAGTATGCATGCAGACATGAACACCAACCATGAAGTTCCCAGCATGATGTGTGAGACTAACCGTCTTTCAGAGATGCTCGCTGAGCATACATATAGCCAGAGGAAGCAAGATGGGCAAAACTCCGTGCTGATCAATCAGAGCAAAGATGATGGCATAGCTTCCTGCCAGAAAGAACCTCGATTCACGCTATCCTCGCTTGATTATGTGAATCAAAATAATCAAGAGACAGCCGTAAAGGACCTCAGCGTTAAAATTCTCTCAGAACAAAAAATCTCAACGACGAAAAAAGAACAGAACAAGCAAACTTACATGGAACCTGCCGAGCAACTTCCTATCGCGAATTTGTTCCCTAGTTTCACTATGGAAAGTCAGAAAGAAGAGCAAAACGAAACCATAAAGAGTCAAAAGAAACAGCTTAACCGATCCGCTACTAAATTGGACGTTTTACTTGATGAACTCAGCTCGAAGCACAATAACTCAATTCAAGGGCACATCACCCTGGAAGACCCTGAAAACCGACCACTTACTCAATCATTTGATTTGTTGACCGGCACCAACGAGATTAATTTGTTTACGTTAGCTGGAAAAGAAACAGGCAAATTCGAATTGACCAAAGAATTCAATTTTTCAGAAACCTCTGAAAAGCCTATCACTGAAGAGAGCCAATATCAACCCAATGAAGAAAAGAAGAGAACCGACCTCGAGAAGGAGTTCTTCGATAAGCTGAATGAAATCCGAGAGAAAAGCTTCAGTCGTCTTTCTCGCGCGATGAGTAGTTCATCATTACATGGACAATACAGCAAGCCGGTATTAGTCACCCATGACAACCACAATGATGAGACTCATAACTCTGAGACTTTCCGGTTTATCCGCTCTGATCAAGGATCTAAGAAGGAAGAGTCGAGATTTGATTGTAATGTCAGTGAAATCAATAAAGACATTACCAAATCGATCGAGACCTACGAGAGTGTCAAAGGCCGCAATCTCCCGCTTCAAATGTCGAGCTCGAATATCTCTCATTCACGCAAGAATTCGGAGGCTTCAGCCAAATATCTGGATTATCCAACGCAAAGCGAGCCGTTTACGCATATGTCTTTTGACAAAGGCAAATACTCGTCAATTTCAGGATTTTCGTCAAATGATCGCACGGTGCTTGTAAGGGACCAAAATAAAGGACATGAACTATCTGATCCTCGACGACCGCATGTTACCAAAGAATCAGAAATGTTTTCATTTGGAAATAGCACCACGTTCCAATCTGTGGGTCCAGGCAAAGACGATCGTTTTTCGTATAACAGCGCTAGTGATTTCGCGAGGATGAAGAGACAGACTGAGCCTGATGAGATAACTGAGAACAATAAGTATGGGATAATGGCATATAGAGGACAGGTGCATGAGAAGGAAAATGATCATACAGCTGCACTGGTAAGCGATGAAAACTAAATTGACTCTTGTGCTAACTTGCTTTCTTCATCTATGTAGGATAGTCTCAGGAGTCGAGAGGCTCGAAATACATTTGGAATAAAAAGACAAGGTATTTTTATTTTTTTAATGGAATATCAATAACCGTGCGTTTCTGTGATATAGACGCTGATAAAGGGATCTATAGCGATTATAAGTATAGTTCAATTCGCTCGTTTCAAACGCCAAGTCAATCCATAGCAGACACAGGTAATTTACATTGATAAATTAGGTGTTGACCCGAATTCATTGCAGAACCTGGTTTCAGAGTGGATATTTCGAAGTTAAAATAGGAGGAGTTTGATGAAAGAGAGCAGCTTGTTCATTTAGTTTGAATAAAATGTGGTAGATTTTATATGTATATTTTGAGAATAAAAACTTCAGTTTTTTGCATTTTTCAATGATAATTCCCATTTAACTAATACATCGTCTCTCAGCTTCAGTACGATTCAGTTTGGTAACATTTGTGAATCCTGAAACTCTGCTTATCTTATAGTTTTTAACCTTCACTAAACAAAGTTGAGAAATAAAATCAAATAAGTTGCTGAGGACAAGTCAAAATATTTATTCTTCCAGTGTTTTTCTGCTCTCTTATTGCATGCAAGAAATCCAATTTTATAAATATAAATTCTTTATCAGTTCAAAAAAACGCAGAAACTATGTTTTTGAGTTTATGGTCGAAAAATAGCCAATTAGCTTTTAAACTGAGAAATCATAAATCCGCATTTCCATTGACTGCTCCACTATTGAAAGACAATTTGTGGGATCTCATTTGTGTTTGGGGCGGTGCTCGTGTTTCTGAATCTCTGAGACTCAAACATTGTCGATGGTCTCGTGTTCTTCGCTACCAACTTGGAGTGCTTATCCACCTGCGCGTAAACGGAAAAAGCCAAGCACTAGACCAGATTTAGTTAGCGTGTTTATTTATTCGAATGGCCATTACTTTTGTAAGGAAAAGGAAATAACTGATTATTAAGCAAAAAGATCTGTCAGGTGTCGGCTCAGATGCCCATCCCTTTGAAAGAAAGAAAATAATGAGGCCAAATCATGAAATTTTTGATTCTACCGAAGAATAGATGGTCAACCACATGAGATCATACAGAATCGAAACCCCAACACCAATTACCAACCCTAGATATCCCGGCATTTCTTGAAAACGTGTGTCTTGTGTGTCTGATGAAAACATAAACACCAGTCCAATCAATATCTATTAGTCATTTGTAAGCTTAAACTTTCAAAACCATTTAAATTACATCAAGGAAAGAGTTTCGTGAGAAACATGCCAGGAAAGCGAATGTGAGCATGATGAGCGTGACGTACTGCCCACGTCGTTGCCATTTAATGAAAGGATTCTCAACCAAAGGTCCCATGTATTTTTTTGGTTCTGGTCTTCCGAACTCTTTTAATCCTTTCAATAATCTAAACGGCTCATAGAGCGTTTTTAGATCGTATTGGTAGTCATTCAGATCCTTATTTATCTGTTGGATATGCTCATCCCATTTGTTCAGCACATCTTTAAGATATTTCACCGTCGAATGTATCCACTGCAAGGTAACATTCACCTTCCCATGAGTAGGTTCTTGATTCGCTTTCTGAAGGTCTACCACTCCACTATGATTCGCTTGGTCATACAGCTGAACAACAGGCAGATTAGCCTCTCCTAGATCCTCAGAGTTTCCATTAGCATTTGTGCTTACCACGAGTCTGATGACTTCTTGACCGGTTGTAATTGCTCTATTTACAAAATTTTTTCAGTTTGATCAAGTTACAAAAAATTGCACTCACACATTGATTGTCCGATTAATGCGAGTTGTTTCACCACGGTATTTGAATCGAGCGCCGTCGTAAACGTCGTCTCCGCAAATAATCTTCATGGTAATTTCAGTGCCAGCTCGCACTTGCAAGTCTGAAATTTCGACAATATTGACTGTACATACGCTCCCTTCTTTGACCATGTACGGGTTTAATTTCTCTGTACTGGTGGCTTTTGCTAATTTATACTCTACATCTCGGCGTTGTCTATGACAGTCCGCGATAACGAGCTGGCATTGGCGGATCTTTTCTTTGAGGACAGATTCGCCTTTGAGATAGACGTCAATAAACTCTTTTCTGCTGATTGAGCCGTCGTGATTCTTGTCCATTTCCTCGTAAAGTTGCTTGGCGATGTCTCGGTCGAATTCTCTGCCGTCGTTCTAATAGAGGAGGGGATGCGTTAGGAATTGGTGTCAGATTAGTTACCATTTCGTCAAGTGCTCTGCACAGCTCAGAGAAGTCAAGAGCCGCATCGTTATTGATATCGATCCTGTCAAATTCTTTACTGAGGAGCGTGATTTTCTCATGGGATGAGAGGTCTGCGAACTGTATATGGCTTGATCTCATTTGATGTTTTGTTAGAATTTTTTCGCTGAGGCTGTTAATATTAGAAATAACGCAATTTCCTTTCGGTTTTACATATGTTTGACAAATATATACTTTGAGCTGATTAGATATTTATTAACCGAATGTTTGCTAGATGATATTCTACAGCTACCGAGCGACTATGCTTGGATAGTATGCAAAGGCTGATCGGCGTTCTCTGAATCGAAATTGAAGTGCTCTGAATAACCTCTTAATCATTGCCCTACTAAATTAAACAAATGAGAATCTCCTCCAACAAATGCTTGTTCCCGACTGGGAGTTAATGCCGATTACATCTTTTCAGCTAGGAAGACATTAGTTTTATTAAGTATTTATTAAGTAGGATCTATTTTCGATAGATTATATCAACAAATTTGTTGTTATCTATGAGGATCTGAGTAAATCTCATTGCACTCCTCGATCGCAAATATTGACTTAGCCTAACTTTTTGTATACGAAAAGCAAAATACTGAGATCGAGAGAATGATATTTTCTAAGGTGAGATGAAATCGTTAACAGACGACTAATGAAAACGTTGGAGGATGTACTGACTTTCAACGGAACGAGAGCTACTGAAAGAGCTGAATGTACATGATGATGATAATAATCAGTGGCAGCAATATTCTAATAGTTGGAATAGAAGTTCCAATACAAAGTTCGATCAGATCTAAATTATTTATTACATTTGCCCTCAATCAAATTTAATTCGAATAATGTGGATTCTCTTGCTCCCGATCGTCACTTGGCCTGCTATCGCCATTATCTTTGGAGAAGCCAACGAACCGTTTCCATTCTACGCTGCTCTAGCTTCTCTGTTGAATGGCCTTCATCTCATCTTTTGGACAGCTGCAGATTATTATATCCGAACAAGTTTACGTCCCTTGAACAAATTTACCCTTCAGTTCGGTCCTTTCCTTTTTCTTTTGAACTTCAGCAGCACCAGTTACTTGATATCATTATATCTTCAAGATCCATCCGTCTTACTCACAGTGAAAACAGCCTATACTGTCATCTTTTCCGTTCTTTCCAACTTTATCATCTTACTCTTAATAGCCGAGTCACTAAGTTCAGTTTTAGACACACCAGAATTTTCAACAAGAAGAAAACTTAACATATACGCATTCATTGGCTCGGCGATCTTCGTACTGATTTGCATCATGATATACTTGAATTTTCAAATCACATCCCAAAGCGAGGAATGCTTGGCAGTTAGATCATATTGGATACGCACAGCTTGGAAATATCTGTTAAGCATCGTGTGCATCGTCTCTGCAGTTATCATCTTAATCACTTCTTACAGGTACCGTGCCCTCGTGACAGTACTGATGTTTTTATCCTTTGGATTCCTTCTTCTGGGAGCGCTTTGGTATAAGAACTGTGTTCAAATCATTCGCACAGGCTCGTTTTCAAGATGCAGCGAGCACCTTGTTTCAACTGCAATTCAGCTTATTATCGAAACTGTGCTTGCTATTCCGGGTATTATGGGGATGATTTGGTTCGTTATTAACATGTTCCTGGGTACGTTGTGTTTGATTGCATATCTCGGGGTTAGACTGGTATGCCCTCAATATCTTCCACAAATGTTATGGATGAGGAGAAGAAGGGATTCCAATGAAAATGAGGGTGTTGAATTGAATCTTATTCGACTGGAAAGCAAGTCTTTTGATCCTCAGGCCCATAGTCCGTCTTTTCAAGAAACTGGTTTGTGTGTTATATGTTTGGAGAACTTTATTAAGGATGAGAGAGTGGTTTATTGGGAAGTCTGCCATCATGTTTTTCATAAAAGCTGCTTGGAAAAATGGACAGCAAAGCATAATACTTGTCCGACTTGCAAGCGTCCAGCGCAATTGCAAGAGCAAGATCAAATTGGCATTGAACAAAACTGAGCGCAGGAATAGAGTTTATAATTAAAAATCAACCTCGAATTTCAATTGGCTTGATTTTACATTGAAGTTTTAATCCTGTCTACAGTTAATTTGTTAGTATTGTATTATGACCTTCTTGTTGTATGAGAAGCCAAAACTATTTATTAATTCAACTAATTCCATCAATTAAATAATTGGTATGATATGTATTCTGAAAACTATTTCTTTTCTTCAAACTTTATTTATTTGTCGTCGATTCTTTCGACGTAGCAATATCTATCTAATTTTGGAATTACAGGGGTCTTACGAGATTCTTTTCTCAGCGCCTTTCTCGTCAAAAAATCCCTTGATTGTCATTGATTTTAGAATTAGATTTCTTTCACACTCAAAACTTAGGATGTATTAATTCTACCAATGAAAGTAGAGCAGAAGCGATTCGATGATAATTATTATTATCTGCAACCATTGAGAGGAACATTGGGGTATCCCAGATCAAGTCTGTACTTCCATGAATCAATCGTTTGGAACAAATTTAAAAAAATTCCGATTTCCTTTTTATTTTTTGAATAATAGATTCACTTCTTTTGAAAATGAGTTGCAACTTTTCTGACCTGACTTTTGATGCTCGCGGGACTGCTAGCTGATTTTTAGCTTCGAAAGAGCCAAATTTAATATAATCTTCAATCGCTTTATGCCTAAGCAACTAAGTTTCAATGGCATTGTTTAAGTTAATTTTCTATTTGGTCTTTGATACCTAACTCCAAACTCCAGTTTGCCACATCAGAGCTAAACTTAGCAAAGAAATCACTAAAGGATTTAACCCAAAAAAAAAAACTTTCAGATCAGAATGCTGATGAAATAATGTTCTAAATATTTTAAATTCAATCGAATAAATCCAACAAAAAAAAAAATTCTGTAGGGCTATTGGAACTAATGTTCAATCATGTTTAACTCACGGAAATAACTTGAAGTAGAACAAAGTCTATATGTATGAGTATAGGAGACAATTTACCTTGCATTAAATATATTGCAATACAATTTGCCTGTGATATTTTAATACTTTACTAAGATGCATTATCATTCGATTCCCTCATTGAAAATCGTTAAAGCAACCAATTATGCTCTGAAAAACATGAGTAGGGCAGTAATACAAGTAATACAAGCAGAGCCATTGGATTTTCCATTAAATTTGTGTGACATTTGTAGTTTTCGAAGCAGCCTCTGATTTTGGCGGCCGCGAATCAAATAAATAAGGAGTATGCGATATGGCTTCTAATAACAAAAATAAGAAAAATATTTAGCAAAAAGCTTCCCAAATGAACAGAAATGCCATTCTAACTTCAGCCGAACTTACTTCATTGATTTTGGAGGTGACATGAATGATTTTCTAAGGATCTCGAATGCAGTTACAATAGAAACGCTCACTTTTCGAAAAGGCGAAAAATACTCTCTATAAGGCTACGTTGGAGCTAGAAAATACCAGCAATTACAGAGCGGAGACTCTTGAAGGACTTTTTCTGCAGCAGTCAGATAGTGCGAAAGCGGGGGTACATGCTTCGATTTAAAATACATTTAAGCGGAGATAAGCACACACAACTTTCAGACATTTCAAATCCTGCATATGAAACTCTTTATTACTACAGACCACGCTCTTTCACCAATAAACAGGAACCCAACAGAGTTGGAACTCCACTTGAAATCAACCAACTCAAATATTTTGCCAGCATAATTCAAAGCAGTTTTTCTCACAAATAATGTTGATCTATAGAGAAGAAGCCTGAAGTCCTCCTCTCAATGACAATACAATAGTTTCTACAGCAAAAATGATGATTCAACAATCAATCTCGAAAGACATCTTACAAATATACTCTCTACACTATCTCGTTACAGGCAGCGCAGATGGCATCGAAAAGAAATCAACTATAATGCACCCTTCTTGCTTGACATTCTCGAAGCAATGAGAAGGAAATTGCGCTAATTATTTTAGGACAACTATACCAGTTTTATTTTTGAGAAATAATTGTTATTCAAGCAAACAAATAAACGGAAAATTCAGTCCAAGCCATTCATTTTTATTATCGATAAACGAAGTCGCTAATCTTCGCACTTGCCCAAAACTACAAAACTATTCGAGGATTCCCTCTTTCAATAAAAAAAAAATCAGCATACGTTTTCGATTCGCTATTAACCTGGTATAAAAGCGAGATTCTCTCATCGAATATTTTATAATTCCAACGACGACAATACTTATATTCAGGAAGCAAAGAGAAATGGACACTTCTGATACAAAGTCATTGGACTTCATCGAGTTCAGGGACTATGATTACCCTCCATTTGAAGATTTCTCTCCATTTGAAGATTTCACTGACCGTTTACCTCAAAGCGAGGCGACAAATGATGAGTCTGTGACAAAGCTGTTAAAACCCTCAAAGAAGATTTCAAGGAAAAAGAAAGTGAAGGCGATTGCTCGCAATAATGCAGAAAAACTGGCTCCTTTCTTTGAAAATTGGACAAAATTGAGGAAAAACAATAAAGGGCTCAAGAAACAGATGAAGCTTTGGTTCGCGAGCTATAATATGAAGCTAAACAAGACCTATATTTACAGAGACTTTTTTGATTCAGTCAGGATTCACTTCCGGCTGGCGATAAAAGAAAGCTGTCCGATTAGTTTCGATAGACTGGAAGGATCGGATTGGCAGAAGATGTTCGTCAACCTGACAAATTTCCTTATGGATGAGATTAATAAGGCAGAGGAGCATCTGCTAAAAGGGAAGAAGAGCCAGGTCTATCCTGTTTGGATAGAAAGTATGAGCTCCTTTGTGGTTGAGAAATTGCCGAGAGACAATAATTTGTTTGATTTTGTCGAATATTGGAAACAGTAAATCCTTGATATCAGGTGTGATTCATAATACTTATTACAAACATTTATAGTTTTCTAAACTGATCTTTGGTGGCAATATTGAGAGCTATCATGTGAAATACTCGATATACCAGTATTAGAGCTTCATTAATTGTTAATGTAAATAGCAGCTGACCTAAATACATATTGTTAGAAAATATTATTCCATCAATGAAAACCGCTGTAAATGGCATTAATTTCTAACTACTAATTTTGTTTCTCGAGAGATCAATTTGGAAAGGTAATTTTGAACGCATAACAGACAAATTTCCCTCTGATGTGTGTTGGATAAGTCTTGAAAGAGCTTGGAAATTTGATTATATACTGAAATTTAGTGCCTCATTATATCATACTTATTGCTCTTTGCTTCAGAACTTTGAAGAAAAATTTCCAATTTAGTAAACGTTTACGGTATTCAGTATGCAATTATTAAGTATGGGAGAGCTAAACCAAACAAGCTTCAACTCTAAAAGAAAAAAATATGACATACTACATTGAATGAAAAAATCATATTTATCGTCGCTATAGAGGAAATATTACGTCCATCATCCATGGATAGCGCTAAAGCTAGCTAACTGTAAAAAGATCTTAAAAAACCCCTTCAAGATCCTTTGAAATGTGGATAGGAAAAAAAAATTAATAAGATTTATCACAAATTTTTTTTTGTTTTGCTTATGGTAATAACAATTTATCAGAGAATCTGAAATCGATTCGGCTTCGAAGCACTCCAACACGCTAGCGCTAACAACCTTGATTACAATTGACAATTGAAATCAGATTCCCATAATGTTTTTGAATATTAGAATTATATCAAGATATAAGTTGAATACGGTGTTTAAGAATGAATCCACTAACCTAAGAACTCATTGATTTGTATGAAAAGAGCTAAATTTATTTCAGAAAATCACTTCCGTATTACTGACTCATCAGGAACATATAAATTCTAAAGATTTTTACATTGTTGAATGTATATTTCATACATTTGAAGAAGGAGCCGACCTTATGTAAACAGATGGTAGCCAAGCTTCTCAATTTGTAAAATGAGGACAGAGTGAGTAATGGAAATTTTGACTTAACGCTTACATAGTAGCTTTTCTCGTACTCAACTCAATGAAAACACAATTCAAAGTTCAAGGAACATCATCCCTCACTCGTTTTCCCCTATAATACTCATTTAAAAAGACTCAATTGATTTGTGACGAAAAAGAAAGCACAACATTTTCAATTTTCTCTTCATTTGGTAAATTAACTTTGCGAAATAACGTGTTAATTTCAAGATTTGCTAATCCCTACAAGCACCTAATGTGGTTGCTGTTGTTGGTAAATCTCAAATCTGCTCATATCTCAAAGGGTTCCTCCTCTGAGGCAGAGCAGATCAGCTCAAATATCTCTTTGATTTTCCTCTATTTATGCCTACATTTCCTATCTACCGATTCTGATGACAAAGAGGTAGTCACCCATCTTAATGTAATGATTTTTAATCTTCACGATTGACCCAGACTAATCAGAAAGTTTGAGAGGTTACATATGCAAATCAGGTAAAACAGCCAAATCTGAGTACTTTTACGCATATTACGACTATGCAGGTGATATCAGCAAATTTGCATCATTACAGAGTGATGTCGGTTTCGTTGGCGATTCTTTCCTTGATGAGCTTGGCGGCTTCGTCGTCCTCGTTGACGAAAGCTTTAATAACAAGGCTGGAGCATCTCTTGACCTTTCTTGGGTTCAATTGGGCGTCATATTTGCATTGTCCAACCCACTTTCCGAGGGTAAGACCTTCAGCGATGTGGATAAGAGGGACCTTGTTCTCTTTGCAGAGACCCTTGACGAGTTTCAAGTACATTTCCTCATTGCAATCGTCAGCAACGATGCAGAGAACTGGTCTATTCTTGTTATCAATAGCTTTGCAAACTTCATTGAGACCCTTGGCGACGGTATCCTTGAACAAACCAGCCTTGATGGTTCTCTGGAGGGCAGTGGACAAATCTAATTGTTCTTGGGTTTGAACTCCGGTTGCTTCTTCCATTTTTTTGAGGACTTGAGCGCAATAAACTATTTCTTTTTAGCTTTAGATAATTGCTTTAATATCTTGCTGATAAATAACAAATTTAGAGTTTGGGAGTCCGATACAAAATTGCAAATGAGTTCTTTGTTGCATTTAAAAAATAAAACTCCTCAAATGGCAAGAGAGGGAGAGGATCAATGGAGTCCTTATAGATTCGTCAATTTAGTTTATGAGGGAGTTGTTGAATAGAGGTGATGAATTAGTTAATTTTGAGAAGTTATTCAAAATAATTGTAGAGGGATTCGGGTGAATGAAGAGTTAGAGTGGCAAGAATCATAATATACAATTTGAATAATTATGTTAGTTAAAAATGGCACAGGTTTTCACTATTTGTTGATGTAAAATAAGTATGGTGGTAGAGAGAGGAGATTTTTCGAAATCATAAGGTATTCACTTTATATAAATTCTGTGATTCCTTTCTATGGAGTGAAGAAAAATGGGGTTGTGACTTCATCTAATGCTGATACTGATGACTAAGTGGCAATGAATTTCATCCCGTGTTATTCTGGAAGGAAAATTTATTCAAGCCCAATTTTATGTTTATATAGCATTAGAATGTGTGAAACCCTCCAGAGAGCATAACGTACTTATTGGAAGCTATGCAAGAGTGTTTGCATGAAGTTTCATATCGATCCAAGTATAACACACATAATTACAAAATTATACACATTGTAACTGTGAATCAGTCATTTCTTTCGAATCTCACTGATTCATTAACATTTCGTAGATTGTTTGCCCTTATTCATCACTATTAGTATTTCCCAGAGTTTACTTGGATTGAATTTTTCAAAAAATTAAAGTCTCTAAAGCGCAAAATAGGTAGAAAATTATCCTCCGATCTTCTGGACGAACCCCCATAACAATGTTTATCTCATGACGAATTTTACCTTTTCTCCTTTGTTGGAATACTAAACCAAAGGTATTTTCAAACATTAGCTTTCATTAAGAAAAATTACCTACCAAAAGTCATTCCTCAGACAGTTTTCCCTAATAGTACATGAATAAGAGCTAAATCCACGCTGCATCATATCAAGTAATTTCAAAAGCAGCAGCCTCAGGAAAAATTTTCTGACTTCTAGTACGATATCAATCATACGCATCTGACCTCAAATATCAAAGAAAACCTGACTATTAAATGCCCCAAGAATTTTCCCCATCAAGTATGATGAAACTAGCCCAGTTAGAATCAATTCCATTAGCCAACAAAAGTTTTTCTGATTACTATCTATTCAAAGTTTAGTACAACTTACTCACAAAATCTGAGACACAAATAATTAATTCAGATAAAGATTTTCCAGGAAATTCTCATTACAATGATAAAGATCCAGGATATCTCCAACTTACCCAAAGATTATCCTAGTAGTCTCGAATCCGAGCTTACAAAACCCGACAATGCCGTACTTTGGGAAAATCCAATCAGTCTATTTGAAGTTGGATTCCTTTGCGGTAGCTCGGAACAAGTTACGATTCAATCTGCAATTGAAAGAGTCCAATGGCTCATTAAGGGCCTTGAATTGAAGTTGATCAGCAAATCCGAAAAGAAAAACTTATTTCTCGCTCTAGCTTCTAACCCGGATTTTGATCTTTATCAAGCCATCTTTGGCAACGATAATCAACCACTTCAATTTAGTTGGGAGTTCAAGCCAAATAAGCGTTCTATGAATTCTTCGAATCTAAAGAGAAGCGTGGTAAGAATTATTGAAGAAGAAGAATCGAAGGAGATTAAACCGCATCAAAATGGCTACCAAAAGAGGTCAAATCCGGTCGAAAAGAGGCGATTGGAGCAGAATCAAGATATTCTAAAGCAATCCGTGATCTTAAGGAAGACTTTGGAAGCTCAACAGCAGGAAGAAACTGATCGGTTATTAGCTCAGCTCTACCAGAGTGAAGGAAGCATGATTTTTCAGTCCAAAGTGAATCAGGTCAAAGTACCTGAGATGAATTGCGAAATTTGCCTCGAAGGACTTTTTAGCAAGGAGATAATCGGGTTTAAGACCTGTGGACACGTGTTTCATATCTTATGCATACATGAATTCGTGAAAAACGCTGTGCATTCGAAAAAGACGACGATTAAATGTCCTCATGAAAAATGCCCTTATAATTTGACCATGGACGATATTGAAGAAGTCATTGATGGCATTGATCTTCAAAAATATCAACAGAATCAATTAGAAATGTACATTGCGGAAAATTCGGATGAGCTTTCGTATTGTCCGACACCTGGCTGCAATTACGTTTTCATTCATGACGGAGAGAGTGACTTTAGATGCCCCAAATGCAATTCGCACTATTGCCTTGACTGTAGAGTGAATTATCACACAGGAAGAACTTGCATTGAGTATAAGGCAGAAAAAGTAAATAATACTTTCAGCAAAGCCGATGCGCAGTTCATAGAGTTCGTTAAAGGGGCAAAGTACAAGCAGTGTGCGAAATGTAAATTCTGGGTGGAAAGGACTGACGGCTGTCTGCATATGACTTGTAAATGTGGCCACGAGTTCTGTTATAAATGTGGGGCTAAGCACAAGACCTGTCCTTGCTAAAGATTAAGCACTAGGAAGTTACCTATTGCCATATATATATTAACGTTTAATTAACACATCCTTCTTGCGACTTCCTATTCTTAATGGCAAAGATTCATATTTTATACACAATGGATATAAGCGAGCAGACTCGATTATTTGGATGTTGAGGGGAATAAAATACTAGACAATTTTAACATGACAAAAAGCGTACAAAAACAAATAATTTCAAGGCCAATATTATTGAAAACTTTGATGCATTTGAGGAAAATAATCTTCATTATGAGAAAAAGAAGAAAAATTGAATACATGTTTAGGAAAAAAAATTTATATTCAATTGGTAATGTTAACTTAGCTTAGTCAAGCTTCTTCGATTGATTCCAAGATTTAGGAAGGGTGTTCATCGTCCGTGAAGACACATCAGTGGATTGAAAATATTCATTGTTTAAGTCAATAAGTGATTCTTTAGGTAACTTCAGTGTATCCAGGAGTCTACCACTTGGCATGGCGGTTAGCGTTGCATTACGTGAGACATTGCCCATAGTTCCTCGGCTTGCGACGCGAATATGACTTTGAAAAATCTTTTGCTTCAGCTCGCAAATTCCATCATTGCTTTTACCCTTCAAATTCGCCGCACGCTTGGAAAGACCGGGTTCATCTTCATCGGGAAGATCTTCCGGAGGTTCAAATTCAGAGTTTCTAGGCATGACAAACGACACCACTTGCCCTCTAATCTTCCCTATTTGCTTACTATAACTCTCGTAATGAAATTTAATCGGCCGTACATCATCAAACTATTTTTCAGATAATGAGAAGAGGAAAAAGAAGGAAACGACCTTGGAAACATAAATTAAGAAGGGTATTAATTTAAGCAAAGCTTCATCGTCTTCCCCGTTTGCGAAAGAGCTTATCAAAATTCCATTTGCATGGTTTTTTGCTATTTGATCCCTGCAACTCTGCTTTCTGTTAGAATAAATCGGGCTACTCAATATTACATCGATCACAATGGTTTTCGAAGCTTCCGAGGGCTTGGTTCCTTTGATTCGAGTCTTTCCGGAAATGAAAACCTTCGATTTGTTTCTGATAAACCCATGAAAATAATCGTTTATTCCTGCTTTTTCGACAATCAGGGCCGCTTTCTTTTTAGAAACCGAGTCAGTGTGAAAGAAAATCACAATATTACTTCAGCCTTCCAACTTGTTAATGCGTATATTCTAAAACAGCTGCTTAACCCAATCAGAAATGGTTCAATTCCTGGTCTGTTGATGACTTTAATATCCATCTGCTGTAAATTTTCCTATAGACGAAGGGTGTTTGTTATGGTGACTCTTCTTTTATCCAACAAAGAATGTACCCGAGTGCGGTGGTTGAGTGAATGTTGACTCAAACCAGTTCGAGCAAGTTTTAACTGCAACAGCGTGGAGTTCAACCCAATCACAAGATTTTTCTACGATAGTTACAGATATCATTTGCATACTGGAATTATTGGTGGAGTTAATACTCTATTATCCAACGAGCATAAAGAAGCAACGCTACCGAAGCCTTTGTTAAGTTTTGGATCTAAGGGATGCGAGTCGTGAACACCCTGAGTGCTAGGACATCTTGAAGAGGTACAGTTATAAGAAATAGGTACCGAAATGCGGTTGGGTCGTTCTTTTTGAGTCGAAAACTTGGAGTATCTGACTTCCACGGCTCGGGTTTGTTCATTACTTATCCATAAGTTAATAAATTCCTCAATAAAATTTAGGCTTAATTGAAGTTTTCGGTTCAAGTTGAAAGATTTAGGAAGGTTTTGATTTATTTTTTTTTTTATTTTGAACGCCTTGGAATTAAGTTTTTGAAGCAGAGAAGCCGGCTCTTAAAGTCAGGGTATCCGAAGCTGAATTTGTGTTGCCAGGTAATTTAGTATAACTACAAATACGATTACGTCCAAAGTGTAAAATCACAAGAAAAGATAAGAAAAATCAATAGCAGCAAGTGAGAAGCCCCCTCTCTTTTTTTGGGGGTATCAGCCTTCGGATCAGCATTTTGCGAGTATATGCGCTTAGAAATTGAAGATTAATCTGTAATTAATTTATTTGCTTTTCTACGAGTTTACAAATTTTCATCCACGATGCAGGATCTTATAGCAAGCGTCTTTCTTGCTATACAAGATAACACTGAGAGAAAATAGGAACCAGATGTACTTTTTTGTTTTGTCTTTCTGAATGTGATTCCGATAAGATCAAATCTGATCTCTTGTTTTCTTGCTTTTTATTCGATAGTTCCGTTACTTGAAAGCAAGCTGCGCTAGTATCTTTTTGTTATACTCCTTTAATATTTCTACTATTTCTTTGAGTTAGCAGCCAAAAATCAAATTAAAAAAAACAAAACACTGCTACTATCTCACAACACATGAGACGAATTTTAAACTATTTGGCATACATACCAACTAAATTTTAGAGACAACACATCACGACTGAACAAAGCTGTCCGCATGCTTTGAATATTTTCTCCTAGCTATTATTCATTATTCATCCATAGTTTTGTGTCAATGAGAGAACGAGGAAGAATTTCATTAAGACTTTTTACCAAGATCATTACAAATGGAATTTTAAATTTGGTTTATGAGTTGAAGACGTTTTTTTTTTCTCTTTCCCAATTGATCGTTTTGATTTAGATTCGCCCTTCATCAGGCAAGGAAATATTGCCTTAATATTTGTACAAAGGCCTTGAATGTTCTTTGTTATGATTAGTCCCCTTCTCGTTTCGTAACCAGCAGCAAAGCTGTGTTCTTGCGGGATATTTTTCAAATTTAAACACGCTCAATTCGATTCAAAGACCATATAATATGAATAAGCCGTCGAAGCCCTTCTTAGGAGATAGAAAGAAATACATTAGAAAAAGCACTTTGATCTTCGAAACCAGGAGTGTTTTGTTTTTTTTTAATTTAGACATGTTTAATGCAAGTACACTAATTTTCTACTGCAATTAAATTGAGTTGAACAATTCAAAATAACTTTTTAATTGGAATTGTCAAATTATCCAACTAAATTATGGAAAATAATTGCATCTGGATCCTTTTCCTAATTCTTCTCCTGTTGCCAAACTTTTCTCAATCCTGCAGCAGTGCCAGTGATTGCTACACTGCGGAGGTATGCAAAGGAGGTACATGCCAGGATTGTTCCTCAAATGCTGACTGTACTGCTCCTAATCAATCTCCGAAAAGAGTGCTTTGCAATTCCTCTGGTAAATGTGTTCAATGCCTCACCAGCTCTGACTGCCCATCAGGAACGACGTGTCAATCAGACTATCCATATCTTTGTGGTTCAAACAATGGATGTACTTCAAATAGTCAGTGCCCAACTGCTCGGCCTTATTGTGTTGACAAAAGCGTC
>ENA-UOTZ01001385-UOTZ01001385.1-compost-metagenome-genome-assembly--contig:-NODE-1385-length-16735-cov-6.767739_pt1 | contig 16735 bp, 13 predicted proteins | sample MGYA00238144_ERZ746983 | MGnify/ENA primary metagenome ERZ746983 (study PRJEB28759, sample SAMN06268863) | compost metagenome | isolation source: single cell | place: USA: California, Emeryville, Joint...
TTGTCATCAATACCTCCTCCCCTGCTCGACACCTGTAAGAAAGCTATTCTTGTATCTGGAGATATTTGGATTTCTTGGCCGCTAAATAACTTCGCTGGCTTACGTGATGACACCAATTCAAATGTTCCTTCCTGACTGCCGTTATCTTCTATGAAAAATGGCGTTCTTGGTCCAACAAAGTCGAGGATGAGTCGATGAATTTCGGAAGGAAGCTTTTTGGAGAGGCTCGTTCGATTGTATCGAGAAAAACACGTTTTGTTAAGGCAAAGTAAAAATGTAAAGTAAGGGCGGTAAAAATCCTTGTACACTATTTTTGCCTGTGAAGGGCTTACAAACTGGTCGTAGAGTCGAATTTGGCTGCTTCCCTGTGGATTTGATCCAATTTCGAACGTTTGTTCATGGGGGTTCTTTTTTCTGATCTCAATATCCATTAATTTCTCTGAATTTTTGCCGCATTCGATTGCAGCTGTTGGAAGAATGAAAAACTTGTAAAGATTAAGATAGAGCAGGCATGTTTCTTGAAATTTCTCTCTCGCGGCAGAATCTGGATCAAGTTCCATAACCAAAACTGTTTTGGTCTTTTTGGGGGCATTATTTCGGTTCCTCTCTTCAATTTGGGCTTCTAAGGACATTTCAGCGTCTTGCTGCCGAGTCTGTAGAGGTGGTGCTTCAATATGTCTGATTTTAAGAGCCTTTATTGAATCAGATTCGGTATCGATTAGTAGCTGTGTATTATCAATCGAATCGCCAAAAGTATCGTACTGTGAATGCAAAGGTTCCCTAAAATCCAGGTCATCCAAATCACCATTACAATTGAAGGCAAATTCAACAGCTTTTTCTCCTTCTATGTTCATTTTTTCTCTTGGAATTTCGATAATGGGCTCGTTTTTTGATGAAATTAATTTCTTTATGATTGTACTTGAGAGGTTCGCCTAGAAGTTTTGATTTTTCAAGTTCCAAGTGTTAATACTAGCTCAAGATTTGAAACTCGTTAGCCGACCTAGAAACAATTTTTTAAGCATTTATTTCATCAAATTTTCGAGAATATCGCCTATGCGAAGAAGATTGAATGACTTTACTAATTGCTGTTGTTCATTTACAAAGCAATATCATTTTTTAAAAAATAACCCCCATAGCTCAACCATTCAAATGAAAATGAATCATGATGATTACTGATGCAGTTTAGCTAATTTTCTCTATATCCCGAAAAGAGCATAATCCAACTTCTTCGGTATCATATAGATGATCTGGAAATTTCTCACCTTCCTCTAATTTGCATCATTCAGGTCTTAAAGTCTTAAAGAGGGCTCAAAGCAAGCAAGTTTGTTCCTAGCCATAGTTTAATCTACAAAAGTTGTTTGAAATTTACAGAAGGTTATCAATTGCGAACACTTACAAGGCACTGCTAATTACAAAATTGAACATAAGGGGGCTGGATTAGTGAGTTTAATTTACAAAATTAAAATAGAGATGCAACAACCTTATCAACAGGTGGATCAATACCCTCAGCCTGGATATCCAGGCCAACCAATGCTCGTAGGTAACCAGCCGCCTATGGGAATGGGAATGCCACCACAAATGATGGCGAATCCACAAATGATGATGAACCCTCAACTTATGATGCCTGGTATGATCATCTATCAGGGAAAATGGGGTCTTGATAAATTGAGAGAACAGCCAGGCATCTTCGTCAAGCATCGATTCGACGTTTTGGAGGCTGTTACAGGCTGCGAAAGAAATAAACATTACAATATCTTCGCAATCGATGGCAATGGAGACAAAACGGGACATCCAATTTTCAGAGCTCACGAGAAAGCTACATGGTGCTCAAGAAACTGCCTCCCTGCGCATTGTCAGCCATTCACCATGCAGATCAGAAATAAGGACCCCATTTCCATGGAAATTGATGAAAGCGAATTCTTATTCCTTCAGAGAGACTGTAAATTCACATGCTGTTGCTGCAATCGTCCTGAAATGACTGTGAATTTCGTTGAAAGAGGAGCTCAAAAAAAATTAGGAAAGGCAAAGCACCCATTCCTTTGCTGCGATCTCGGATTGAACATCTATGATGCGGAAGATAAAATTAAATATTATCTTCGAGGCTCTTGCTGCCAGCTGGGAACTTGCTGTCAGAAATGCCCTTGTGATCCGTGCCAATTAGTTTCGTTTGATCTCCAGAACGAGAAAGGAGAAAAAATTGGATCGCTTGAGAAGAGATCCCAAGGCTGCGTCAAAACCATCTTGTCTGATGCTGGTAGCTTCAGCATGGTGTATCCTCCTGACGCCACTGAAGAGGATAAAGCCTTACTTATGTCGTCGATAATGCTGCTTGATTTCATGTATTTCGAGCAGAATCCACCTGATAAAAATAGAAAGGAAGGGTTATTGGAAGTTGATGTCCAACAACCTGTATCAGCTTAGTTACCTTTCAGAAAATATCTATAAAGTGAGAGTTTAAAGTATCTATTCAATAGAAAATATTTATCAACGGTGGAATGAGGTGAGATTTTCATTTATTATTATTAAGAAAAAAATTATATCATCAAGCATTTGATCAAAGATACCCTCCGAAAGTATTTTATCTCATCTATTAGATCTATTAGAAAAGCTGAGAGGAATCGCTGTAAGAAATAATATTTGTTTTTTCTTTATTTGAATGTATCCCATCAACATCAATATGCTCGGTTGAAACTAGAAGCAACTGAAGCGTCTCAATTCTGAGATTACCATCTTAAACATTCTCGATTTTATTTCAAGCAATCGTTTTTTGGAAAGGAAAAACTAATGACTCAATCAGACTTCAACTTTTTCTGTATAGCGTTTAATGAATATCCTTTAAAATTTCGTATATTTATTTTCTAAATCCAATATCAATCGAATTTTTCGCAGAATGAATATTCGTTCCCTTGCAGACTCTAAGAAAGGTATCAAGCCACCTAAAGCGATCTCACCTTCTTGTGTTTAGATGACAAAGATAAAAAGAGTGGCGATAAGAGAGTCCCAGACACTTATGCCGGAGGAGAGAAAAGGTACATCATTTTTGTCAGAATCAATGTTCGTTAGCACAGAAATTAGCGGTTTGGCCATTGAGCACCCAGATGACGTAGATTCTATTGTGAAAAAGGCTGAAGAGTACTCATCCTCGCTGTTATGATACTAATTCCTGATAGAAATGCTAAGAAAAACATGGCAAAAGGACATTCTGGAAAACCCGCGACTAATCTCAAGATCACACTATTCAAAAACGGATACATGATCGATGATAAGGATTTCTATGATTATGGCACTCCAGAGGCGAAGGCTTTTATGGCTGAGTTGAATCAAGGGTAGTCATGGATTTTCTGTTCAGTTTCCTTACTTTTCTCCTAGTCGAGTACCACAATCTCTTGCTAAAGAGCATCCAGAGGGACTCGATGTCGGGCTAGAAGACAGAAGATCAGAGAATTACGAAAAGCCACCTCCTCCAAAGTATGTGGAGTTTTCAGGCACAGGAACTGTTATGTCAAAGGGACAGACTCAGCCTTTGGGACCATCAAATCCCGATGCAGCTGAAAAACCTAAGGTAGATTCGGCATTGATTAGTGAAAAACTCACAACAACGTTAGGTTGATAAATCAAAACCAACGGGAATGGTTAGAATCAAATTCCATGACGGAAAGGTTGTGAATCTTGAAGTCAATCTGAGCACTAAAGTCTTCGCGCTCTTTGACTATGTGATGAGGTATTTAGAATAATATATATTGAAAAGAAGTTGATGATGATTCTTTGAAAATTAATAGTGCTGCTCCTGTGGATGGTGACTTTAAGCTTATTTCTGGATTCCCACCACGTCCACTCACCGACCTTGATAAGACCATTGAAGAGGCTGATCTTGACGGCAGCATGGTCACCCAGACACTCGGTTAAATTGTATACTGAAGAAACTAAGAGGAGCTGAGATAAAGAATCTCTTAGTGAATCATCGATACTTCTAGAATGCATACAAATTTTTAATGAAGTAATGAGAATAGATCTCTTTGCTATTCAGTGATTTCAAGCAAAAATGACAAAATTGTAAACGGAAAAGTAAATATAACTATGAGTGCATTCTCACTGATGTAGATCATCGATATGGATGTAGAGAAGATAGGAAACATTAACAAACTCAGTTCAAAATTGAATTGGGAATACTGATATCTTTGTTAGCAGCGTAAGATAGGTAAATATTCCAAAAGTATCCCAGCACGTTCGAAAATAATACTCGATAATGTGGAGGAACCAGACTAAAATTGATCTGCATCACGAGAGGCCAGAAAAGCCAATTGTTGATGAGGACTTCAGGAAGAATGTTAATAGTATTTTGATGCGCTCTGATGAAATTAGGGATTTCCATATACTCGATGCCAAGGATTAAAATGTATGAGATTGGGATGGTAATAGCAGTCTGATCGAAAGCCATTGCTGTAAACACTTTGGCTGTTGGAGAAAGTTTTGGGAGTAATTGCATAAATTTAGTCACTCCAGTTGTATACCAAATATGTAGAAACGGAGTTAGGATGAATGAACCGGCTGCTGTCATTCGAAAAACGCGGTACCAATCAAATTTTGGAGGTTTTCCTTCTTTGTCCTTTTCGATGAAGAGTTGGCAGGTAATATCTCCTGCAGCAAAAGTTAATCCTTGTAAATGTAAGCAAAATTGTTAGAGAAAAGGATTTACCAGCTGTGATTATTTTTGTTTTGAGAGGGTGTTTCATGAGGAGATTATTGTACAAAGAGATTATTCTCATGGTAGTAGGAGTCGAAGTTAGTTTTTTTGCAATGTTAATCAAAATAAAATGCAACAAGGTACTGAGATGCTGAATTCTAATTTTCAAAAAGTTAATCCATACAATCAAGATAGCTAAAAAAAATAATAATAATGATATTTTAAATAATTTTTCGAAACAAAATTTTCTCACGAAATCGTAAGAGCATTTAGAAATTGTATGTTGGTGTTCAGTGAAAGTTGAAAGTTCAAGGTCACTTGGGTAAATTGGTAAAACATACTTGCAGTAGAGTAACTTGTATTCCATACAGTCAAATCACAATGAAATTTGAAGAATAGAAAATAATCTTATTGACCACAAAAGCAACTAGAATGAAAAAAGGTGCGAGGTATTGATAGAGGGAGAATTCATGTTGAAAAGCAAAGAAAATGAAAATTACAACTTTTAATTAAGAAAATCAAACTCAGAGTAAAGAAGAAACTATAAACGCACACAGAATTAACTTTCAATCAAAATTATTGAATTGACTACATTTGAATTCAAGTTAAGCTTAAGCACAGCGTTGTTTCAAAGGACTACGAATATTTCAAATAGTTAACGTTACTAAATGGGGGTAGTTTACGAGGTGGGAAAAATCATCACTTGATAAAGTCTGAAATACTGATCTTATTCTCACTTAGTTACTAACCTTCAGTCTTTAAAGCTTCTTTGTTTGATTTTAACATAGTTCGATGAACTACAATCGAATTGAACTTGCTTTTCTTCAAACCTACGCATTATGGCTTTGCATTTCCAAAATCTTTTTCGTTCATATCTCATCAAAGATTTGCAAAGTGCGAGAATCGAACAATTACATATTTTGTTATGAAGTTCCTCTAATTTCCTAATTTTGTGGTTTCGAGGTTCTATTCTCATTCAGAGCCTCATTTGAATAAAAAATTTTTGACCTGATAGAGAACATTCAAAATGGTCTCATTTTGATGAAGAGACTAAGATTTCATGTCTAAGCTTAGTTTAAATTTTTCCCATAGAAAGTTTGAATCACTCAGCGATTATATTAAATTTATCATAAACGAGCAACTACTTACCCCATTTAGGATAGTTCGGGGGCATAAATTGAATTTTTTGAAGCACTTTGACTTGTTTCTCACCCACGAAGGTCTCTTTGTCCAGCTTTTTATATTAGAATGAGTCCACCATAAAAGGGAGCAAAATTACTGGAAGAGAAAGATCTGTAGCCAAAGCCACTCCAACAGTTTTCTTCAGGTGTGGACTGTAGCTAACATGAGTCACCACTCCGAGCTCTTTGCCTTCAGTTGTTAACTTGGCTCCTTTTTCGATTGCCTCTTGTCCTTCGATTTCAAAACCAATTCTTTTAGTTTTTGGTTCTGGCTTCTTTGACAAAGCTTCATAACCAATGAAATTCAAGGTCTAAAAAAGGGAAGTTAAAGAAAATTGGGGATTTATCAAGTAACCGCTGGGTCTCTGTCCTTTAGAGCGAATTGTACGAGCCAACCCATTCCCAGTTCTTCTGGAGTGTATTTTCCGATTTCTTCAGGTCGTAAATCGTAATATCCAACTTCCATTCTGAGTGTTTCCCACCCCTTGAATCCCATCAGCTTCACCTCTTCATTTTTGGATAAGAGCTCCCAAAGTTTTTCGGTGTATTTCTTTTCGACAGAAAAGTCGAATACCTCCTCGCCTTAATATTTTTAGAGTAATTTACAAAGAGAACATAAATTTTTTTTACCATTTCCGCATCCTTTATATACAGAGAAAGGAACACCTACTACTTCTTCACCAATTTTTCGGTGTTCCATGAACTTGAGTTCTGCGATCTCTGGATTGATCGCATTTTTAACGACCTCGCCTGAGCGAGGGCCTGAAACAATAAGACAGTCGTAGTCATCAGAGAAGACGAGGTCTTCTCCGTTGAATCTTTTTTCTCGGATTTGTTGGAAATGGCTCAGAACTTGCTGGTTAGAAGTTGGTCCTAAGGTCAAGTGACTTCAGGAATAAGTTTGAGCAACTTGAGAAATTAAATTTAGACTCACTAATAATCTGGGAATTTGGTGATGAAAGCTTTATCAAGGAGAAATCCCTCTTCAGTCAAGATCATAGCCAAATTAGCAGTATTTTCCTTAAAGTCTACGATCTCTTAGAGAAGCTAATTTGATCAGACTTACCATCAACATTCGCATTCGTTGCGAGCTTGAGGAATTCAGCAGCTTTGGCTCCTGAGACTCTTCATACTCTGTTTAGAGAGAGCAAAAAAGTGATAATTACCTCAGATGAAGGTAATAAGAGAGGTCAGCGAGCGTTGCGTTCGTCCTGGTGTAGAGCATTTCTTGCTCATAGCCAGTTTTCTCATATTCATAAGGCATTAAGAATCCTATAAGAAAGAAGGAACGTCTAGGCTCTTTGTTAAATTTCTATGCTATTTACCATTATGTTCAACCATTTTTGCCTTGGCAGTATTGGTATGATAATCATTGAGCGTGAGTTTGACAGGAGATTGTGATGTTGATTCCATTGCGTATCTTTATTATTTTAAAATACTTCAATAATTCAATTTTTTATATAAATTCAAAAGCGGCAAAATTAAATTGCTCATGAGCAATGCACTATTATAATTTATGTGCCCATCGTGGGAGGCGTTGGAGAATTCATAGATAAATATATGTTTACATTCATACTTTGATAGAAATTCTGCGGATATCAGACTGAGAAGTACAGGTTGTTGTTGTTGGACAATTGCTTGGTGGCTTTGAATTTCCTACTAATATTTCTATTTCTTCGACTATTTGGATTTCTCTGATCTTCATCAAAATCCAATATCAACAACCTCTAATTTGAAGTCACAACAAGTGATAAAGGTATATCTAAATATAGAACGCAGAATTTGGCGGATTTAATTGCTGAAACGGTGACTGAACGTGAGGTTGTCGTTTTACTCTTATTAATTCATTTGATCTCGCAATAGAATCAATGTGAAATTCGCTCAGACTAGCTATTTTGAATAAAAAGTTTCATTGGGCTAACAGATTTCTACTTCTCTCTGCTTAAATTCGAGAGAAGGCCATTTTATCTATTTATTCTAATTGATTTGAGCAATTTTAGACTAAGGTTTCCATAAAATACAAAAAAGTTAACCTCTTTTAGGATAATTTGGTTCCATAAATTTGAGTTTCTGTGTTATTTTAGCTTTTTTCTCACCTACGAACGCCTCGGTATCCTGCTTTGTAATGAGATATAGCAATGAGACAACGAAAAAATAGGATCAATGAATATACCGAAAGAGAAGTGTCTGTGACCAAAGCTGCTCCAATAGTTTTTTGCAAATGTGGGCTATAGGTAACATGTGTTACCCATCCAACCTCTTTGCCACCTGTTGAGATTTTCGCTCCTTTCTCGATGTTTTCTTTGCTTCCAATTTCAAAGCCAATTCTTTTAGTCCTGGGCTTCACTTGCTTCTTTAAAGCATCATACCCTAAAAATTTCAATGTCTATGACAAAAAAGTCAAAGAAAGCAAACTGGGAAATGAACTCACCGATGGATCTCTGCCTTTTAATGCAAATTGAATAAGCCAGCCCATTCCTAGTTCTTCTGGCGTATATTTTCCGACTTCTTCAGGCAATAAATCAAAATATCCAACTTCTAATCTAAGTGATTCCCAAGCTTTGAAACCCGACAGCTTCATCTCCTCGTTTTCGAATAAAAACTCGAAGAGTTTTTCAAAGTGTTCCTCTTTGGCAGAAAATTCAAAACATTCTTCTCCTATGCGAATTTCCGACTGCTAAGCAAAGAGAGTCCAGATATTAGCTTTACCATTCGCACATCCCCTAAGGACAGAGTATGGAATGCCTAACTCTTCTTCGAACACATTGATATGCTCCATGAACTTGAATTCTGAGATTTCGATATCGATCGCTTTTTTCACGAGCTCTGCTGCACGAGGGCCTGAAGCTGCCAGGAGATCGTACTCTTCAAGAGGTTGGACACTCAAATCTTCATCACCAAAATTTTTTTCCTGAATCTTTTGGAAATGTTCCAGAATTGGTTGCTCAGAGGTCGGCCCAACGGTTAAATGACTTCATGCATAGATTTTATCATTGCAAAGAAAGCAGAGATCGGACTTACTAATAATCTGAAAATTTAGTAATGATGAGTTTATCTAGGAGAAATCCTTCTTCAGTCAGAGCCATTGAGAAATTAGCCTGGTTCTCTTTGAATTCTATGAAAAGTGTGAAAAACGTGCTGAGCGAGTGAGATTTACCGTCAATATTTGAAATCGTTGCGAGTTTAAGAAAATCAGCTGCTTTATCACCTGAGACCCTTGAAACTATGATCAGAGCAGGTGATCAGAAATAATTACCTTAACTGGAGGTAATGAGAGAGGTCTGTAAGAGTTGCGTGCTTTCTGGTGTAGAGCATTTCTTGCTCATAGCCGGTGCCTTCATATTCATAAGGCATCAAATATCCTAGCAATTGAGAATGCGTTCAGATTCGAATAGAATTCGACACAATTACCGCAGTTTTCAACCATTTTCGCTTTGATAGTATTGGCATGATAATCGTGAAGTGTAAGTTCTATTGGAGGATGCGAAGTGGAGAACGCTCTCTTTCCAATTTGGTTGAAAAGAGATCTTGAAACTGCTTTTATCATAGTGTTTCTATTTTTCTTTGCGACTATATCCTGAGAAAATCTTTATTTTAATTAGTGATCTGGAATGCGATGTGATGCAAAATTGAAATTTTTTTACAAAGAAAGTCATCCATCTCAGTGGACAGCTGGAGATCCATTAGCATTGCTTCTATACAACATTTCTTGGTGTCCTTCTGAATATCGTTCAATTTCAGGCAAGAAATTTAAAATCTCAAATGTTTTTCTGATGTGATTGTTCTGAGCCGTTCAAGTTTTGGTTTTGTATTGTATAGAGGAATTCTTTGAAAAATTAATTTATCCTGATAGCAAGCAATGAAAAACTTCGTTATAATTCTGCTACAATATTGATGTGAATTGACTAATATAGAGAAGCTTGAGAGTATCTTCACATCAGATGGTTTTCCTATTTTCGCAATCAACCTTATCGGTTTGAAAAAATTAATAATAGCACTAATTCCATCGGCAAACAGTCAAATCAATCAGAGCCATTTAAAACTCTTTTTCCCATTTGGTAGAAGGCACACCTCATATCTGATATTCTCAACAGTTCAAACTAAAGTTAGCTACGTTCAATAGGACAAATAAACTCTATATGTTTTTCAGCTGATAGCAAATTGCTCGTTTTTATAGGAGCAAGTAACACGATCCGAAGAATGTACATTACAAAACAAACGCACTGCTCTTGAATTCGAAAATGTTCTTGATAGTAATGAAATGAATTCACGTATTCAAATTAATATAGAGGAGCTTGTAAGTATGAGCACGAGCATTCAGATTGAATTAAAAATATAAATATTCATGACCATTTCCAAAGCATATAACACCTTTATTTCTTCTGAAGGGTTCTACTTTTCGTTCACACAGAGTACACCTTTATAAAAAAAAAAATTACTTGGCATTTAGCTAACTCAGAAAGAAAAGAAATTGTACAAATGAATTATGATTTTTTTTTTCTCTCTCTTTGTAATTGTTAATCAAAGATATGCAACATATTTAATAATTTGCTAATATTTTAATAGATGCTCTTTAGTACTGTTATCCGAACTAAGGTACCACCTACTCAGGCCAACACAAAGCCTCGCGAGTACGCACCCACAATTTCTCTGTGGGCTCAACAGATCCTCTCCAAGAAAGCAGCGCATAAAACCAACTTGCAACTTATCGAAGAAACCATCAAAATCGAAGGTTCGCTCGTGAGATTCTCTTTGGTAAACGAGAACGGACTTAAACACTCAGGATCATTTGAGTTATTCAACGAGGGTATCCTCAATGTGTCTATCAATAATCCCAACAACAAAAGCGGGTTTAACTACCACGACATAGAAGCGAAACCTAAGCTCACTCCTTTCTATCCTCACATTGCGAAACACGATAAGTCTCGCTACACTTTCCAATTCGCTGATACTGCTGACTACGAAAAATCGCCTGTGAAATCGAAATACTCTGTCGTCATTGACCTGAAACCTTTTAGACTCACGATGACGGATCAGACTGGGAAAGAAATCTTCCAACTCAACCGCGAGGAGAAGTTTTCGTTTGGAGAACATTTGCTTTTCGACATTCGGCTCCCTACTCATCATCTGTGGGGACTCGCTGAGAGAGCTGATCATCCTTATCTTGAAGATACAAATGCTAAGGGGGTTCCAAAAGAGCCATACAGATTATGGGCCAGAGATAACCCAAAATACAAGCCTTTCTCGCCTCTCGGGCTTTATGGGTCAATGCCCGTCGTTCTGAGTCTTCAAAATGAGGAGACTCGAAGCACAGTCGGTGTTTTCCAAGCAAATGCATCAGAAACATACGTTGAGGTTGAAAAGTCAACCAAGGGTTATTCTGACCTCACCTGGCTTAATCAGGCGGGTGATTTACAAATGTACGTGATGGCAGCAGATAATTTCCATGAATACTTCTATCGCCTCTCTCAAGTCACCGGTTTCGCATATCTTCCTCCTTTCTGGGCTCTCGGATTCCATCAATGTCGGTACAGTTACATGAGCGAGAAGGAAGTCGATGAGGTAAACACGAAACTCAGAGAATTCAAAATCCCTTGTGATTCTATTACGCTGGATATTGACCACACTGAAGATTTCAAATACTTCACGTGGAGCAAAGAAAGATACCCAGATCCTGCTGCACTCATCAAGCGCGTTCGTGCCAACAAGCGAAGAATCATCACTATCAATGACCCGCACCTCAAAGAAGATGAAACTTATGCTCCTTTCGCCAAAGCCAAAGAAAGAGGCTTATTAGTTCGAACTCCTGAAGGTGAGACTATGATAAATTACTGTTGGCCAGGCAAATCCGGATGGCTTGACTTCATTAATGAAGAAGCTCAGGGCTTTTGGGCTTCTCTATACAGCTATGACCACTATACCCATGCTACTCGCGATGTACATGCTTGGAACGATATGAACGAGCCTGCTGTGTTTGACCCTGTTTGGGAGCAGTCTATGAACCCACGCAACAAGCACAAGTTCCACAAAAACGGTGAGGAAAGAGACGTGGATCATCTCTACGTCCATAACGTTTATGGCCATTTGCAAACAAAAGGAACCTTCAAAGGATTGATCCAACGTGACCACCCTAAGAAATACCGTCCTTTCATCCTGACAAGATCATTCTTTGCTGGCACTCAGAAATATGCCACCGTTTGGAGCGCAGATTGTGGCAGCAAGTTCGTTGACCTTTCTGCTCAGATCCCCTTGGCTTTGAACACCAGTCTCTGCGGAATCTCATTCAATGGAAGCGATATCGGTGGCTTCATGGGAGATCCAGCCCCAGAGGTTGCTTTGAGATGGTACCAATACGGCTTGTTTATGCCATACTTCAGAGCTCACTCAAACAGCGACACCAAGCGCCGTGAGCCTTACGTCTATGAACCTCTCTACCGAGACCAAATTATCAAAGCCATCCAAGAGAGATACCGATGGTTGTATTACTGGTATACCACTTTTGAAGAGTACGTACGTACCGGCTACCCTATTACGAGAACAGTCTGGCTCGAAACGAAACACAAAAAGATCACCGAATCTCTCTTGAAAGAGGATCTTCAGTTCTTTATCGGAAGTTCCTTGCTGGTCATCCCTATAGTCGAGAAATACAGAAGATACGTTGAAATTCATCCAGATTTACGGGACGAAGAATGGTTCACTTATAACGGCGGATATCTCGAAAACAACAACGAACCTTTCAAAACAGGGCTTGAAAGCATCGGATACTTCATCAGAGCCGGATCCATCCTGACTCTTGCTGACCTTTCAGGAGAAATCCTTTCCAGTGAAGACGTCTTAACTAAGCCATTGCATCTTTTCATCACACTTGGAAAGGAAGAGACTGCGAAAGGCACTTTTTATTTTGATGATACAGAAACTTGGGACTATCAAAATAAGCACTATGTGAGAAGAGAATTCGAGTTTAAGGACATGAAGTTAACGAACAAGAAAACCGATGAGGAGCAGATTCCTGACAACGTGCAAGACAACTACATCTCAACAATTACTATTTGCGGTACTACTGAGGAGATCACGAAATGGACTATTGCAAATACGCATGAATACAACCTCAATGACCATAAAGTCGACTTGAAAGACCAAACAGCAAAGATCATTCATATTAAAGGACTTAATTTGAAAATTAAATCAGATTGGGAGATCCAATTCACCAGGCCAGAAAAGAAAGAAGAACCTAAGGAGGAACCTAAAAAAGAAACTGCAGAGGAGACTAAAAACGAAGCCCAGGAAGAAACTAAAAATGAAACAGAAAATCAACCATAAAAGGCGATAGCAAAAGGCGTACCTCTATTCAAACAGAGCGGTTTGCGTAGCCTAATTCTACCTATTAAGTATAGCCTCTCCATCTTCTTAGGATTATAGCATCTTACTCATGATATGCCATAACAAACAGAGTTAATTTTAAGAATTAGTAACAACGAATTTCTAAAAGCAATTTACAAATTGAGAGACAGACTCGCACTAAAAACAAAATGATTAGAGCGATATAACGATATATTTTTGCAAGCAATGAACATAGCAATTGAAACAAGTGTAGATTGAGGCGGATGGACAGATCTAGATTAAATATTTATCACTATTTATTTTTTTTGAGAAGAGGCTTAATCTCATTTTGCAGGAACCTTGGGAGATAGTTTTTCACGTGCACCTTGAGACTGGTGGCCAATACAGCAGATTTATCTTTTTCGAATTTATTGATACGAGAAGAAATCGTTTGTCTTGATGTGGAAGTGTTAACTCTCTCAGTCGAAGTGTCCACTTTCTCAGTTGAAGTGTTAACGCGCTCAGTCGTCGTAGATGATTTTGGGAAATAGTTTTTAGCTGGGTTTCCGAATTCAGGGGACAATGGAAGTTGGTTTATATTTTGAGTAAAATCTGATATTGTGATCCGGTCATCGGTTTTGATTTTCAGCCCTCGTTCGAAAAGGAAACTTGATTGTGTTAGACCGCAGGTGGAGTAATTATTGGATGAGTTCCTGCTTTGATTTAGAGGGTGGCTGGTCTCTAAGAGAGATGTTGTGCTTAATCCTTTTGAGTATATTTTCTTTTGTTCTTTCTTCGTAGAGTGCATTTCTTTTCGAAAGCTTGTGTTGCTTTCGTCGGTCATTTGAGTCTTTGAAGGAGAATAATATTTCTTCGGGGTTTTCTTTGTTTTATTGGGAGTGTGAGACCCTACTCGCAAATCTTTGTTGAAGATGACCTTGAAGAGCTTTTTATTTTCCTTGATCACATTGTTTTCTTTGTCGTTGCCATTCGTTGTGAGGTTTTGAGTTTGGTGATGAACGATGTTTGCCAAGTTTTCCACGTTAGCTGCAGCTGAAAATGAGCCCAGGCGGTTTTGGCACTGCACAATGAATGTGTTTTCGGAGTTCACATCGCTAAGAGGATAGGAAGTTTTGTTGTCCTCAGGTTGCTCAGCTTCCGATCTGCTAGTTGCAGGAGAGTTATGATTAGGAGCTGGAGAGGTATCTTCTTGACCAAATCGAGACGAAAAAGGTTCCTTCATTTCGCCTTGAGAATCTCTATTGCTATTTTCATTACCTTCCCCTTGATTTTGTACAATCCCAGCAGTTTCCTGCTCAGATATCAATTCAAAAGACCCATAGTTAGTTGTTTTCGTGATAGCGATAGGCATGAGGTGCTCTGGCAAAATTTCCTGCTTTTGTGCGAAATAATTTGAGTCAGTATTCGGGCTAATCGATGTCTGTTCGGTCCCAATATCCAAGGCTGAGCGGGAATGATACTTGCCTTCTGAAGGAGAAAGGCTTGGACTCGTATTTCGTGAAGATGAATAAGAGTTGGGTGAGATCGATCGAGTTAGTTGAGGAGGTTCTGAACCACCGAAAGCAAAATATTGTTTTGAAGGTGTCTTTGTATTGCAAAAAGACTCATTCGAGTCAGCAAACTTCGAAGGACTCTGTTGGTTTTTCAAGTCACCGAATTTTGCAATTAAAGCTGCTATTCCTTTGTGACTGTCATAGGATCTCGAAGAATATGGTTTCATTGCGTTGTTATCTTTCGAATTTGGGCTTCTCAGATTTTTCCTTTCACTCTGACTTTCGCATTTGTGCTGTGATTTTTTGGCCGGTGAAATGACATCTGCAGATTCATTGTGCTTAAATCCGGATAAAAGGCTCTTTATCAGCGTTTCTTTTTTTCGCTGCAAGAGATCACTTTCTCTATCGCTGATGACGACTTCTGCAACAAGTAACTGGCTAGTTTCGAAATTACCATGAGCAAGGACGTGATTTTGTTGGTCTTCTGTTTTGAGATCAGATGGTGGATTTAAGGGTCGCGTTGCATTAGAAGTAGGCTCATTTTTCCTTTCTGAGATGAGTTTATTATCTGATACAAATTTCTCTAGGTTTTTGAGAACTGCTTGATTGAGGTCTTCACTCTCAGTGCAACCATAGAGGTTCGTGTATTCTAACTTCTGCAATATTTTCTCAAGAAGCTCATCGCCATATGTTAGTTCTTTCTTCTTGAATTTGCTTTTCAACGCCTCCGTTTCTTCTCTTTGAATTCGAGAGAGAAAACTCTCAGCTGAAGTAACCTACCATGAATTATCATGAATAACCCTCGTGAAATAATCTATTACGAGTCCAGCGATTATCAACTTGAGATTCTGCACCTTCGCTTCTAATCCTCTGATGGTTTGGTCTTTCAGCTCATCGAAAATGGGCCTTGTTGTTTGGGTGCTCAAGGATTGCAAGTTCATAGGGACTAATTTTTCGAATTCTTGAACCTTCTCGCCTTCCTTACAATTTTGCAGGTTTTCAATGATTATGTCTCTAAAGACCTAGAATTTATTCGTTAGACCTTCGCAATACCTTAGAAATAATTACTTTTCTCTCTCGGAACACTTGTAGCATTGCTTCTATAAAGGTTGCGTCCTTAATCAAATAAGACGAAGAGAACTTCTGTAGTTTCATCAGAAGTTTTTGGGTTTCGTCGAAGAATTGGTGCAGCTTATCCGTCCCTGATTCAGGTTTGCTCCCCATATGCATGTCCTTAGCAAGGTTTGCCTTAGATGTATATTCTTCGAAAAGAGGAAGAACGTCCTCCTTTGGAAACACAAGAGAGCTTCCGTACTTCTTGACAAATTCTTGGTCAAGGGCAAAACTTTGCTTGATCTCGTTGATTTGAGTGAGCATCGCGAGTATTTGCTGGTTTTGAGAAAGAGATAAAAGTAAATAATTAGACCGTTAGGATTTATGATTAATAAATGTGGTATCCTGAGTTAATAACTGGGATAGTAAAGTGATCAGGAGGGAAGGTTGGCGGCTAATAATGCAATGTCGAGAAAGTAGGCGATGAATTGAGGAGGTAATAGTGACTATTTAACTAATGCGCTACTCGAGAAGTGTTGAGTTGGAACAGTCGTCGTATAAAATGAGAAAGTAAACAGTTATAATTTCAGGAAAAAAAAAAAATGCATCTGAGTAAATAGTTTTAAATAAGCCTAATCATAGCAGAAAGAAGACTGTTAAATACATTCAAATGAGGGTTCATATGGAAGCAAAAATTCTTTAAAATTCGAAATTGACTTCGAAATCTGTTAATGAGAGCTTGATAATTTAAAAGAGGAGAAAAAGCAGCCATGGCGAATAAATTGAGCCCCTAAGATGGCTGTGAATGGTGGTTTTATCACTCTATCTCGAAGAAGTTGGACTTTGAGAAAAAGGAGTTCCTGAGCACAATATTAACTCGATAATTGAAGAATAATTAGATGATTTGCTATTCGGTGAGTGAGAATATATTGAGTTTCTTGATTGAAAGAACGAGGACCTGGCCGATGATCCATATTTCTCAA
>ENA-UOTZ01001386-UOTZ01001386.1-compost-metagenome-genome-assembly--contig:-NODE-1386-length-16732-cov-5.580727_pt1 | contig 16732 bp, 14 predicted proteins | sample MGYA00238144_ERZ746983 | MGnify/ENA primary metagenome ERZ746983 (study PRJEB28759, sample SAMN06268863) | compost metagenome | isolation source: single cell | place: USA: California, Emeryville, Joint...
AAAATAAACTAAAAGGTTTCGAAGAATGATAAAATCTCTCCAGAGACGCTGTAGTTATATAATTACTGTTTGCTCTTCAGAGATCTCATTTCAATTTTTTTCATTTTCGAATCAACTTGACAAATTTCCAAATTGATGAGTACCATTTGAGTTCTTTCTCTTTTTTGGGAAACTTTCCCTGATTAAGCAGTCTAGATTGTAGACTAAACATCTATTGTTTCAAGGTGAACCTGGTAAAGTCACACTACTATTGAATCTCAAAGACAAAATGCTAAATTCCTCTAGAGAGAAAATTAAAAAAACTTTAACACCTTCATTTTCTTTACTCTTGTATTAATCATCGTCACAACTAAACACTTCTTCATCATCACCACTTAGATTTTAAATTCGCATGTTGCGCTTAATTTGAAAAATCCCTGAAAAAATTATCTTCATAGGGGCAACCACGGCGACATAAAATTTCAATTTGAAAAGATTTAGTCATCAAGAATTTACAAATATAATATCTTTAAAAGAATTTTTTCAAAGGAATTTGTTATCCTGCAATTTGCAATGCAAGGAAATAAACCTATGATGTTCAATCCGGGTATGCCCGGTATGGGATTTAATAAGATGAATCAGCAGGTGGAACAGATGCCAGCCCATATCCAAATTCTCTTCACAGCAAGGCCTCCACTGCCTCAATTAAAACCTCCTCACAAAGGAAAATGCAGAAAATTGGATCCAATCTTCAGCAAATACATAGACTACACGAAAAAGCTCGAAGAATACACAGAAAAGTATCCTGAGATCGAATATGAACCTCCGCTCAGCAAACGAGAGCAGATTAAGGCTGAACGAAAAAAGAAGCTTGAGGAGCATAAAGAAAAAATCAATGAACTTGCAAAAGATTGTATACAAACATTGACAACGTTGCACTTGCTCACATATATTTTTTATCTTAGGGGATCCGAACCAAGATCCAAAGGCTCAAGGCGACCCACTTAAGACATTATTTGTAGCTCGTTTAAATTACAAAACTACTGAGGAAACTCTTCAAAAAGAGTTTGGAATATATGGCCCTATCAAGAATATCAGAATTGTCAGAAGCACTGTCGACGACAAACCAAAAGGCTATGCTTTTATTGAATATGAGCACAAAGATGATTTCAAAAGTTATAAAACAAATAGATTATTCTCTAATCTGTTATTTGAAAAAATTTAGCTGCTTACAAACAATCTGATGGGAAAAAGATCGATGGGAAGCGAGTAGTAGTTGACTTCGAAAGAGGGAGAGCCCGCAAAGACTGGCGACCAAGAAGGCTTGGAGGAGGTGTTGGCGACTCCCGACCAGATCGGGAGAAAGGTGAGCTAAAGAGGAAGTAAGTATTGGATACATCTCACAGTCTTCTTTTATTTTATTCCTCCCATTCTTGGTTTCTTAGAGCTTTTTCTAGATTCTCTCATTCTCTTTGTTTTCTCTGTCTATTTATCTCTCTCTTCTCTTCTCTCTGTCAATCGTCACTCCCAAGATTACCTGTAAGTCTCAATGACCTTGAGGTCTGAAGGTAAGCTTACAGTGAATGAATCGAGTCTAAAAAATCGCTTTTGTCAGTTCTCAGTGTGTGTGTGCTTGCTATTTCTTAATTGGTGAACAGCTAACTAACGCAATTTATTTGTAATTAGAGAAGCGGCGCAGCGTGCAGAGAGGTAAGAGCTTTTCCCTCGCTCTTCGAACTAATATATACGCAGGAAACGCTCCAGGTCGAGATCAGAAGAAAGAAGAAGGAATAGAACTCGAGATGATCACAGAGATTTCCGTGGTGATCGTGGCGGGCGTTCAGGCGGACGTGATTTTGGTGGCAGAGATCGCGGTGGATATGATCGAGGTCATGGTAGGCCATTCGACCGTGGAGATAGGGGAGGAGATCGAGGAGATAGAGGAGGCCGAGATTTCGGCAGATCAGATAGGTTTGACAGAGACAGGTCTGACCGAGACAGATCAGACAGGGATAGAAGAGATGAGCGCAGCAGAGATGATCGAGGCTACAGAGGAGAGGAACGTGGAGGAGGAAGACCTGATGATAGGGGATCTCGGTATGAAAAATCCCGAGACGAACGAAGAGACGAAGATAGATACGAGAAGAAGAGAAGAGACAGAGGTGTGTTTCTTCTTGAGAGGACCGCTTGATACATTTTACTTCTCTAAACGATTATTTAGATCAAGAGACCAGCCGAAACCAGCCAACCGAAAGAGGATCTGAGAGAGAAGCTCGCGAAGATGATCATAAGAAGGAGAAGAAAGAAAAAAAAGATAAAAAGGAGAAAAAGGAAAAGAAAGACAAAAAGGAAAAAAAAGAGAAGAAGGAAAAGAAGAGCAAGTAATTCCTAATCAATAATTTGTTGGTCTAAACAAATAATTTCAACTCAGGCGAGATAGAGAAGGAGGTGATTCAAAGTAAATTCGATTACCATTTTGATTCTCAAAAAGCTTAATTCCTAATACAATCATAGGATGAATGTCGAAGATTCTTAAACTCAACACCTGCTCTCAGAATGATATGAGAATTATGAAAATGATTTCGTTTATTAGTGTGTAATTCCTATCTTTAAGATCAGCATTTGATTAGAAACTCTAACTTTTCACAGAACATACTATGATTGTTTGGCACCACATCTAACTAACACATTATTCCTAAAATAGCAGCACTGTAGTCGTTGAGACAATCAAATATTATTTTCATTTAACAAAATTTCAAACAAAAACGAAACTCTCTGGTTTACATTCCAGTGAATTAAGCGAGTGAAATGCAGACGCTTGTAGACAAGAAAGAGTTAATGCTTATATCAAGAAGTAGAAGGCTCTCAATATCGTTTTAGTTGATGAAAATTTATTTTTATTGTAAGTTAAATAGATTTTAGATTTTGCATAACATGGAGGGACATAGTCTACCCTTTATTTACTTCGATGAGAACTTTGCATGGAATAGCTTTTATTCTCATTACTCAGAGGCGTTCAAGCTCCAGAGCGTCACAGTCGAGATTTCAGAAGGAGTCACCAATACGTTGGAGTCCGTGAGGCTTGAATGCCATCCATCAGACAGCAGTGCTTTCGCAAATCTAAATGATGAAACTGAACTCCATAAAAGACCCTATCTCTACGTTTATGTTCTTCCAATTGGCGATGTGAAGTACTATATGGACGTAGTCAAACAAGCGCTAGAGACATGGATCCAGGCACGTGAAAAACACAGTGAGTGGCTGATTATTCACACTTCAGCAGCTCCTTTTGAGAGTGAAGAAGATTTTGTATATCATCTTTACACCTTCAGCACTCTAATCTTCATGTTCTTTTTCAAATAGAAAAACTACAAAAATCTGTTCGATAAAATTGAGACAGATTTGAAGAATTACGTAGGACCTGGAAAATCGGATTTGAAAAGATTGCGACCCTGCTACTATTTCGATAAGAAGGTTCACATTTTCTTTTCTTCACAAGTGAACTAACTCTTTCTGTAAACTAGATGTCCAACGGAGAAAAGTTGAAAACGGAGTACCAAAAAGGACTTGCAAAATCCTTGAATCGATTGCTCGGCATGAGCATTTCATCGAGGATAAAAATGGTTGATGAGAAAGTGACTCACAACTATGAAAACAAGTAAGGACTAGGAGGATTTTAAACCTTAAATTATTTGATTGTTGTCACTCAGAGCGAATGATAAATGGGATTATCTTAAGTTTTTCAGTTTGAAGGAAAACCTTGCAGTTGTGTTCAATAGCATTGGGCTTTACGAAGAAGCATTGCAAAAATACGAAGAGCTCCGTAACTTATACTATGAATGCGTCCTTATCAACCCGGCTAAATTAAGTAATTCTCACTACTTACCGTTCTTGTGTTCACATCAGCTTCTTCATGACTACCTATAGGATTTAAGAGCGAAAAATTCTTCTGGACAAAAGAAAATATTAATCCTATCCTCTCCAAACTCTATCCATCTGAGCAGATGAGACTGAGGATACATAACAATGACATTACAGAATTTAACTTCCTGCAATATGTGTTTTCGCAGCAAGCCTATTTCATGATGAAAGTTGGAATGATCAAAGAGGTGCTTGAGCGAGCAAAAAATTTCTTCCCAAACGTTTTTCAGAGATTGGCCAAAGAGATCGACAATCAAAGCGACCGTGTACAATACATGAAATTCTGCCCCGTGTTTACTTACCACGGTGTAATGTCGTTACTTGAAGCTCTGGGACTGAGAGGTGAAATGTTAGAGAGAGCAGATATGCAAAAAGACCTCTGTCTGCAGGTGGCTTCTGTTCGGAATTATGCCTTGGGACATCTTGAAAGTTTCCTCTCGGGAAGATTTGAGGTTCCAAGCGCCGATTTTAAAGTATTCCTTGCTCTGGTGCGATAGGTGTTTCACTGTTTATAGTTTATTAGGCTAAAGCAAGAGATCAGCAATTTCTTCGACAACTTGAAGCAAAAAAATTTTGAAAAGATCAATTTGAAAACCGATGTCATTGAAGATGAATTCTTCAGCGGAGTTACAGACCGTGAACTAACAGAAAGTCTGAAATCACCTCTCTCACTGGTCAAATATATCCAGAGCCAGCTCTTATCACTGATTGAGTTCTGTAAGAAAGCCGGGCTGCAGAAACTCGAAAGAGTGAAATATATAGACTACTTAAAATTTTCCAACTACTTCCAAATGTACGGTTGCTTGATTTGCGTGATTATCTGATTGAATGGATAGGCTCGTGATGACGAATACCGAAGAAATGTATCTAGCTGCCAAAGACCTAGAATCTCTCGGTTTCCGTCAAATGTCCTGTGCGCTAAAACTAATGATCCTACAATATCGTATTATGAATAAAGAATACACATCATGCTTGCATGTTTTCCTCAGCCTTTTGAAGGAACTTGAAGATATTGCAGTGATTGAAGAGTATTTTAAGGTAAGTTCCTTTTTATATTCTTCCCGGTGGTAATCTAAATATTATGTTATTTCATTCATTTCAGATCATGGCGGATTATCTCAATGAGCAAATGAAACCCGTTGAATTGAGACTGTTCAACGAGATCAGTATAGAAGAATTAAATTTGACTGTCGATCCAAAAAAGACGGAATTTACAATTGATTTGCAGTTCTTAAATGAATTCGCGATACCTTTGTATGATGCAGAGATCGAAATTATTTTCGGTCCTCAAGGACTGATTAAAGATTCAGAAGGAGAATATAAAAAACAATATTGGGTTCAAAAAAAGAATATTGCCAAACTTGACACAAATCAATCGATTTCTTTAAAAAGCCAAGTTGAAGGATCCTACACACTGAAAAAAATTCACTTGAATATATTCAAGTATAACATCAAACTGACTATCCCCAAGAAAGCTAAGGATATGGTGTTGGATCTAATGGTACAAATATATTTCACGGTTTTTAATAATATTTCGCCTCATCCTTAGGAGAATCAGAACCTTAATTTCGAATTCGTTTCAGCTCAAGCTTTAAATAAAGTTGCAGAGGACACTCTAGTTGCTGGGCTCAAAAACTATATCGTCCTTACTCAAAATGTAGGGTTTAGTTTTGAGAAACTTCAACTCAAAGTAACAAGTCAAAAAAAGGAGGTACACTTCATAAAGCTATTCAAATTCTTTATTGATAAAATAATACAGGATAAATATGAATCTGGTCCTTTCTTTACTTATAAAGAGGGCTCGTTGCAGATCAAAGGAACAACTACAATCTCATGGCCAGAAGGAGATGATAAATTTACTATTTCTTGCAGTCCAAACAGCGGAGCTTTTGATCAGCTTGCGATATGTCTGGTTACAACACCGATATTTACTGAGAAGGAAAATAGATTCGATGATCGAAATTTTATTTTAGAATATGAATTCTTTGGCGCAGATGGAAAATCTCTCAATAGACCCATCAAGATTTCTGTGAATATTCCAATTCAGCCTCTGCTCACACTAACTTCTAAATGCGTCAATGTCGAGTTTGCTCCTTTGTTGCAATTCCAATTCGTGAACGAGACCTCTGTGAAATATGAAGCCACTCAAATAATTATAGCAAGTCTGCCTCCTCCTCTTTCAAATTTAATAGTTTGTCTCATTTAGGCGAAAACATTCTAAAAGAGCCTCTTGTATTCGAGCCCTTCGAGAAAGTATCATTAGCCATTGATTCAAGCCAATGTACTACATCTCTCTTCTTATAATGCTTTAAGATTTGTTACTTATGACAAAAAGGTGATCAAGAATCTCTCAAAATACACTGTGAACTCAATAAATTCGATTCTCTAAAGTATGTTATATTTGGCTTTATCTGCTTCACCGTTCTTTGCAATAACTCTGAAAGGTCAAGCATCGAGGGTGTCAAAAAGGAAATCCTAGAAACCTATGAACCAGAAAAAACTGAACTCCACTATGTCCTCTCAAATCCAATGAAAGAAGAAGAGAAGATATGCCTTATCAGCTGGGATGTTCCCAAGCAACTAACCTACCTCAAGCCTACAACAATTACAATCCAAATAAAATATCTAAAGGAATTCTGGAAATCCGATGAGTACTACGAATACCAAATCTACGATGAAAATAGGTGTTTTATCATCTCGGGCAAAACCAAGAACAAACTCGAGAATACAATGGACAACTCTCACACAATCTCCTTGAGATTAATTCCACTAGAACTCGGAGAGCTCCCGTTACCGAAAGTGGTTCTGAATCGCATGATACGTCCTTTGGATGAAAAGAAAGCTATAAAGCGAAACCTCAAGATCGAAGTTGAAGATAGTCCAGGACTGGGCGACGTGAATACCCTTCCTGAAAGTAAATGTGAGCTTAGGTACACTTATAGCGAGAAGGTTATTGTGTTCAATGAAGAGTATTCCCAAATCGAAAGTTTTTCTATCATTGGCTGAGCCTTCTGCAGTTTAATGGCTGAGCTATTCGCAGTTTATTTGATAAAATTTGCAATTTAGCTGAATTGTTGCTCATCATCTGCTTCTTTGGACAGACAGACTTCTTCAACTTATGAAAACAGTATTAGATTGACCTCTAGACTCATTTAAAATATTAGTTATCGTGGGTTGAATAGAAGCAAAAATAAATTGACCTTCTTTTAAAGAATGTAACTTTATTTCAATTAATAAGTGGTGAAATATTTTTGACTCCATCTATTATTACCCACAACAGTGAGGTTATTGCCTTAAAATACAAGACAGTGAAAAAACCACGGCAGAAACGACCTTTAGTAAGAGAAAGTTGCTCTCTTTAACTCAAAGCAAATTCCTTGCACCTTTGAGGACAGATCTTCAGAGTCCAAACTCAAACTCTTTTTCTCACCTAGCTATGACAACGTTCTTAACAATGCCTACAGAATCGACACAGACCCACTTGGTTTCTCCATCCAGCACTAAATTCACATCTTCGAAACAGGCCAAACTCTACAACTCCCTCGTCCTAACAAGATGGGAAAGCGAACCACCGAAAATTTTCGGACACTGTGCATTGCAGTCCCCACGAGTTTAGGCGATCCCATTGCTCCAAGGGTCAATAAAAGGGATTCATTTAACTTGTTCATGATCAGAGCTAATAGTACCAGCCAACCGAATCATTATAACACACAGTCAACGATTAATTTTCATGTTTCAAAACAGTCAGAGCTGTTTGCAATTGCTGAACTATCTTGGTAGCGTTTCTCGCTTTGAATTCTGTCATATGGCCCGTCTCAGACGTCCGACTGCCTCAGGAAGAAAAGCAGCTTGCTAACTTAGCAAACCTTTTCTGCAATCCACAGGCTTTGTTATCAACAAAAAAACTCTCCATTCATCCAAAAACTTTGCTAATAAATAACAGACTTAAAGAGATCCTAGAATATTTGAGCAAGGTTAATAAAAGAAAACCTAAAGACATCCTAAAAGGACAAGAAAAATTCCAGAATATGGACCGGAGAGCACAGCACTTCTGGGAGTCTGCTTAGAGAACTGATCACTCTGCAATTTATGACGAGTCGATAGATGTGCAGGACTTCTATTTGTTGAGAACAAATTCCGAAATGATCAGTTTGTTAAAGTTAACTATGAAATTGGAAACCCCGAAGTTATGAAGTAGACCGATGAGTTTATAGAGGGTTTAAAACAGATGCTAAAGAAGAAGGATGAGCACTTAGATGATTATCTTAGCTGGCACAAATTTGAGCTGAGAAGTTTCACAACATAAAGTTAGGAGGATGCTCCAAAAAAAAAAAAACGACCAAAAACATTTTTAAAAGGACCCAAGAAGCAGCCCGCACAAACAAACACTCATTGCAGAGAATTCCACTTACAAAAGAACGCAACCAGAAATCGCACTTGATGATCGAGGGCTGCATGCTATCGAAGAAGAAAGATAGTGAGTTGAAGGATACTGGATCGCAAGGTTTTTTCCTCACTGATACAGGAATGATGAGAGGACACCGAAAAAAAGTAAGTAGTGCAACAGAGATAAGTTTTTTCAGAGAAGCTGGGTTCAATTAAATCAAAAATACAAATGATATCGACTACAAAACCCTTCGATACTTTCTATGGGAGCCAAGAGAAATTCAAATCAGATCAATGTAGCCCTGATTATGCGAAAAATAAGGGAGTAATAGCTCTTTTTGAAAATTACTCTCAGGAGCTGCTCAAAGAAACTAAAAACGAAGCAATCATGGGGAAGACCTATAAAACAGAGTTTGGGGAATTATTAAGTGGCATAAGCCTCATGTACGAAAAAGAACTGGACACCCTTGATTCCAAACCTATTTCAGAGTTGCAAGTATTGGATTATAAGCCAGCAACAGTCTCTGCACATACCAAGGTTGCTCGTCGGAGACCCATGAAGAATAAAAGTATTGAGCGTAGATGCACAGATGCTTAGGGCTCGTTGATGTTTATTCGAGAACAATAACAGAAATCCCAATTCATACTCCGATCCTTCATTGGGGATCAAACAGCAAATTTTGACGAATAAATTGATGCAACTTGTCCCCTGTAGATTGAGTAGATTTTAGATGAGGAAGAAGGGATGTTTGAGAAGAAAATTTTTCGAGATAATCTCCGACACTGAAGTAACTATCAATCATATGAATCATTCTACAAAGATCATTCTGAAAAGGAGAAATATATACATATCGACCATATACCCGACACTCGCTCGCACAATAGACGTCAAATATTACAGTTAACTATTCGAAACCTCTCCGTCTTATTTTACTAAAATAGTCAAATTAGCAAATAATTACGAATGTCTTTAGCTGTTCTGCTTCATTATTTCGTAACAAAGCAAATGATTTTTTTCAAACAATTAATGTAGCATGTGTTCTTTACAGAAAAAAATTTTCATTGTTCCTGCTGCTTGGGAGATTATCATAAATATGATAGAAGCCAACCGAAATAATTCGTATTTTTTATTGACTATTAAGCAAAAAATGGATGATTTATGATGCAAATTGCTGTGCAACAAGGTGATCATTACTTTCCAAATGTTGTAAACTCAATGAACCATTAAGATAATGCGATCGTCCAATTAAGAAACGGTGTCTTTCAAGGTGAACTCGATTTTATAAACAAAGAATCAGGAATTGGAGTTTTTCTATGGGATTCAGGAGAATTTTATTATGGTAATTGTGACAAAAATGCGTAAATTAAGACTCCTTTCCAGGGAGTTGGGTTGACGGAAGGATTGAGGGTGAAGGAATTGTTTACTTGAGAGATGGAGCACTACTATACGGAAATTTTAAAAACAATGCTCCTCATGGTCTCGGGGCTCTTGTAACCAAAGGAAATGAACGTATTATCGGAGCCTGGAATCAAGGCAGACTTGATAGCAGATCTGTCATTCAACACAGCCGTGAGCATGTTTGGACCATAACAGATTTTACTCTTGGAACATTAACTCAGGAGATCGCAGAGTTGAAAGAAGCATCACGTCTTTCAGGTATGCACATTGCATCGGTCTCCTCTATCCTGTTCCAATTTTCTCATGAAAGATTATTTTTCAGTGCAAACAGTTCGAGCGATTCATAATTTACTTGAGAAACAAATGAGTCTTTTCCAATCTCCCCAAGTACCAATACCAAAGAGATATCATCTCATCATATTCGTTTATAGGGGTTCAAAGAAGGGCTTACTTATCTTTCCTTTAGCTCCCAGAAATGGTATCATGGTTTTGCGAGAGGAAGTTCTCCTGAAGGAATGGGAATCCTGACAAGTGGATCGTTATCAAATGAACGAGGACTATTTTTTGTATAGTTTTTTTTTTTAGCAAATTGTTTCAACGCACACTACAAAAATGATAGGGAGGAAAATTGAACGGAATTGGAAGGGTACTCTACAAAAATGGCGATGTCTATCATGGCAGCTTCCAAAGTGGTAGTCCAGATGGAGTAGGTCCGATATCTATCTGAAAACATCAGCAGAATATTAATCGTTTAATGCACAAAAAGGGTATAGGTACACAAGAGAAGAGAACCGCTGGAGTTATGCCACTTTTGAGAAAGGAAATCAACTGAAGTTGTTGGAATCAGGTGAAGGCGAACAGATTGAAAAATGTGGTACAGAGATGTTTCTGCCTTCTTGGAATAATTTATCGTTTCAAGCTTATCTTCAAAAGAAATTACGGATGGAGCTTCTTACCTTTCCCAGTATTGAACTAGATATCCCGCTTATTACTATTGATTTTCCATCACTTGGCATCTCAACTCAAATTCTCTATCATTCATTTTCTGAGAATGAGAGTAACTTTTTTATTTGCCATTCAAAAAATTGCATAAATTAAAATCGAATAGCGGAGAACGCCATTTCATCTGATGAATTGTCAGTGGAAGAAATCAGTGATGAAGTCAATTTAGAGGAAATTGCAAAAAATACTCAAAGTGATAAAGAATACAAAATGAGTTTTGGAGTTCCTGCTTCACAACAAGAAAATGCCCAGAGGAAAGACGAAGCTCATTATCAACATGTGAGCAGTTTAGAACGAGGAAATGCTCAGCCCACCAGCGCGAATTCTCTTGGTGTGAACCAAAAAGTGATGCTCAACAAAATATTTGAGCTTTTGAACAGTTCGAATGACATGTCGTCGCATGAACTTGGAACCTCCTTTTCACGTGATTTGTCCTTTGTTGATCGAAAAAAAAATGCGAGTCCAGCCTTCATGGCTGATTTTTCGCCTCATGAGAGTGCTAACCTCAGCAATAAAAGCGCCCGAAGCTGGTCTCAAGTCGGAAAATCTTTCTCCATTACAGGTATTTCTCACTCAGACAGTTTTATACAATCCGAATGTTTCTAGACCGAGAGCACATACTATCAACAGAGGAAACTAAACTCAAGATAAAGCCAACGCCAAGGCCTCAACAGCGAGTACCTTATGCTTTTCTATTTTCTCGCAGTCATTTATTTATATATATTCCAACTAGGAACTATACACACCGCTTGAGCCGACATGTGAAATACTCGAGGGCAAGGTCTTTCGTACGAGCTCCAATTTGATAGAAAGCTTCGCAAAACCAACGAAATATAAAATAGCGAAACAAAGCCCGAGTAGAGTGAAAAAAAGCACATCTCCGGGTAATCTCCACGTCAAGGCAGCCGTTTCAATGGATTCTCAGAGCAAAGTTGCAATAATGGGGAACGCATCCAAGCATAGCTTCCAACCAATATCACCCCAAAAAACATTAGGTGGTCCAATAGATCCTAATAAGAAAAAAACACGAAAAATGTTGCTGAGCACTTCTGAATTTGATGATATTCACAACTATGTTCATCTGTCAAAGGGCACAACAGAGTTTGACGAGATCGCAAAAAATTCCTCGAAATATATGCAGAAATTATACAGAGAACACTTGAAAACTCATAAATCGAGAGAACTTAAAAGTTTGACCGAGAAACCACAACCAAAACCCTCTCATAAACCTCAGGATTCATTTAAATCTCCACGAAAATTAGCGAAGATACTGAATCCTAATATTCAGAGCGTCGATCTGAATCAAGCACAACCTAACATTTCGTCATCTCGCATTAGACAGAACAATCCGAGCGGGAGTTCCAGAAACACGACAGCCGGTCTCAAGTCACGAGGCGAATATGATTTTCGTAAGCTTTCAATGCAGGTTGACGATCGGTCAATTAAATTCGAGGAATCACTTCGGTTATATGACGCTTCATTCCTGGATATGCAATTAGGGAACTCAAGAAATAAATCACCTTTGGATGCGACCAGAAAGCAATCTACCTACCGTGATCGTGTTAAACAATACTCAGAAGGAGTACGGAAGAAAATCTCTGTGTTAAATGCGTCAAAAGGAATCGAAGAGTCTTTTGTCCCTCGTGAAGAAGCGGGAATCAAGATCCGTGCTGAGAAACCGAAACAAGCTCCTATGCAGCGACTAAGAGCAGAGCAGCCAAAGTCACAGAAGATAGAACCCAAAAAACTTCAACTCGAAACTCAAGCACTTAAACCTGATGTTCAAGCAATCAAGCCTGAAGTTCACATACTAGAACTGGAGACTCACACATTGAAGCAAGAGATTAAAAAGCCCATGCGAATAACATATACAGAAACGCTGAGTGAAAAGCAGAAACCAAGTCCGCGCAGAGTTGACAAACCTCTGAAAGATACGAAAAATACGACTCCAACTAATAACGAAACCGTTTGCACACAATTCGTCTCGCGAGATCCAGTAAAGAAAGTACAATTATTGATTCCACAGAAACTTCTCACCAAATCTCCGGAACGAACAATAGTTCTCACAAGTTCAAATAGCTTTCGAGCGAATAGTTACTCTGAGGCGGTCGCCCAATCGGAAACAAAACTCCTGGAAAAATTTCCGACAGAAATGAAAGAGAGGAGGAGAGTTTCCATGAAAGTAGAAAGCTTTCCCCCTCAACAAATAACACCGAGCATGAAGAGCCCCAAGGAGCTACTTCTATCGATTGTGCAACCAGATTCAAATCCCTCTAGTTTCGCTTTTGAATCTCTGAGGAGAAAGAGCAATAACTCACAGCAACTTTTACCTTCTCCCAAAGAATCTCAAGTTCAAGGTCCATGGAAAAATTTCAACAGATTCTTTGGAGATTTCGGCCTTGAACAGGATATGGTTACAAATTTGACTCAAAAGAGCCCGCGCTCTGAATCGCAAAATCAGTCACTCCACAAAACGATAACTCCTCGCTCAAGGGACACCTCTCAACACATAGAAAATCGGAGTATAAATGCTGTTTCTGAAATTAAAGAGGATGAGAAAATTCTTGAAATGTCTCAGAGGATCCTAGAAAATAGAAAAGAGAGCCCGAAAGAAAAATTTATTTTAGACACTTCGCAGAAACAGCAACAAGGAAATATTGTTCGAGCAAAATCGCCGAGGAATTATTTCTTTGAAAACCGTATAACTAAGTCTCCGACACCCTCATTGCATCAGCCAAGCGACGATGATCATAAATTTGCTAAGCAAGTCGAGAACACGAAAAATCCCCTTTGGCAAGCGTTTTGGCAAAAGCGAAGCCATCGGTTACGAGAAGTGGTGTTCCACAATTCTCCAGTAGCACAAACTTCTCTGCTTCTTGATTCGCGTGTTGCTAAAGAAACCAGAAATACATCAAATCCTCGACAAATACAATCTCATCGTGGTGATAAACTCCCACAAAATTATCTTCGAGCCGCTAACAAATCGACAAGTAAATCCCCCGACAATCGTTCTTCAATTATAGTTCATCAGCCCACTCAAAACAAACCTAAACCACCAAAACCGACATTGATGGAGCAAGTCCTTCCGGAAAGGATACGTGTTAACAAACAGCATCAGGCGAACAACATCACCAAGGAAGTCCACGATTCTCGCAGTTACGTAGCTATGAACAAAAGGAATCCACAAAATAGTCCCACGCAACAACTTCTACATTTAGCCAACACAAAAAGTCCTATTTCTAGAAGGCAATCATCGACAATTCAAAATTCTAGAATCAATAGTAGAGGTGTCGAAATGATGCGATTAACTCCAAAACATGAAAACCCGCCGAATAAAACGAAAGAAGGGACCCATGCAAATCAAGGAAAAAGAATAAGTAGAATGGATGTTAGCGGTAACCAACAGCTTGAATCTCATGGAGAAGTATCTTCAGCAAGAATCGAGGCAATGAACCTTGGAAGTGACGGAAACAGCGAATTAAATCAACCTATCATTACTCACGAGTACCTAGATTCTTACAGAGCGATCTTTGGAGGTGCTCCGAAGAAAGAAAGCTTCGAAGTGGAAGATTCACAGGCTGATCAGAGTCTTTCTCAAGAAGAAGAATTTCATCTTAATGATAGTTTAACAGGAGCAAACCAAAATAAAGCAAGCCAAAATGAGCTCGACGATCATAATCATGCGCTCAACGAAAGCGGTTTCTCTGTCCTAGGATCTTTGCATTATGTGCCAAAGTCAATATATATTGATAATCCTGGAGAAAATCTGCATCGGCTACCTCGAAATAAAATGTCGTTTTTGCCGGGTTCTGCCAAGGAAGAACATGATCGGATTTTAAATATGTACAAACCAGATCTCCAGGTCCGTGTGCAAAAGAAACACAAAGAATTAATGCAAGAATTACACAGAATGGAAGCTGAAGAGGCAAAAATAGAAGAAGACGAGAGAGATGGGAAGCTCATACTAAGTTTGCTTCAAGGGACATCATCAGCTTTAGACATTAGCAAAGAACCTGTTTATAAACTTTTATCATAATATATATTTTTTTTCAATCTATTGTCATTCACGCCGAGAGCATTTTTTGAATAGTCTCTCCAATTTACTCCGGTTCTAAAGAGAGATTGATCGCAATCCATTTTTTCAAAAAGAATGTAGAGTCTAAACGAAATCGATGCAACTGAAAGTAGAGATATTAGGAGTACAACTGTTAAATGTGTTCGCACAACCAGTCCGTAGCATACTCTTAGTTTGGAAAGATGAACATAAATTTGATGAACCCAAGTATGATTTGCCTTGTGTTAACTAAAGTTGCTTGGGACCCGTCCAATCAGCTTATTAATAAGAGAATCCGTTTTCTTTCTCAACATCAATTTCTTGACTAGTGATGATCGTGTTTTTACTGAGCAGGTTTTGAAATACCACTCCTAAAACTGAATAATATACACAATTTTGGCTGATTCTGTGAAAAATTACAGAAAAATAACGCTGTATTTTAAGCTAAATCTCAGAATTCCTAGAGAATATCGGGGTTTATTCTTGAAAGATTGGTCGAATGATGGATTTTCAAAAAGTCGAATGTATATCAGTACGAAGTTTTCAATTCTCAATATTCATTAAGTTGCCCCCGACTCCATCACTTGCTCTGTTCGAAGAATCATTGTTCTTATCCGATCCGAGTCCAATTCCACTCATACTGTCCCGTATCATTCGATCCGGTGAATCATAGTTCAGATTGCTCTTATTTCTATTTCCTAGAGCATCAAAATTTGAGGGCAATTCCTCATCCATTTTGTCATTGCTGTGATCTCTGTGTGAAAACTCATGGTGATGTTCTTGTATTGGTATATTGCTGAGTTGATTGAACGATTTTGAGGAAGCCTCGAGTTTTTCTTCAACCTTCTGTTCGGTTCTATCAGCCTCGCTTTTCACATAACTAATAGTCACTCCAGCATTTCCAATGTTTTGATTGGAGCTACGATCAGCCTGCTCGTCTTCTTTCACCGTAAATTGTTCAGAGCGAACATCATCTATAGCTTCTTCCTTCTTTTCCACAACAATTCCATGCACTTTTCTCATAAAATTGTTGTATTTGTTCTTTCTTTCAAGCAATTCATCCCATTCATCTTTTGGTATAATATCAGTCTTTTTCTGCTGTGTCTGTTTTTTCAGCTTTGTTTCATCCAAGTAATACTTCTCATAAATGTCGTGCTTCTTTCCTCGGCTTCGAGGGGTTGTACTCGTCCTGTCTTTCTTGGGTCTCTTTTGTTTCTCTATCGTAATATCTGGCGGATTATACCTTTGCATCTCAAGAAGTATTTTCTCTTTGAATTTCTCATCTTTGAGCAAAGACTTATCAAAGTCAGGAGGCAGATGGCTTTGAATGTCTTCAATAGAAAAGTTCTTGAGCATATCCGATGGTTTCATGGTATTCATTGTTTATTTGCTAATTAAAGAAAAAATTGAGAGGCAAATTCTTAGCTATTTCTGAAAAATATGTAATACCGCTATAAATTCTATCTACTTAGAGTCTCTCTATACACAAATTAATTGGAAATCATATAATCGGCCTTTATATCTATTTACCTAGGAAATTAGCTATCTGCATGAAAAATCCTCGGCGTTTCTGACTCTTCTCATCTTGGTTACTGATGCGACTTATCACAGAGCCACGTCTTGATTGCTCTGCTTTTTCCAAAAAATCTCTGTCAAAGAAATTTCAAAATCATACATGGTGCGACCAGAAGAAGTGACTAATTACATAATAGCTTTTAAGACTTGATATCTTCGTGGAGTTTCAAAGGTTTCTGCTATATTTCTGGAATTACCTAACTATTAATTAAAATAGAATGTGAGTGGTTAGCTCGCAGCGGAGTCATTGTGTGCGATACATTATAAACGAATTTAAATCTATCAGTAGAAGTTTCCAACGGATAAACGTCGATCACTTGGTCTGCCGCAATGATTCGTGATTCGTTGTCGACTTCAAGTTCAATGAAAAGCTCTTCCTCCAAGCTTTTTCGCAAAAATATCTGCGATTATCATTA
>ENA-UOTZ01001388-UOTZ01001388.1-compost-metagenome-genome-assembly--contig:-NODE-1388-length-16728-cov-13.863251_pt1 | contig 16728 bp, 14 predicted proteins | sample MGYA00238144_ERZ746983 | MGnify/ENA primary metagenome ERZ746983 (study PRJEB28759, sample SAMN06268863) | compost metagenome | isolation source: single cell | place: USA: California, Emeryville, Joint...
TCTGAAAAACATGTTTTATTTATTTTCCAGCGTTTCATTTCCGCTACGCTATTTTTTTAATTAATCCAGGTACAACGAAAACAGGTCATTTTATTTGGAGTTAACTCACCGCTTAATTAAATAAATAAAACATAGACAGAAGAGAATTCATTCAATTATGGGCTTTTTGTTTTCAAAGTCGGCTCCGAAATCGCCTATCAAAGGGATCAAAACTAAAGCAAATCAGCAGTCGCAGCAAAAAACAGTCATGTCAGAATGCAAAATGGTCATACTCGGAGACCAAGGCGTTGGAAAATCGAGTATCACGTATCGTTATGTCGAAAATAAATTTCGAGAGACTGGAGGTCCAACCATCGGAGCTCAGTTCCAGCAGCTAAAAACTGTTTTGAAAAACGGAAACACATTACGAATCAACCTATGGGACACTGCAGGCGAAGAGAAGTTTAGATCGATGCTTCCGATGTATTATAAAGATGCTCGAGGAGCATTAATCACCTACGATATCGGTTCTTTGAAAACTTTCGAAAGCATCGACTACTGGGTGAACGCTCTCGATGAGAACGTGAAGAAGGATAATTGTGTTCTCGTCCTCGTTGGAAACAAGCTTGATCTGCCTGAAGAAGAGAAGCAAGTCAGTAGAGATATCGCTCAGAAATACGCCGACAATAACAATATGCTATTTTTCGAGGTCAGCGCGAAGACAGGAGAGGGCGTAGGTGAGCTTTTTAAGAAAGTTGCTGAGGAGCTTGCACGTAGATTCAATTATTGATTCTGATAATTTCATCAGTTTTATGAGAATGAAATCACTAGTTCATACAATTGCCTTGTTATGTTTTTTTGTTTTTTTTTTGTTCTCTCCATTCTAACAAGGACTTGAATCCTGCTACTTACATTTCTATAGATGGAAAGAAGAGTGAGATCTCCTTTAAATACATCGTCCTCATTGTTATTAGCAAATTGTCTTTCTTGTTATAGCACCGAGTTTTAAGTTAATCAATTTCAGACGGTTATTGTCATGTTGATGTGAGAATGCAATAATACGCAGTGTTGGACGCTAACTAGCTGTGTATAGAGTGGTAAAAAGTAAGTAGAGTCAACGGAGAGCCGCCACAGGCTCTTTTTTTCTCCCAATTATCTACTTTGAACTAAGTTTCTCAAATCTATCGAGTTGTAAGGGGTTGTCATAGGTACCGAATATGATATTGGCAATTTCTTTTCTAAAGGCGTTCATATTGCGTGGCTCGAATTCTATCTTAGTCTTCCCTGCCGCTAAATGCTGGATAAAGCGAGAGACAAAAACACCGCAGTTATGGAGATCCCTCTGTTGAGGAACATCCATAAAAGTAAGCTTTGCTTCATTGATAAGTTTTTCTAGATGCTTATATTCTTCAGATTTCTTATTCAATTTTGCATTGATCTCTGCCAGAGCAAATTTAACTATATGGCGCATAATGGGGTGTTCTTTTGGGTTGTCAGTGGTTGGGTTTGCCATTGAATCATAGATATTGAAGGAAATAGATGTTACTTCTCCTTTGCCTTCACGGTGGGTGCAATATATTTCAGCAAGAAGCCAATGTTGACCTTTCTTGTTTATTATCATCAAAATACGGTCGAATTCATCAAAAATCGTGTGCTGAGGAGTAGGATAAGCTTTAAATCTGTGCTCAACTTTTCCATAATTAATCTCCTTGGCGTCTATATTATCAGCAGTCAGTTCCGAGAAAAAGTCACTGTCCAGGAATAATATCTTCTTCTGAGTTCCTTTCCAAATACCTTCCGCACAGTTCTCGAGATATTTCGCTTCGATGGCTTTCATGTAGAAATTTACAATGTTTGCTCCCAGCGGATTAGAACCCTCAAGAGTTAGCATGTCTTCGGTCGTAATTCGGATCCCAAATCGGAAGGTAATTTCTTTGATAGGTTTGGCTATAGCAGCTTGGGGTAGTTCCGCATCCTTCTTTGTTCCATCGTTTGAGATAATTTGTATCTTTCCTCGTGTAGGTTTTGAGAAAGTGAGAAGGTCCTGTTTGAAATAGATAATTTCATAAATTCCATCCACTGTAGGTGTTCTCTTCTCATCGAAATACCATCTGGGATATTTTTTAAATTCGCCATGTTTGCGATTAGACTCCCAATTGCCTTCCAATGCACAATCATTCTTCAAAAAAAGCGTACCATGGCCATGTTTAAAGTCATTTGAGAACTCTCCTACATACCAATCGTTTCCATCCAAAAGCATCGTTCCCCACCCATCCTTGAAACCCTTCTTAAAACGTCCATTGTAAATTTGAACGCCGTTTTTATCAAATAATTGGCCAAGACCTTCCATCTCATCGTTAACAAATTCTCCTTCGTAATACCCTCCGAATTTGAAGAAGAGCTTCCCTTCTCCATGCTTCTTATCATCTTGAAATAAGCCTTCATAAATGTCTCCATTTGAACAGTAGAGCCTTCCTTTTCCCACTTTTTTGTAGTTTTCATCTAAATATCCCTCATAGATAAGGGTCTTATTTGGTCGTAAGATTTGATATTTGTTATTGCCCGGCTTCTTGGGAGGATCAAGCAGAATATGTATGCAATTGGATCTCTGCTTATTATATGAAGTATTGGTGGCTGCAGGGTCGTTCCATATCTCAATGTTGAATTTACTCCAGGGATCATGTTGTTGGACGCTTTCTACATGTGCTGGCTTCGTTTCATTGTGCGTATTTGGTGACTTCGATCTCCCAATAATTTGTGATCGCAATTTTATCTCTTCTGGCTGAGAGTACGGATTTTCTTCATCTTTTTCCATGCTCAGAATCTTGATTTTTGATTTGGCTTTTGTCGGCGTTACTCCATTTGGATTTTGTATGATGATACTTCTATTGGAGCTCTGAGTTTGCTCTGTCATCATTTCAGACTTGTGAACTTCACTTTATTTAATTAAATTCTAGCCTTTCATGGTCCAGAGATTTAGAATCATTCCTCTAGCTTTCAGAAATTTAAGTAAACTGGCATCTATATTCACGTTCTTATTGCTTAGCCGACTAGAATCGTTAGATTTGAACCAAGATTTATAGTAGTTCTCCAGAAATTCCTTTGAGAAATAATTTCATGTAATTCTATTCTTAACTTCCAAAAAATTCATGTATTGAATGAAATATAATCCGTCATGGCCAAACCATGCAAACACTAATGGGTTTTCTCAAATCTTTGGTTCATTATTGTCATTGCCAAAATCAGTGAAATTCATAAACAACCCGACATCTAATAAGCTTATTTTTATCATTTAGAAATTCAGTTAACACCTCTTATCGCCCCTAAACTTCCCTTTTCAGCTCCCCTTTTCAAGTATCCTTTTAAGGGCTGACTGATCTGTCAGCATCCAAAATTCTTCCAATTTCCATTTATACCCTCTCTTAGATCAAAATCCTCCTCCTAATCCCAGAAACGTTGTTTTTGGGTTGCTTTTTTTTAAAGATACAGATTGAAAATTACAGCTGCCCGTACCAACTAATGAAACCCTTCTAGTCATCATGTTATTGTGTTCTCCTTCAATGAAATCTCTAAGGGATGCTGAAAGTTTAATCTCATCTATGTAGAGCAAGATGTCAATGAATGAGACTCAAAGTAATTGAGAAACCTGCATATACCATTATTTATTTCGATATCAACCATTTTCAACTAATGACTTGTAATCCCACAAAAAAAGAGATCTGAATTTCAAATTTCAATTTCCTTCAAAAACGAAATAAATACCCTTGCAACAGAAAAATTGATTTAAAATTTCCTTGGAGATATGGATTGCCCAAATTGCAAAACACCCTACAACCACGATGACCGCGTTCCTCATCTACTAACTGTCTGCGGTCACAGCCTATGCAAACTCTGTCTCTCCTCCTTATTCAAAGACTCCGGTATTGACTGCCCAGAGTGCGGAATAAACAACAAAGCTGAATCTACAAATTCTTTCCCAAAAAATCAAGCTCTATTAGTGCTTCGGAATGATCAAAGCAACAATTCTTCATTTAGTCTCCCTGATCAAGAATCCATTACCGGTTTGGGTCATATCATCTGCGTTAAACATAGGAAAAATATTGAAGGTAATGCAATACATGATATAGATCTCTAATGAGCTATAATCATTCGAATTAGCGTTTTGTGAGAAAAATAAGATGTTACTGTGCATAAACTGCATTCTCGAGGACACTAATAAGCAATACGAACTCAATTCGTTAGAGAAAGTAATTTTGCTATAACGATAAATGGATGATTTCAATGCGATTTAAGGCTGTGTTAAAAGAAAGATCAACAATCGCAAAAGCATACGAAAACGCGAAAAACTCTGAGAAGGTTATCATAAAACTCCAAGAAGACCTTGCAAAGGCCCAAGCCCAGCTGACGGAAGCTTCACAGAAGGCGATTTCAAATATAAATAGTTTCTTTGCGAACCTGAAGAATATTTTGGAAGAAAGAGAAAAACACCATAGGCAAAGAGTGCTTCAGCAATTCGAGAGTCAAAATAGCTTTTTCAAAAATTTTGAGGAGAAATTAATTTCGCAACGCCAGTTCGTTGATGATTTCTGTACGGATGCCGAGTTTTCGGTGAGTGATAGCGAGTTAAAGCTGCTGAGTGGGACGAGAGACAGGATCGAGAAAATGATTAAAGCTACAGCAAATGTCGAGCCTATTCCACTCAACTTTCACATACAAGAGATGAACAAGGAAAATGAACTGAACCATATCTGGAAGCTGTTTAATCCGTTACATCAAATGAAATCTCCGCATAAGCCACTCTCTATTATCCCACCCAACGCGCAAAACATGCTTTTGACTCCATTACAGAAAACAACCCCAACTGCAAGACCCGAGTTTACTTCCAAGGTTTTTGGGACGGAATGCCTGTCAAAGTTCATTGAAACACCGAATATACAAAAAAATCAAAAGATTACCCCAACAAACTCGAATAATCGTAGCACCAACACGAAACCCGTCCAAAAAGATAAGTAATTTTGCTCTATTCGTAGCCTTTAATAATCGTGTATAGAGCTGCGAAGAATATTAATCTGAAATCTAATAAGGATTTGCATCAATTCTACAGAATTATCGATAAGAATCCAGCCAATAGCAAATCAAAGGAGCAAAAGATCCATGATGCTTTGGAAACCAAATTCCTATCCCCAAGCGCTGGCCGGAGCGGGAGCACGCATACATTGCTGAAGTTTATCAGCGACACTAAAGATTCTTCGAAAAAGAATGCAGTTAGCGCGCAAGATAAAAAAGGGCATTCTGAAAATAAGTTGCCTGTTGCTACTGATAAAACTTTGACTCAGGAACAAATTATCGATGGAACGGATTTGGTCGGCAGCCAGAACTTCCTCAAGATCGAGAGCTCTTCAGGTAGTCCTGACAAGCAGAATGACAAGGATAGAGAAGGGAAGGGTGTCATAGAAAAATCAGATAATATATTCAATGATGAAAACAGAAATATATGCAATAATTCTTCGGCTGAAAAGTCAGAACAAAAGATACAAAATCAAACTAGAATTAATTTAGAAAGTGAAGCGAGCGTATATGAGAGAAATTACAGCGTAGCTGACATTTCGACCGGTTCGCTGTGCAATGAAATAACAATTGTCGAATATAGTCCGTCCCCCAAGCAGAAAACTACGAAAAGTAGAAATGACTTTTCTCGCGTCAACAGAAGCTGGTCTACTCATGATCCCGTCCACTCCAATTTGAAAGTAAGAGGGGGAAGAGTGGACAGAAGCAGTGATTCGAGATTCCCTGATTTAGCGACATATGAAGAGCATAATTCCAGTGATATGCAGGACACACCGAAAAATAATAACAGCAGCATGAGAGTCGTCCAGCAGAATGAACGGAGAAACAGCTGGAAAGGGCCTAAACGCACCGCTTCGATTGACAAAATGAGAGACTTGCTCTCAAGTGGACATTACTGGGAGCAGAGCACCAATGACGCCAGCAAAGATGAGAGCTCCGGCAATATATCGAAAACTCAGGTTTCTCAGAATGAGCCCGGGCTGATTCAGCTGAAAGATGATTCATTTAGTAAGACATCGGAAAATGCAAAGCTAGCCCACGGGACTGTTGATTCAAAGAGTGGACTTCGGAATATCAACAGTGAAGATTCGCTGCCTTCAGCAACTATAGCCAACCAGATATTCTCAACTCGCTTAAATGAACCTTTCTTCCCGATAACGGAATCAATCATGGAGTATCAGGATGTTGATGAAAAACCTCCATCTCAAAGAGATGACTGCATGATCGATGGTCAAAAACCCGAACAGAGTATCGAATCGAATACAGGCTTGAATGAAACTGCTCAACCTCTCAGCAGTGCAGATCCGCAGTCGATTTATGCGATTGGAGGTTTTATCGAAAGCACAGAGGCAACAGTTGAAAAATATAACATAAAAGATGATGAATGGGAAGTCGTAAGCACAATTGGGAGCATTCGAGCGAAATTTGTGGCATTAAGGCTATCCGATGAGAAAATACTGATTTTAGGAGGAATGGCAGTAAAAAACCTATTGTTATTGGCAGTTATCTCATGCTATTACTAAAAGCTCAATGGCGGCAATCGGCTGATGACTTGCGAGGAGTATTCCATTCAAGAAAATACACTGCAACCCTCTCAAATAAATTTGACATCCGGGAAGAGTGGTTTTGGAGCTGCCATTATTAATAGTAGCTTGACTTCGTTTTTTCTTGGTAATTGATTAATTCTCTTCTTTGAAATAGATTGCCTCTACATTTGCGGAGGAAGCGATGGTCAAAATATCCTGAATACTTTCGAATACATTGATCTGAAGGATGACAACTGGAAGTCACTTCCACCTATGCAACATAAAAGAGATGAGTTAGCTGTGGCGATTGGGAAAAACAATTACATATACGCAATTGGAGGCTTCGGAGGACCTGAGAAGTATAACGATATATATACATTGACTTGATAATTTACAAATAACTGATAGTGTTTGTCTCAGCTCGGTTGAAAGATTTAACCCAGAGAAAGGAGTTTGGGAATTCGTTAGTAGCATGAATAATGCAAGAAGAGCTCTTGCTGCCGTCACGCTGGAGGATGGGATTTATGCTATTGGTGGATATGATGGTGTAAACTATCTTGGGGTGGTAGAGAGATATGATGAGGAACAAGACAAATGGATCGTTATTTCATCTCTAATTTGCCCGAGGTGCACGTTTGCAGCAGCTACAAGTTCCGATAAGCAGTCTATTTACGTATTTGGTGGATTCAATAATGGACCTATTGACTCAGCTGAAAGGTAAAGATAAAAAGAATGAATGAACGATTTAGTTAATTTTTTCATTTTTCATTGTATTAGATTTAATGCTTCAACAGGGAAATGGGAAGAAGCTGCTTCCATGAAAAATAGAAGATTTATGCATTCAGCCGTCTTGATGTAAACAAGCCCTTAGTTATAGAAAGTTGAGCAAATATTTTTTGCTTGTTTGACACTTATTTGTTAAATAGAGTATATATTTTCATATTAATTGTTACTTTTGCAATAAAATATCTCCAATTCATTGTATGAATATTTCTATGATTATGCAACCAATCTCCTTGAACCATCTCCAATTATCTTGAGGCTTTCTTTAATCTTGGTTTATTTAGATAATGTTTACTAAGATAATGTTTACTAAGAAGATCTTTGAACTATGATGAACCCAAGTTGCTGCGCTGCCTTGGAAAAACGACCGACCCTGATACTTGTTCTCCGCCAAATTAGTAAATTTCAGGTCAAAGCATGCCATTGCGAACCTTGATTTTAAGATCATTCTTTTTGGAACAAACCAGCCCTTACCATACCTTAGGACTTGGTATTGGATCTCTTCCTTTGGTATTTACTCGAAGACAAGATTAGTAGAGAAGTCCAGCTGTTAACTTTCGAAAAGAAATTTTGATTTTTCTCGAAATGTTAGGATAAATAAGCAATTCCTCATGAATAGTTCAAGACTCTAAACCCGAATTCGAAGCTCATGCTGTTTGTTCTTCATTTCGCAGCAGAGCCAGCATTTGACGCAGCTTTGTTGGGATATCCGAGTTAAAGTTGGCACCTTTTTTTTTCTGTGGCAACCGAAAAAAACGTATACTTTGATCAACCGAAATCGATTGAGCAAAACGTTTAATACGAATACAATTAGCGCTTCAGACTCTTGTTCCAATAATTATTAACTCATATCATAATTTGTTTTTCAAACCTCCTCCTTCTCTTTCCTTATGAGCAAATTCGAAATCCCTGAAAACGACAGATGCGACGATCCATTGGGCTTCAATGATAATGACAGCGATAAAACCGATTTCAACCAAAGCGCTCTTAAAGAATCAGAAGCAAAAATCGAAAGGCTGACAACTTTATTAGCTAAACTCAAAAAAGCACTCGAGGCTCAAACAGCCAAAACCAATGAGAAGGTACGAATTCATCAGAGATCATCTTGTCACCTCGCTACCTAACAGGCAAAAGAAATCGAAAAACTTTGTAAAGAGAAAAAGGAATTGGAAGAAGTCGTTGAAAACTTCGTTAAAGATGAGAAAAACCAGCACAGTACACACTCTTTTGGCTGGAAGTTATCTTACTTTCTTCGCCCCTAGTTGATTGGAAAACCGTCCAAGAGATAACGGCGAGAGTTACGATAAATTCAACCGTGTGGTGCTGCCTGAAGACAGACAGCGCGATAGTATGCATACATTCCACTGAATGAGTTTAACAGATCGTTTTAGGTGTGGAAACGGGAGGAATCTATCTCGACTTCAGCCGAGGACAGCCAGCAGTATGCGAAATATGCAAAACCTCAAATTCTAGATTACTTTGATACGTTCAGAAAGAACGAAGAAGGTAGAGCTCCTCTCCAACGTCGGAATTAATCCATGCGTTTGTTTAGATAAGAAGAAAATATCAGATTTAGAAACCCAGATGATGGAAGTTATCCGCCAATACGAAGAGAGACTCCAGAAAATGAGAGGAGTGCTGGAAGAGAGCGAATCGAAATCTAAATTGGCTATACAAGAGCTAAAAACTAAGCAGCAAGACGGCGATACTATTTCGAGTCTGCTCAGTGTTGTGATCAATGAAAGGTTCCAACATTTGTTTCTTCAGGCTCGGCTAACCTGGAATATCTAGCGCTGAGATAAGAGAAAATAATTTAATTTATCTCAACGAAGAATCTGATAACTCTACCAAAGAAGAAGCCATCAGCAAAGTGAAGATTTTGCTTCATAATCTGAAGAAAGGAGGGATGAACTCTGACCACCACATCCTAAACGAGGTCAGGAACCATCTCTTATTACTTCACGAAACTTTATTTGACAGTCTCAAGCGCCTGAGTATGGCTGAGTCTGATCTCTTCCAGGCTGAGGTAATAATTCCACTATGAAAGTTAGCAAGACTTATCATGGTATTTCAGAAAAATTGGAAGAAAACGATTGATAATATGATTCATGAGATCGAAAAAGAAAAGAAAGAAAGTAAACTATCAGCCCTCTTCCTGAGTACTCAAATTACAACGTTTTAGAGAACGATTTGGTGGAGCTTGGAAGGAAAAAAATGAAAGAACTTGAAAATACCATTGAAACTATGCGAATGGAGGCTCAGAAAGGAATTAAGGAGAGAGATCTTCAAATTGAGTTTTTAGGTAAAGAGCTGAAGAAAAACGCTAACGTCCAATACATCAAAAACATATTAATCAACTTCCTCACAAATCCGGACTATACTGTCAGAGAGAAAGTTATTCCGGTGCTGGGAACAGTTTTGCAGTTCAGTCCAATAGAATTTGAGAATGTTAAGACTGCATGGGAAAAAGATCATAAGTCTTTGCTTGGCAAAGGAAGCACACAAGTTTCTAGCGTAAAAGCATTGATTATTTTCACTTTTCTCATCTTATTTTTTGAAAAATATAGTGGATCAGTTCAAAATTCATGGGAGCTAATAAGTAGAGGAGTCATATTCAGAATAGAAATAATCTTTATTTTGCGTGTTTTAGAGTATATTTGTGAGATTTTAATCGAAAGTGGTGTTGATTGAAGGAATTTATTTCCTTATTAAATAAAACCGTCAAAATGTGTATTTCGAACTATTGCTAAGTTTTCGACAGTGCAAATTTAACTGGGATAAAAATATTTCATAGAAATAAGTGACCTTATTAAAAAGAAGTTTCTACCCGTAGTAACTTCAATTGCTTCCTATACGTTGCTTTCAGCATTTTTCTATAAGGAAGCTGAAGTCATTTTCCCAAATCACGAATCCATTGCGTAAATTGATAGTAAAAAGAGAAATTTTTTATGTAGGCTCTAAGATTTGGTTAATTAGAATAGGCTCGCAAGTGCTTCAGCGACTGATCCAGAAGGAATTTGCAGAGAAAAGGTGGTCTAGTCTTAACATCTCTGTTTATTTGGTTATTGATTACCATAAAGAGAGAGGTAATTCTAAGGGAATTGAGGAGAACGCGAATGCTAACTTTGATTCTAAAAAGGCTTTAAGTCCATTTAAAGGAAGCTGAAATTAAACTCACTTCGGGTTGCGGAAATTGAATGGTTTGTTAAAATGCTGGAGGTTTTTTGATGCTTAAATAGAATGATTTCATCAATTTTGAAATTATTCATTTCATGTAACGCCCTAAATAGTGATGAATTAGAACCGTTGATAATTCGTAAAATATTTTATAAGCGTGGTTTTTTGAATTTTACTATCAGAATTGTGACATCTGAATTTGTTAATTAAAATCTATTAGTTTCTAAGTTCTATTCTTGTTTCTAATGATCGGCCCATCGAAGGAATCGGAAATACCCAATTTAAATAGAAGTTCCTAAAAAGACAAGCTGATGTACTTAAATTATAAAATCATAAACCTAAATTTAAGAGAAATCCGACAACTGCCCATGCAGGAAAAACTGACTAGGAGCCGAGAATTCTCTGTCTCAACATTCTTGAGAAAAACCTACGATATATTAGAAGTAATATATAAATGTTTTGAGCAAGGTTTGATCCGATTACTCAAATAGCAAGAGCAATACAAAAACATGATCTGTTGGAACGAAGAAGGAGATTCCATTGTTATTAAAGATCCGATTGAATTTTCTCAGCAAATACTTCCGCAGCACTTCAAACATAGCAATCTCGCCTCATTCGTCAGACAGGTAAAACTCACATCTTTATGTTGATTCAAAGTGAAGAAAATTAGCTGAACATGTATAATTTTCGCAAACGCAAAAGCCAAGCATACGAGCATGTATTTATGCATGATTATTTCAGAAAAGGGAGAAAGTAAAGGAATTTCGTCGATTGAATGACTAACGACGTTTAGAGACTTACTATCTAAGATTCGTAGAAAAACCGTTGACTTTGTTGGTGATCCACCACTAGCCGCTTCCGGTTTACCGAAGGTTGAGAATCTTGAAGCTGAAAACGAGTCGCTGAAAAAGGAAGTAAGGAGCTTTTTACAAAGATCTCGAGCTTACAATTCATTATTTTCTTCTGTAGAATGAGGCGCTAAAGCTCTCCTGCAAAGACTACGAGCAGAGACTCGTTGCGACTGAAAAGCGATTAAGAGAAACAGTTGCTCAAAGCCAAATGTACCTTCAAGAATTGCAGAATAAAACGTAAAATTCCGAGTAATTTCGAGAACTAATTTGATTTCATATAAAAACCAGAGAAAGTGAAGAGAAATTAAGACGCATGCTGAATTCTCTAATGACAGGAGGATTATCCTCTGGCAATATTGATGGAAGGAATCTGTTTAACCAGGTTCCGTCTACCGATAATTTATTGCTTGGAATCGGCGCGCCACAGAAAATAAACGCGATGAATGTACTTGGACAAGGAACGTTCAATGCACCGCAATTCTCTTTGATCAATCCTATTGACATGGTTCCTCGCCAAATATCCCAAGCTTCTCAGATTACGAATATATTCAAAGGCGCAATGCCAATGAATTCGCTTGCTCCTAATTTCACTCAAACAGTAAATAAACCTTTCCGAAGCTCAAGAGTGATTTGAAAACTAGGCAAATTTCCAAACGAATTTATTTGACCCAACTTCGGGTTTAGAAGCAACGCTTCTGGGAAGGATCATGAAACAATAACCTGGTATGTTTACTCTATATATTGGAAAATGTGAATTGGAACTATCTTCTATTCATTACCGTAATCTACCCCGAGTATTTTCTCAAATTTACAGTAAACTGTTTAAATCGTTGAACTATATATTTTGTATTTCATAAAAGAACATATTCTTATCAAAACCACCAAGTAGTGTCCTACGTACGAGGTTAACAATACACTAATAACGCTCGACCGAGATCAAAATGTGAACGGAACTATAAAAAAGACAAACATTCCTAAAAATTTATCATTCCACCAGCCTTATTTAACAGCTTTGATTTTCTTACTCCTCTGACACTCTTCTAACACGAAAACCAAACTTTCTATCTTCACAGGCTTCTCGATTATAAAATCGAAACCGGCTTCAGTGCATCTTTCGTGTTCTTTTGAATCAGCGACCGCCGTGACCGCTATTATAGGGATCTGCGAAAATTTATCCTCATGCATAGCTCGAATCTCTTGGACAGCTGTATATCCATCCTTAATCGGCATATTGCAGTCCATGAGGACCATTGAGATATATCCATCTTCTTCGCGGATCTTTTCGATAGCTTCTAAGCCATTGAAACTCGTTAATATTTTAAAAACGCCGATTTTTGACAGCAATATGGCAATCGCCTCAATGTTGAACACGTCATCGTCGACGACAAGAATACAAAGCTCCTCATTCGGATCTGGATCAGGCTCGCTTAACAACAAGTTTTTATTCCCCGAAAAAGTCGTAGGCACCACCGCCTCGTCGAATTTGCTATGTCTTGTAATGAAAATAGGTATCTGGCGGTGTTCTGAGACCATACTCGTTAAATTGAGATTATTGCTCCCGAGTTTCCCCAGACTGAGCCTTTCATTAAAATGGAGGTGCTCAAAAGTGGGGAATTTCTGCGTATTGTGAATCGAGGAGATGAAATCTCGGCTGCTGAGCCGGTTTCCTAAATAAGGAAGGTTTTCTCCAGAGGCAAGCTTAAAAGGGCCTCTTGTTAGAATTCTAGGCCTTCCCGTGAGCTCCGTCTCATCTGAATGATCCTCTACGGAAAAGGCGAACGTTGAGCCGACTCCTTCCGTGGATTTTACTTCGATTGGAGAGCCCAGACGTTCGGCTAATGCGTTGCTGATATATAAACCTAATCCAGCTCCGTTAGGGTTGATCGATGACTGATTCTCGCTGGATTTTTCAAAGATTTTAAAAATAGCTTCTTGCGCTTCCTTCTTGATGCCGACTCCGGTATCTTTTACCTTGAACACTAGATGTTTCCGCAATGAAGGGCTTCTTTTCACTGTGAGCTTAATATGGCCCTTCAGAGTGAATTTAAGCGCGTTTCCAAGCAAATTGAGCAAAATTTGAGACAATCTGTTCATATCGCTCTTGATTATCTTGGGGCAGGAGCTATCAATCACGGAAATCAGTTTTAGTTTTTTGAGGTTAGCCTGAACCTCAACCAGTTTTGTAACCTCGGTGATTAGAGTGGCCAATTCGAATGGAAAAAATGAAAAGTTAAGTTTGTTAACGTTTAACTGAGAAAAATCAAGCAAATCATTGATTAAACTCACCAAGCGTTTTTGGCAGTTCACAGCGCTTTTTAGATTCTCCTGAGGCTTCGCTGCCAGGTCGCAGTCATCGATAACGCTTTGAGTTAGGATTATACTTCCGTTAAGCGGCGTCCGCAGATCGTGCACGGTTGTTGAGATCAAACTGAGCAATTGGAAATTCTGCTGCTTCAGACTTCGGAGCTCTTCGCTTTCTTTATTCTCTTGAAATCCAATAATAATCCTCAATTTTCCGGTTGCTTCGACCAAAATCGGCTGGATAACTAATCGAAAAGACTTGCTTTCTTGCTCTCCTAATGCACTAATGCAAGGAAGTTGAATTCGGTTGAGCTGCTCTTGCTGCTTCGAGAGAGTGTTTTCGTAGTGGTTCGCCAGAAACGAGAGAACCTCATGTAACTGCTTTTTCAGGCTTAATTCTTCTAAAAGAGCTGTCCTCTTATCTCTAAAGCTGATGATTTGCTCCTTGCTCAATAGGTCATCTTGCGTGACGCTTTCAATATTGGCTTTGGCGCTCTATTACAAAGATAAATAGTCTAGAAAAATGAAAGCTGTTATACTCTATTTTTATTCTTAGGAATAGTAAACGGTGTGTAATGCATTATCTTTAGAGCTGTCACGTTCATTTTCGAGAGGATCTCCTCTGTAGGTTCTGAGTATTTGGTGTGTAGAGAGCTTTGAAGATGCGATAGAGATAATCCAGGCAGCATGTTCATGGTTCGTAGTGAAGTCCAGCTTTCAGGTTCTACTATCGAGAAATTGAAAGGCATGTGTTTCAAGATTGTCTCATAATAGCTGATGGACTCTTTCAGGGCCTTGAGGTTGTCCGTGTGAGGGTTTGTGGTCTGGAAGACTTGATACAAGAGCACTAACAAACCTAGGGAAACTCCACCAGCGAAAATTGCAACTATAGCGATGGAGAAAGCATCGCTCAAAGAGTTTTCTTCCCACATACGCCAAGTAACTCCTTCGCGAATGACAATGCACGTAAAAATGATCATTCTCCAGACAATTGAAGCTTCAAGCACTAAATAACTCATAGCAAAGCACGTCTGTGTCCATACTCTCACGACTTGCTGGCTCTGGCTTGAATTGTCATCGATTATGATGACGATAAAGCTGATTATTTCCAAAGCTTTGATTAGTGTGGTATTGATGGGTGAAGTTAAGCGATCGGAGGCTCTGCGGTTTTTTAAATACATGAAAACTACAATCAATGCTATGATACCAAGCACAGCAACTCTGATAGCTCCAATAACAAGTACGCTTTTCTTTAGATTTCCGCTTGCGAGAGAAACGATATTTGCTGCGATTACGGTAGTCCAAAGCAAAAGGAACCAGCAGATGTACTGTTGATCTTTTTTGAGATTTTGATCGGTTTCTTTGACATCCTGTAAGCTCGTTGGGTCGCTTTCCATGAGCTTTAGCTTTTTTGTTTCATGATCCTTTGGCATTTAACAATATTCTTTATTTGTAATGCTGAAACAATGATTAATAAAAATTAACGCATGATAAAATTTTGAGTGATGACTAAGTGATCAAATTAGGTTGGAACAATTTACAGAGGAAACAGTCCTTTATTATTAAAAAGTATGCCGCTGCTGCCAAGCAAAAATAAATTGTGATTGGATCAGCATCAGGCTTGAATGAGTCATAAACTAGTAATGGAAGCAGTATTTACTTGTTCTACAGTTACTTAACCATGTAACTTAATTTGAAGTACTCTCATTAGATACCAATCACATTCGTGAAAAGAATCACCGACGCTTTCTTGAGAGCTTTTTTGAAAATAATTTTCCAAAATAAAACTTCGAGAAATAGCCCTGGTATGTAGCGTAAATGTATTCGCTAACAAAATGATAAATTTTAACAAATTGCTGATTTTCTTACTTCGGAAAGAGGGAGAAGATTTCACTGAATTTTGAATCTGGTAAATGGCTTTTCTTTGATCCACTACGTGTTATGTTGAGATTTACAAATAAATTTGTTCGAGCTGCAGTAAGTATTTGATAAGCTTACCTCTCAACATTCTCATATTGTTTTCTTCCATAAATTTTGCAATATTCTTCGAACGCTTATTTAATCAGAGCTATTTACTACACTAGCAAGCATCCCGCTGCTTCATTTTAGATATTTCTTGCTCTATCATCAATCCTGTCAGATTTTCTCCATATAACATTCTTTTGATACTTCGAATAGATTCAAATTATTGCGTTTTACTCAACCAAGTTTGCAATTCTCAGCCGAAGAAAATATTTAAAATTTTGAAAAAATGGAACCTAAAGACGGACCCCAACAAATCAACCCACAGTTATTGCAGGACATCCTAGAATCAGAAGAACAGTTCCATAATCAGTTTGATAGGAATTCTGCAACCTTTCATGGAGGCGATCCAACAGCCGTTCCCATCGGAGGCGAGCGAGTGCCAGAATCGATGCCAACAGTCTATGACAAAGCCTATATTGAAAAAGTATCAGCAGCTTCCAGCGACATTACACAATACGGACCAGAGTACGTGGAGATACATGAAACGAGAGAACTGTTACTTGAGCTTAAAAAGACACTGGCTAAGCTATGTATTCCAATCGAGGCGAAGCTCAGAATAAAGGGGAAGCACTATGATAAAGAGAAGGAAGAAGTGTTATTGGTAGTCGAGCAGGAGCAGCTAAAGAAGGTGCATAAGGAAATTGAAGTTGAGACGGAAAAAATAGCAAAATCTAAAAGTATTGATTTTGATACGCGAAAAAAGCTGCTGAATGATCTTAAGCTTGTTTGTGATGGCGCTCTTAAAGATTATCAAACAAAAGAGGATTTCACGACTTATTCGTTCACGGTGAAGAATTGCTCTTCGAAGGTTTTTGCTGCGGCAACTAAACTCATGGAGGCGATGAAGAAAATTAAAAGGGCGAAAGAAAATGCTCCGAAAACTGTAGGTGCGAAGGAAGAGAGCAAAGAAGGGCCAAATGCTGGTACCGAGAAGAAACCGGAGGGGAAATTTGAAGAGTTCAAAGATCCTTCAAAAGATTTCTGAGAGTACTGTAGTGGTGGTTTACTTTATTGATAAT